>Ga0210408_10002082_pt1 | contig 19949 bp, 25 predicted proteins | sample IncBWH4MmetaG_FD_155471 | JGI IMG/M metagenome (GOLD analysis project Ga0210408, IMG submission 155471) | Forest soil microbial communities from Barre Woods Harvard Forest LTER site, Petersham, Massachusetts, United States - Inc-BW-H-4-M | ecosystem: Environmental > Terrestrial > Soil >...
AGCAGCCAACAAGAATCATACAGGCCAGGGGAACCGCATCCACTCTAATTAGAGAGCCGCGAGGTGGCAAGAGTTTGCCCGGCCTCGCGGCTCCGTTGGTCAACAATCGGTTACTGTGCTCGAAGCGGCTTAGTTGGCTCTCACGAAATGGCCGCGGCGGTTTTGCTGCCAGCAGGCTTCGTTGCTCTCCATGCAGAAGGGCTTCTCTTTGCCGAAGCTGACGGTGCTGAGACGGTCGGCGGAAACGCCTAAGGAAACGATGTACTCCTTCACGGCGTTGGCACGGCGAACGCCGAGGGCCAGGTTGTATTCGGTGGAGCCGCGCTCGTCGCAGTGGCCTTCGATAGTCGCCTTGAACCGCGGATTGCTTTTCAGAAAGTCCGCAGTCTTGGAGAGTGCAGCGCGAGTGTCAGGGCGAATATCCGCCTTGTCGTAATCGAAATAGGCATCCTGCACTCCGGCTCTCCACAGCTCATCGTCCGAGGGACCTGCAGGCGGAGGAGGAGGTGGCGGAGGAGCGTTTACACTGACGCTGGCGGTGGCAGTCGCGGAGCCGCCGGGCCCGGTGGCGGTAACGGTGTAGGTGGTCGAGTCGGAAGGCGAGACCGTGGTATTGCCCTGAGCGGTGACGTCGCCGACGCCGGGAGAAATGGTGAGTTGCGTGGCGTCGGTGGAATTCCAGGTCAAGGTGGCCGATTCACCCTTGTTGATGGAAGTGGGGCTCGCCTGCAACGTCACTGTAGGACGGGCAGCCGGAGGTGGCGGGGTTGGCGCGGGAGGCGGCGGGGTGACTTTCTTTCCGCCACAACCAAAAGTGAAGAAAACGGCGGCGAGCATGACGAGCAAGCCAGCGCGATAGAGCGAGCGTGAAGCCAATTTCATGCGAATCCTCCTCAGCGAGTAGAATCCCGTGTTCGTCCCACCAGCGGGCCTATCGTATCACCAGTGGGCTGGGTCCGGGTAATATCTCGTATCACGATATATTATATATCGTGGCGGGACAGCGTTGCAAAACGTTCATGAGCCGCGAGCACCAAGAATACAAGATAACCGAAGCACAAGGCACCTTCTCCTGTGATGTCGGAACAGAGTGTGTGGTTCCATGAAAATCTCACTTGGTCGACCAGTTGGGCGACTCATTGTGGCCGGTGGTGGTTAACTGGTGGGGCTGGGAACCATCGGCCAGCATGGTCCAGATCTGGCGGTTGCCGCCGCGGGTGGATTCAAAGACGAGGTGGCGGCCGTCGGGGGCCCAACTGGGGCGCTCGTTGCGGCCCTGGTCGCGGGTCAACTCGACGAGCTGGCGGGTGGCGGCGTCCATGATGTAAATGTCGTAGTTGTCGTTGGGGCGGCGCCAACTGAAGGCCAGCAACTGGCCGTTGGGGGCCCAGGAGGGGTCGATGACGTAGCCTTTGTCGGGCAGGTCGAGTTTGGTTTCGCTGGTGCCGTCGGAATTCATCAAGTAGAGCTGGGGAGTACCGCCGCGGTCGCTGACGAAGGCGACGGTCTGGCCGGTCTTGGGATTCCAATTGGGAGACATGCTGGCGCCGTTGGCGATGGTCAGGCGCTTGGGGCGGCCGCCGTTGAGGTCGGTGACATAAAGCTCGGGATTGCCTTGCATGGAAGATGAAAAAATAATCTGGGTGCCGTCGGGCGACCAGGCGGGAGTGATATTGGTCCCGCGGAAGGGCGGAAAGGAGACAAGCTTGCCTGTGTCCATCGAGAACATGCAGATTTGCGCGCTGGTAAGACCATTCGATGGCCTGAAACAGGTGAAGGCGATGCGCGAGGCGTCGGGAGACCAGCGGGGAGTGAGAGAAATGGATTTCAGGTTGGTGAGCTGGTGCTGGTTGGAGCCGTCGTAATCCATTACCCAGATTTCCTTGGTGCCGCTGCGGGAGCTGACGAAGGCGATTTGCGTTGCGGCCACGCCGGGGAGGCCGCCGGAGAGCTTGCTGATGATTTCGTCGGCGAACTGATGGGCGAATTTGCGGACTTGCAGATCGGTGGGAGCGCCGCGATAGACCTTGCCTACGACGGCTTGGGACGAAGGGCTGCGGACGTCGTAAAGCCAGGCTTCGATGGCGACTTCGCTGGTGGATTCGGAGAGATTGCCGAAGCCGAGGAAATTCGCGTTGGTGGGAGGATCGATCCAGATAGCAGGTTTGAGTTCGGAGGGAATGCTAGGGGCCTGAGGCGGATAGAAACTGGGACTGGGGACTTCGAGAATGCCGCTGAATTGGAGGTCGTCGCGGACGACTTGGGTGAAAAGGGAAGCATGCGGCTTGGCTGAATCGGCGCGGGGGGCGAAGTCGGCGATGGCGATCCGAGGCTTATTGGCATCCATGCCGATGGCGGTACGAAACCAATCTTGCGCCGCGGCTGATTCCCCAGAGAAGGCGAGGATCACCAAGAGCAGGAAAAGATTGAAGCCTTTGAGCTTTGTTTGCACCCTCACCTCCGAAAATATCGCAACTGCCGGGACCTGAAAGCCTATCCTCAACGGATGGACGGGGGATTAAAATCCAAAGTGGCGACTACGTAAGCGCCGGAATAATCGCTGGGCAATTTGGTGACGGGAGTCGAGCTGAGCACCGCGCGCAAGGCGGAATTGTCGTAGGAAGTATTTCCGCTGGATTCGGCAATGTGGGCGTCCTTGAGGGAGCCGTCGCGATTGATGGTAAAGGTGACGGCGCAGTGCATGGTGCGGGAGCCGCGGGCGGCAGCGTCAATGGTCCATTGCTGCCAGTTGCCGTAAATCCTGTTTTTTACCGCTTCGATGTACCAACCGTAGCGAGAAGCGAAATCGGCTCCGCCCTGGCCCTGAACGGTAACGCCACTTGAGCCTTCGCCTGGAGTCGGGGAATAGCCGGTTGGAAGATCGGGATTGCCGCCTTTGCCGTAGGGCACGGCGTTGTCGGGAGTAGGCGTCTTGTTTTCCAGAGTTCTGGACTTGGGCGACGGAGGCAGAGGTTTTTCTTTCGTGAATTTTGGAATTTTGGTTGCGTCGGTTTTCGGCTCAGGCGGTTTTGGGGGTTCTTCTTTGTGAAGGCCTTTGGTTGGATCGACGGCCTTGCTTTCGGTGACGACGGCTTCTTTCGGCATAGGTATCCCAGCGGCGCTGACCAAAGTTACTTTGGTGCCGCCGAGCTTTCCCCCGACGCCGCCCCAGGCGGTTCCGCGATATTGAATATAAGCAGAGACGGCAATGACGAAGGCCAGGCTAGCGTGCATGATGACGGAGTAGATGAGGAACTGGCGAAGGCTTTGCTCCTCGGGGGGGACGCCCCCGATATGGCTCATCGAATTGGCGACGGTGGTGGTCATCAATAATTATTGGGTGCGGGATCGGGTGGTGATGGGTTCGGTGACGATACTGATGTTGTTGATGCCGGACTGGCGCAGGGCGTCGACGACAGCGGCGAAGCTGCCGAAAGGAACAGTCTCGTCGCAGCGCAGGAACACGCCTTCTTGCTTATTTTTCAATTGATTGCGGATTTTGGGGCCGAGTTGGTGAATGCTGGTGGGCTCATTCCCAAGATAAATTCGCTGAGCCTTGTCGACGGTGACGACCAGGCGCTCCTGGTTGATTTCCTTGACCGTGCGGGTCTTGGGGACGTCGACTTCGATGCCGGACTGGAGAATGGGGGCGGTGATCATGAAAATGATGAGCAGGACGAGGACTACGTCCACGAAGGGGACCATGTTGATGTCGGAGAGCGAAGTCTGGGTCGATTTGGAGAGTTGCGGCATCTTTTCTGATTCCATAGGCGCGGCCGAATGGGGACGGCCGCGAAATTCTAATCAAACGTTTTTTCGACCAGAGCAGTGAATTCCAGGGCGAAGGTGTCCAGGCGCTGGGCGAGGTCGCGAATATTTTGCAAGAAGTGGTTATAGAAAATAACGGCGGGAATCGCCGCGCCCAGTCCTGCGGCCGTGGTGACGAGGGCTTCGGCGATGCCGGGAGCGACAGCACGAAGGCTGGCGGCGCCGGCGCTGCCCAGGCCGGAGAAGGCGTCGATGATGCCCCAGACGGTTCCGAAGAGGCCGATAAAGGGGGTCACGGAGCCGGTGGTGGCCAGCCAGGACATGCCTTTTTCGACGCGGCGGACCTCATCAGCGGAAGCGAGTTGCATGCTGACGGTGACGGCTGACAAGCTTTTCAGCTTGGGCGGATGCGGATTGGCCGGGGCACTGCCGACCTGGCTCTGCAGCTCGCGATAGCCCGCGGCATAGACGTTGGCGAAGGGTGAACCCACAGTCACGAGCGACTGAGGGTTGGCGACGCCCCGCGTGGCTCGAAAAATGCGCAGAAATTCGTCGCTCTTGCGCCGGATGCGGCCGAAGAGGCCCCACTTCTGGAGAATGATGGCCCAGGAAAGAATCGAGAACAAAAGAAGAAGCAGAAGGACGCCGCGGGCGACCCAGCCGGTTTGCGTAAGGATATTTCCAATATCGGTGACAAGAATCGTGGTGAACAGAAAAATGATGTACCCCTCAGTGAGAGCGAATGACTTGTGACCGCGTCGCGGTCAGCATTTTTCTGGGCTTAAGAAACGTAGCACACGCATCCAGAGCACGCAACAAATTGGATGCGCAAGTTTCTCGTTTTGCTGCTTATCGGGTAACGGGCCTATTTCCCGAGGACGTCCAGGGTAGCGCGGAAACCGGCGGCGAGTTTTGCAGCCGGGCCGCGCCCCCAATAGTGGAGAAAAATCACGGTTGGTTGCGTGTTCAGCATGTGATGGTGGATGGCGACGACATTCAGGCCGTGGGACCGCAAGGCCTTGAGCACGGCGTTGACTTCGCTCTCGCGCATAGCGATGTCGCCGGCGACTTGAGCGTCGTCATCATTTCCCGCAAACGCGGCCCAGGAGTTCAATCCCATGCGGACGTTTATGTTGGCACCCATTTCGGTGAGGTGGAGGTCGTCGCGGCCCGCGGTGAATTTGTAGACGGAGCCTAATTTTTCGCCGTCGAAGCCGGCAATTTTATTCAGCGCGGCGGTGTCGAAGGGAAAGGTGGTGGACGCAGGAGCGGGTGCGGGCTTTGCTTCGGCGGGAGCAGGAGAAACGTGTCCAATTAGATCGAGCGCGGGCTTGATGGCGCGGGCAAGACTCATGGCGTCGCCATGTCCGTGGACATGCATGTAGAAGAGGCGCGGCTCTTCAAAGAAGAAATGGTTGTGTAACGCGGTGACTTCGATGCCGTGGTCAAGCAGGGCGGAGAGGACCGGATTGACTTCTTCCTGGGTCAGGACGAGGTCGCCCATCAGGACTTCCATACCGTTGTCGGCTTTGGTCATGGCCACCCAGCCGCCGAAACCGAAGGGCGTCGGCGTGGATTGCCCGGCGATGGTGACGTGCAGATCGTTGCGAGGGATATTGACCTTCAGCACTTTGGCTTTGTAGTCTCCGGTGCGGCTGAGGAATGCGAGAACTTCCTGATAGTCATTGGGCAAATCCTGGGCGGAGAGAGGAATTGCGTTGAGCAGCAGCACGAAAAAGCTAAAGATGAAAGTGATGCGGACAAGTTTCATTGAGACTCTCCTGAGCTTCCAATCTACTATGAAGTTCGCCGGATTCGAGCTGGGAAGCGACGCCCCGACAGGGGAATGGAGGTGTGATAAACTGCGATTTGAAGATGAGCAAACCGTTCGACATCGCATTAGAAAGACTGACCGCGCGGGTTTCTTATTCCTTGGCGCCCGGCGGCGCCACTCCAGGGCAGCGGGGAACATTTTTTTTGGAGACGTTTGGCTGCCAGATGAACGATCACGACTCGGAAAAGGTGGCGGGCTTGCTCCATGCGCGCGGCTATCGACAGGTGGAGACGCCGGAAGCCGCTTCGCTGATCCTCTACAACACATGCAGCATTCGCGAGAAAGCGGCACAGAAAGTTTTCTCGCGCCTTGGTGAGTACCGTGAGAGACAGGGCGAGGGCAAGGTCATTGGGGTGCTCGGATGCGTGGCGCAACAGGAAGGTGAAGACATTTTCAAGCGTGCGCCGTGGGTCAGCCTGGTATGTGGTTCGGCAAGTTACAGCAAACTGCCCGGGATGCTGGCGCAACTGGAAGCTGGAAATCAGCGCGTCACTGGGCTGGATACGGACACGGACGAAACGTTTGAGACGGAGGTAACGCGCAGAGACAATCCGTGGCGCGCGTACTTGACGATTATCGAAGGCTGCGACAAGGCGTGCACGTACTGCGTGGTGCCGTTCACGCGTGGTCCCGAGCGCAGCCGCGCGAGCGATTCCATCCTCAGAGAAGTACGGCAGCTTGCGGAACTGGGCTATTCCGAAGTTCAGCTTCTGGGGCAAACCGTGAATTCTTACGCAGACCCGACAGCGCGCAGGATGCGTTTTTCCGAATTGCTGCTGGCGGTGGCGGAAGTGCGGGGGATTCGCCGCGTACGGTTCACTACCTCGCACCCGAGTGACTTCACTCCAGACATCGTGGAAGCGATCGAGCGGGAGCCGAAGATCTGCGACCACGTGCACCTGCCGGTGCAATCAGGTTCGACAAGAGTGCTGCGCGCGATGCAGCGCACTTATTCGCGTGAGGAGTATCTGGAAAAGATCGCCCTGATGCGCGGAGCGAGCAGGCCGATTGGCATCACTACGGACATCATTGTGGGCTTTCCGGGCGAGACGGAAGCGGAGTTCGAGGAGACAGTCAGTTTGCTGGAGGAAGTGCAGTACGACAGCTTGTTTTCGTTTAAGTATTCGCCGAGGCCGAATACGCCGTCGCTCTCCATGAGCGATTCCATTTCTGAGGAAGAAAAGAGCCGGCGGCTCGCCATTCTGCAGGACAAGCAACGCGAAATTCAGGCGGCTAAGAATGCGCGTTTGGTCGGTGAACGGTTCGAAGTGCTGGTGAGCGGAAAATCGCGGCGCGAGAACCAGTGGAGCGGGTATACCACCGCGCACCGAATGATAAATTTCGCTTCACAAGAGACGGAGCTTCTGGGAACCTACGTGCAGGTGCGTGTTACGGGAGCGGGTCCAAACAGTTTGGCGGGGGAGCACGCCGTCTAGCTCCGGGAGGCCTCGATGGAAGTAGAGATGAAGATCCGTGGCCTGATGATGGATCCCGTCACGAACATGCCCATCGTGGTGCTCAAGGATGTGCAGGGCCAGGCGATTCTGCCGATCTGGGTTGGCGTGTACGAAGCAAACGCCATCGCGCTGGAAATCGAAAAAGTGCAAACGCCCCGGCCGATGACCCACGACCTGCTGAGAAACGTCCTGCTGGGGCTGGAAGTGCGGGTGCGGAAGATCGTGGTGAATGACCTCAAGGACGACACCTTCTACGCGCTGATCTGGGTGGAACGCGAAGGGGAGATGATGACCATCGATTCGCGTCCCAGTGATGCCCTGGCGCTGGCGCTGCGCATGGACTGCCCGATCTTCGTGGACGAAGCGGTGCTCAAGAACTCCAAAATTTCGAGCGCCTTCACGGAGCGCAATTCCAACGAGCAACTGCGCACCTGGCTCGATGGACTCTCCGACGAGGACCTCGGCCGCTATAAGATGTAAGCAGCTCTCGCTCAGTCGATTCAGTTGCCCTCCCCGAATCTGGCTTCCACTGGTACGTCGTTGGTGAACACGGGAGCCAAGGCTCGAACCGTGCGGCGCCACGCAAACAGCAGGACAATGCCGATCAAAATGAGCGCCAAGCTGAGGCCAGCCCATAAGCCGAAAGCGCCCCAGCCCCGGCGGAAACACAACCATGAGCCCAGGGGAAGACCGACAATCCAGTATGCGGTGAAGTGGCAAAACATAGGAGTGCGCGTATCGCCCGTGCCGCGCAGAGCGCCGGTGGCGACCGTCTGGATGCCATCGAAAAGTTGGAAGGCGGCGCCGGCAGCGAGCAGGAGAATGGTGCTGTGAATGACAGTTTCATCCGGCGTGTACATTCGTGCGATCCATCGTGGAAATAAAAGAAGCGCCGCGCCCGCGCAGGTCATAAAGGCGGCGCCAAGAAAGATGGCGGTGCCGCCTGCGTCGCCGGCTCCCCGGGGATCTCCGCGGCCAATGGCCTGGCCCACGCGCACGGCGGCGGCGGAAGCGATACCGAGCGGCACCATGTAGGTAAACGCGACGGTGTTCAAAGCGATCTGGTGGCTGGCGAGCGGAACGGCTCCCAGCCGGGCGATGAGCGCGGTGACGAGCGCAAACACGCCGCTCTCCAATGTGAACTGCATTGCGGCGGGCAATCCCAGCGTAATCAGGCGGCGGATGCGCGGCAGATCGATTTCGACGGGAGTGCGCAAAAGTTCGGTGCGGTGTTTTCGGTCGTACCAAAGCAGGTAGCCGACAAGAACCGAGGCCATGTAGAAGCGCGAGATCGCCGTGGACCAGCCGGAACCAACCGCGCCCATCGCCGGCACTCCCCATTTGCCGTAGACCAAAATCCAGTTGCCCAGCGCATTGATGATGTTGGCGGTGACGAGCGCAAACGCGACAGGTTTCACCATGTTCATCGCTTGCAGGCAGCGGCGCACGGCGAAGTAGAGAAGCAGAGGCAACAGGCCGGCGGCCAGTGCCTTGGTGTAGGGAATGGCAAGGGCAAGGACTTCCGCATCCACGTGCATGCTCCCGAGAAGCGAAGGTAGCAACCAGACAGGAGCGGCGAGGACGGGCGTCAAAGCGAGACTCAAATAAATACTGTTGAGCAGGGAACGGTGGCAGTCCTCGCGGCGGCCTGCTCCGAAGGCTTGCGAGACGAGCGTATCCAATCCCATGAGCAGGCCGCCGCCGAAAAGAGCCAGCACGATAAAGATATTGGAGCCCAGGCTGACTGCACCCATGGCAGTCGCGCTGTTGGGGAGCCGTCCGACCATCATGGTGTCGACGATGGCCATGCTCATCCAGCCAAGTTCGGCGAGGACCAGGGGAATGGCGAGCCGCAGAGTGGGGCGGAATTCGGCGCGAAGTGTTTGGAGCGCGCTCATGGGAAAAAGGTAAGAGAAACGAGTGTAAGCGGAGCGGAGAAAAGGAGCAAACGGACGCGTCAGCGAAAGAAAGCAAATATCAGGGAGCGGCGGACGAAAGAGCGTCTCAATTAGTCTGCTGGTCAGCCAGTCTCTAATTGAGCGGCCGTTTTCGATCGCAAAATTTCATAATAGTCGAACTCTATGCCGACGCCGAACTTGCCCTGCGGCGTATCAACCGGTTGCAGACGCACCACGTGCCCCGACCATCGGCACTCCGTTGCCGGTTTGCCGGTGACTTCCGCGGGCATTTTCAGAAGGATTTCGATTGCCGATCCGACGGCTATGGGCTCATCGGTAGCGAAAAAGGCTCCCGTTTGGGACAGATTAACTGATTCTGTTTTTCGTTGAGCCGGACCGGAGTTCCAGACGCGCACCTGTAGAGCGGTTTTTAACGGAAGGCGGAGAGAGATGCGGCGCTCGGATTTATTTCCCTTCATCTTGGCCTTCTTGCACCAAGGAAGGAAGATGGCGCAGGTTGTAGCTCTTCGGGACGTAAGTACTGTGGAACAAGAACAGGGTGGTGGGAAGGGTCAATTTAGTACTGCTGTCGGCAAAGAGCCGACACGGATACCGAAATGGGATCGACCTCAGGTCAGAGTAACCTATGGAGCGTACTGGGAGCTAAGTTCCATTGACCATGCCAGGAAACACCCATAGGCTAATGAAATTGTTGGGTTTGTGGCGTTCAGCACTGCCAAATCCACTTACTTGAATGGCAGCATGCGCCCAGCAAGGGCGCTGTCCCCGAAGTCGGGTGCTCAGGAGATAACCGTGGCGCTTATGAAGGATACAAATTTTGGGTTGCGGCTGGGGGATGTTCGCAGCAGTTCGCGGCTCAATTCGCGCGTGGCGGTGGCAGTCGAGTGGACTGACGCGGGGCAGAGCTTGCGGGCGGAGGGTTACACGGTTGATATTGGCGCGAAAGGATGCCTGGGGAGGGTGGAACATGGATTTGGCGTTGGACAGAAACTGCGGCTGGTCAATCTCACCAACCAGATTTCCTGCGAAGCGATCTTGATCTGGCGTGGCCACGAAGGCCGCGCGGGCTGGGAACTTGGCCTGGAGTTGCAGGAACCTTGCCCGGATTTTTGGGGACTCGATTTTTAGAGCGGTCCCGAACAGCAACCAGCCCGCGACTCCCACCCGGCCTCCCGATTTCCACCGCGACACCTACCCTTCCGGCCACTTTTCCCTTGCCAATGAACGGGTTGCAAACGTAAAGTTAGCCTAGGCCTTGGGGGTTTTCTGAAGGCGGCACCCATATATAGGAACCCAGTTGCCGGATCGCCGCGGCTCGATTTCTCGTGCGCCCTTCACGTCCGTTCAGGACGAGCGGGCGGAGGCAGAAACAGATGACGGCCATCATCACGGTTGCGAATCAAAAAGGCGGCGTGGGAAAAACCACCACGGCGATCAATTTGTCCGCGGCGCTGGCGCACCGAGGCAAGCGCACGCTGCTGATTGATCTCGATCCGCAGGCCAATTCGACGATCGCGTTTTACGATTCCGGAGAAATCTCCACGACCATGTTCGATGTGCTGAGCGACAGCCGTGTCACGCTGTCCGCGGTAATCAAGCCGACGAAAGACCCGCTGTTGTTTCTCGGGCCTGGCCGGCTGGCGCTTGCGAAACTGGAGCAGGTGCTCGCGGGGCAATTCGACGCGCCGTTCAAATTGAAAGACGCGCTGACCCCGGTCCTGAAAGATTATGACTACGTAATTCTCGATACGCCGCCGTCGCTGGGAATCCTCACCGTGAACGCGCTGGTGGCTTCGACGCATTTGCTGGTGCCCATTCAGGCGGCGTACTTCGCGATCGAGGGAACCGATGATTTGCTGGAGACCTACGAGCGAATCCGCGCGCGTCCCAATCCCGGGCTGAAGGTTCTGGGCGTGGTGATTACGCTTTATGACAAGCGCACGAATATTTCCAAGGACACTCACGGGCAAATCAGGTCGGTGTTCGGTGAGGTGCTGTTCAAGACGAAAATCACCAAGAACGTGCGTCTGGAAGAAAGCCCGGCGTACAAGGAAACGATTTTGACGTTTGCGCCGAAGTCACCCGGCGCCGTCGAGTACAAGAAACTCGCAGGGGAGGTTATCCAACGTGTCGAAGAGAATCGGGCTACCCATCACGCTGAAGATGCGGCATGACGCGCACTACGTAGAATCGCTGACGAGCTATAGCGGGGCGGCGGTCGGGCGCATGATTCGCATCGACCAAATCCGCCCGAATCCGGACCAGCCGCGCAAGGCGCTGGGCGACCTGCGCGAACTGACGGAGTCGATCCGCGAAAAGGGCGTGCTGGAGCCGCTGCTGGTGCGCTACGTCCCGCGCGAGGACTGCTTCCATATCATCTCCGGCGAGCGGCGGTATCATGCTTCGCGCGCGGCGGGCCTGCGCGAAGTGCCCTGCATCGAGAAGACCGCCGATGACGCGGAGACGCTGGAAATCGGGCTGATCGAAAATATCCAGCGGAAAGACCTGACGCCGTTTGAAGAAGCGGATGGATTGCACCGCCTGAGCACACAGTTTGAATACACGCACGAAGATATCGCCAAGAAGATCGGCCGGGCGCGGTCCTCGGTGACCGAAACTTTGTCGCTGCGCAATATTCCGGACTCGCTGAAGAAAAAATGCATCGAGCACGGGATACTTTCCAAGTCGCTTTTGCTGCAGGTCGCGCGCCAGCCCACCGAAAAGAAAATGATCGAGATGTTCCACCGCATCATGCAGGGCGGGTTGACGCGTGACGAGGCGCGCCGCGAGCGCCGCGAGGAACACACCGGGCCGCAGCGGCCACAGCCGTTCATTTTTCAATTCGAGCCCCCGACGGAAACGTTCAAATTCCGGATTCAGTTCAAGAAGAGCCATGTTTCGCGCGATGAACTGATTTCGACTCTGCGCGAAATCCTGGCGCAGCTCGAGGGATCCTCCTCGGCCGCCGATTCCACGGCGGCTTAAATCTTGCGCAAAGGGCGGGGCAGCCCCCGCCCTTACAGTCCATGCTTGAACTCAGTCCACAGCAAATGCAGGTGATGGAGCGGCTGTTTGCCTCCGGTTTTCGTCCCATTGCGATTCCGCCGTACGAGAATGCGCTGTGCATGAGGAAGGGCGGTTGCGCGGCGGTGCTCGCGCCGGTCCCGAACGGTGGATTGCGATTGCTTGCGCCGCCGTCGTACCTGGTGGAAGGGAATCTCAGCGTGAAGCTGAAGCGCGGCCCAGGCGAAGTGTTCGTGTGGAAAAAAAAGCAAGTGGAAGCGACGCCGGAGAAATTGAAAGAGCTTGATTCGTTTCGCGAGGAAATCACAGAAATCCTGGATATGCCTCCGAAGCAGTAGAGTTGCGGCCGTTTGCAATTGCGAAAAACTCTCGGCAAACTGATTTTCTCATGGATGCCTACGACATCATCTGCATTGGAGCGGGTCCGACGGGCTTGGCCACCGCGATTGAAGCCAAGCGTGCGGGAATGCGGCCGCTGGTCATCGACAAAGCCGGCCTGTGCAATTCGATTTTCCACTATCCAGTCAACATGGTGTTTTTCACCACGCCGGAGCTGCTGGAAATTGGCGATCTCCCCCTGGTGTGCGCCGCCGAAAAGCCCACGCGCGTCGAGGCGCTGAAATATTACCGGAGAGCAGCGGAGCATTATGCGCTTGAATTGCGGCTGTTCGAGCGCGTGCTGCGTGTCGATGGCCGCGACGGAAACTTCACGGCACTAACTGCAACGGAGAAGGGTACGGAACAAAAGTACCACGGTAAAAAAATCGCCGTGGCGACGGGTTATTACGACCTGCCGAACGAACTGGGAGTGCCGGGGGAGAGTCTCCCGCACGTTTCGCACTACTACACCGAGCCTTTCGAATATTGGAATCAGGACGTGGTGGTGATCGGCGGAAAAAATTCTTCTGCGGAGGCAGCGCTCGATCTCTATCGCAATGGCGCGCGGGTAACGCTAGTGCATCGCCGGAAGGATTTGGGCGCGACGATCAAGTACTGGGTTCGCCCGGATATCGAAAACCGCATCAAAGCCGGGCAGATCCAGGCGGTGCTCGAGGCCCGAGTCGAAGAGATAACCAGGGACGAAGTGGTGTTGGAGCAGCACGCGCAAACAAAAAGAATCCCTGCCAAGCAGGTGTTCGCGCTCACCGGATATCACCCGGACTTTTCGTTTATCGAAAGCCTGGGCGTGAAGCTCGATCCGGAGAGCCGCCGCCCGGCGCTGGATCCGAACACGCTCGAGAGCAATGTGCCGGGGATTCATCTGGCTGGTGTGGTCATCGGGGGGCGGCACACGGGCGAGATATTCATCGAAAATGGGCGCTTCCACGGCAAGCAGATCATCCAGGCGCTCAAGGCATGAGCCGCTTTGGAATGTGTTGCCGGGAGCGAGTTTGCTCGCTCCGAACTCGTTTGCTAGACTCGTAGCTTATGGCCTCGGTCATCCGGGAAGTGGGCGAAACGTTCGGCGCGCTAGTGAGGGGCTTCAGCGTAACCCTCCGCACTATGTTTCGTAAGACGGTTACGGAAAATTATCCGTACGAGCCGGTCCATTTCCAGCCGCGCTACCGCGGGATCCACGTACTCCACCGGGACGAAAGCGGCCTGGAAAAGTGCGTTGGCTGCTTCCTTTGCGCTGCCGCGTGCCCCGCAAATTGCATCTACATTGAAGCGGCGGAAAACGTCGACGCCAATCGCATTTCCGCGGGCGAGCGCTACGCCAGCGTGTACAACATCGATTATTCCCGCTGCATTTTTTGTGGTTATTGCGTGGAAGCCTGCCCGACCGATGCCATCACCCACGGCCATGGGTTCGAGCTCGCGACTTATGACATCAATTCTCTCGTTTACCGCAAGGAACAGCTTCTTGAGATCGCACCCGCCCCTTCGGTTGCGTCGGCGCGTTAGCTTGGTTTCCTTCTAGTCTTCAGCACTTTCCAAGTAACCCTTTTTCAAGCAACCCAGAAGTGTGTCCGCATGGGCCGCTGAACTGTCGCGGTCGTCTCTCTTAATTCGAGTCCTCTAATTAAATACAAAGTAGTGAAGACGTAAGTCTGGGGGACTGACTTGGACGCGATGACTGCGATGCTTGTTGAGGGAAGACGCGGGGCGCGGTACTGCGGAGCGTTTGAGGAGAACGCGGGAGCGAACGGACGGGAGCTGCTGGAGCGCGCGCGGCCGGCCACACCTCCGGGGCCGATTGACCACGGCTTCGTGCGCGGAAAAACTGGCGGCAAACTGCTGATGGAGCGCCGAAAAATGGCCTTCACCTCAAGCGGGGCCTCGATTTGCGGGCGGCGTGACTGTCCGATCCGCAAAAAGATTATCGGACACGGCGTGTCCGTTTTTCGGAAAAGCTTCCGCGGGCAGGACATCGTGTTGCGCTTGCGGCGGGCGTTCCCGCTGCTCCATCAACCAGCGCGCCAGCATGGCCGCGGAATTTTCCTCTACCCAAAGATCGAGCAGCGCGCCAATTTCCTTGCGGAGATTGGCGGCATGGCTGAGGCGCGACAGTTCATAGCTCTGCAGCGAGCTGCGCGAAGCGGAGAGAAGAAACTCCCACGGAGGTTGAGTTTTGTAATGGTTCACGCGAGCCTCCTGGTGCCTGGTGCGACGCATATTAAGATTTGGTTACTTACAGTCAATAGTACTAATGGGGCGATTGCTTGTGGAAATGTGTGAAAAACTTCGGCGGCTAGACGGTCAAGCCATGCAACGGAATGTGCCGCAGGGTGAAGTGTACCGGATAAATGGAGCCGCCGCTACGGTGGAGATGCGTGCCTGCAGTGCCTGCGGGGGAGATTACGAGGATCCGGACCGCACCGCGTGGGCACCTGACGACGAAGAAGAGGAAGAGCGCAACGATGCGTTGGTTGCCGCGCTGGAAGAGTTTCCCGCTGAAGACAAATAGGAAGCGGGAAAGGAGGCGAAGATGCGAAAGAGTCGGAGAAGGGAACGCAAACGGGCGGCGCGGCGCAGGCAGCGCGACGTGCTTTGCGACGTGATGCTCAGTGCGCGGCAATGCGAGACGTGGTTGACTCTGGATGAGCTGGCGAAGTTAACGCACTACCCGCCAGCGAGCATTTCGGCGCAGTTGCGGCACCTGCGCAAACCGGAAAATGGCGGCTACCTGGTGGAGAAGAGACCACGCGTCGTGGGCAAGGTGTTACGCGGCGAAGACTTCGGGACGGTCTGGGAGTATCAGCTCCGGCGCGCATTTCGCAGGAAGTTCGCACATGCGCGCGTGCGCGGTGGAGAGAGCACCGCGTCCGCAGCGTTAGCGCGCTAAAGAGTGGCACTCGCTTTAACATCGAAACTCTTAAACCGTTGTCATCCTGAGCGAAGCGAAGGATCTCAGCCGATCGATACTTCGGCGAAGTGCAACCGTTGAGATCCTTCAGCGAACCTTCTCGGTTCGCTTCAGGATGACACCGACTGGCTGGCGAATCAGCGTTGAGCAAACGTTGTCAGCGGAGGAGCCATGGGCGTCAAGCCGGAGCTGGCGTTTGATGTGTGCTGGGAAGTGTATCGCAGCGCGCGCGAGGTGCTGGAGACCAAGCGCGGCATTTCCGCGCTCAACTGGAAGGACACCGGGAAATTCCTGTGGCGACCGGATTTTCGTGCGCGGATAAACGAATGGGTGGCGGATTTCGCTCTGGCAGGGCAGACCGCGCTCGAAGGAGCAGACTGGGCGTCGCGCATGGTGCTGTTCCGCCTCTACTACCTGGGCCTGGCGCCGTATGAAAATGCGCGCCACTTTCTCGGCTTGAGCGAGAACAGTTGGGTCACCTGGACGGAGGAGATCCGCCGCCGCTGCGGAAAAGAGCTGCTCGGCCGCCGCATGTTCCCACCAAGAAAATATTTTGCCAATGGCACATGAGGTGGGCGGCGAGAAACTCGATCTACTCCACTCGTAAGCTTGGCCCTTATAGAAGAAGTGCGTCTCCGGCGCGCAGGAGTTTGCCGGCTTCGCTGGAAGAGACGCGCGTGTTGGTGGCGAGGCGGTAGTAGTGGTCGAAGCGCGCTTCAGGCGTCCACGCGGGGATGTGCGAGCGGCGGTAATCGCTGACGATTTTCTGGAAGCCGGGAATGATTTCACCCGTGCGCGGGTCGCGGGGAGGGACTGGGCAGCGCGCGCAGGGGTTGCTGCCCTCGAACTGGACTTCGCCGATGCGGAAGCGTACCGCGCTTCGTTCTTCCTCGCCGAAGAGCTGATCCTCCCAGAACGCGGGCACGCCGTTGATTTCCAGCGTGGTGCGGAAACGCTGGCGCGCTTCGTCGAGCTCCATGTCGCTAAATAAATCGCAAACCGCCTGCAAGCTCGCGGTGGAAACGATTGTCGGGCCGTAGGCTACGGTATCATCCGGGAAGCCTTCCGGAGAATGACGCACGGTGATGGGTTGCTCGAAGTAGTTAGAAAACCATTGAGACGCTGCCGCCGTCTCGCCGGGGAAGGCGAACGTGTTTGTGGGGGTTTTGCGGCGGTCACCGGGGACGGAGAGCGTGACCGAGCTGACGTCCGGCGCGAAAGCGGCGCGGATCAAATGGACCGCCGCGGTGCGCTTGCCGTTCACCCATTGGCCGTCCGCGGAATAGAGCGCCCAGGCGCGGTCGAACTCCAGGCCGCCACCCGGGCCGACGCGCGCTTCGTTAACCGAAATAGGGTCGAGCGCTTTGATGGGATGCAGGCGGATGTTGGCCAGGCGCGGGGCAGCGTTTGGGAGGTTCACGAAAAATATTTTATCAGAGGGCAAGCACTTTAGTTTCTTTTACTTCCAACGAAAAGCGCACCAAAAAACGCAAAAAAGTTCGAAAAGAGGAAAAAAAGGGCTTGGACGAAGGATTTTCGCAGCGAAAAAAAGGTGGCCGAAAGTGATTGAAAACGCTGGAGTAAAAAATATTTTTAAGAAAATTAAAATTTCACTTGACAATACGTATTAGTGTGATACAATGGGTCTCGTAGAAAAGTGCGTCCCGGTCCTGACCGGGACGTTTTGCTTTTAGGGAGCTGTTTTCCAGCTTCCGCCTGCCTCCGCTTCCAGAAAACAAAAACAATTGCCTGAGTAAGGCCTGCGCTTGCTTGTGTTTGGGCACAAGTCTGGTTGCCAGCCAGCGACGCGATAGACGGAAGCCTAGTCCTGGCAGGGTTCTTCGTCTGACAAGCGACTGAAAATCTACACCTCTGAGCCGCGGCACGGGCCGCAAAGGAGCCAAGATGCCGAGTTATCAGAACGTTACGCCGCCAATTTCCCTCATGCCCGGCGACGTGGGATTCAGTTTCAACAACGAAGCGTTTCCGGGAAGCGCGCTGGCGGGCAGCCAGTTTGCCATCCCCAGCTATGCGGGACAGCCGGACACTGGCACGGCCGTGCGTTGGCAAACGATCTTCGGCACCGCACCGACAGCCGTAAGCCTGGTGCTGCAAGGCGCCATGGCCGACGTGGACGCGGAATACCAGACCATCGACACGACTACCAACACCGCGGGCGAAGCGCGTACCGTCACCGGCGTGCAGGCAAAATTCCTGCGCATCAAGTTTGTCTCTTCCACTGGCGGCGCCGGCTTGACCGCGAAGCTGATGGTCTGAAGCCGCGACCCCCTTCTCCACAAAATTCGGTTTGTTGGGAAAGCGCAGGCTGGACCATGCACTACGGTGGCGACGGACGCAGATCGAAGTCCATCTGGGCGCACGAGCCCGTCCTCACGCCGGAGCGGAAACTCTGGCGCGCCGTGCTTACCCAGGCGTTCGAGGACGCGGAGATGACGCCCATCGAAGGTGAACCTGTGGCCGAGCCGATGGAAGCCTCTCAGGCGCGATGCTATTTGCGCGGGGATAGCCCGTTTGAAGCCGCCGATCTCAAGCTCGTCTGCGACTTCGCGGAGTTGCCCGCGGACCGGGTGATCTTGTCGGCACGGCGCAAGTATGCGCCGGAGTCAGAGCCCATGGAGTGCGGCGGCTCGCTTGCCCCGAGTCCCGAAGGGCCGCCGCTTTTCTTTCCGCTACAAGCTCAGGCTTCTCTTGGATGTGTTGGTCTGCAGACAGAAAACCGGGAGCCAGACTCCCGCACTCGAAATCGCGACGCCGCGACGCCGACTCAGGCGTCCGCGTGATTCCTGCGCGGTTTTCTTTTTGCTGAGCTTCAAAAACAAAAATTGAGAGCTGCCTTTATGTCGAGCCGCAAGTCTTCCACTAAACCCAACGGACATGCCGGCGCGCAAGGCCGCCCAAACGGCCATGCTCCGGCCTCCACGGACAGGGGCGGGATCCCGGTGCGGCGGGATCAAGCTGCGTCCGACGACGCGAGCAGAGCTCCCGTGACAGGGGCCGCGGGCTTCGGCACCGCGCCCGGCACGGACTGCCAGGCGTGCGCTCTCGCGGCGCCGCCCCATCCGAATGGACACGAACCGCAATCGGCCGTTACCACAACCGATGAGCAGGACAAAACGGAACCACTCCCTGGCGGGGAATTTCAACTGCCAGATGATCCAAGCGAATTCGTGGAGGAAATTCACCGCAACGCGGATTTGTGCATCGCCTGGAAACGGCTGCTCAATTCTAAGGACGAGAAAATCCGGCAGCGGGCGGTCGAAAAGCTCACGGAGATGCGTTACAAGGGCGCGGAGGCCATGGCCGACGAGCCAAAACAGATCATCATCGACATTGATAGTGCTGTCGCCCAGCGCGCAGCGGAAGGAGCAAGCAAATGAGCGCAGTTCCCGTTCCCAGTCCGTCTTTTCTTGAAAAGCTGACGAACGCCATTCATCTGGATTACGTGCTGAAGATCGCCGGCGTCGGCGGTTTCGTGTGGGCGTTTTTGGCTTCCTGGCACACGCTCGGCTTCGGAGTGAAGGCTGGCATGCTCGCTTCGGTGGCGGCTTGGCTCGTGGGCAGCCGATTTTCGAAGATCTACCGCTAAGTGCGCGCCAGCGACCATTACCGGCCTTTTCCCCGCCAGCAACAGTTTCACGACAGCACCGCGAAGTACCGGCTATTTGGCGGAGCAGCCGGCCCAGGGAAGACAAAAGCGCTGCTTTGGGAAGCGGTTAAGCAGGCGCATCGGTGGCGCGGTGCGGATACGCTGCTGCTGCGGCGGACGTATCCGGAACTGGAATCGTCGCTGCTCGCATATTTCCGCCGCGACGTGCCCCGCGCGTTCTACAAGAGCTACAACGAATCAAAGCATCTGGTGACCTGGAAGAATGGGTCCACGACGCGCTTCGGCTATTGCCGCAACGAGAATGACGTTTACCAGTACCAAGGCGCCGAGTTTCTGTTCATCGGGATCGACGAACTAACGCACTTCACGCTGAAGCAGTGGCAGTTCCTGACATCGCGCAATCGTTGCAGCGTAGCGGGAAGCGTGTGCAGTATGGCCGGCGCTTCCAATCCCGGAAACATCGGCCACGCCTGGGTGAAGGCGCTGTGGGTGGATCACCAGCCGCCCGCGGGATTCGAGCGCGCGGATATGTACGACCCGCGCGACTACGACTTCATTCGCGCGCGTCTCGACGACAATCCGATCTACGCCAACGACGCGGAGTACCGCCGCACGCTCGAAGCGCTGCCGGAGCACTTGCGGCGCGCGTTTCTCGATGGCGACTGGAACGTTTTCGCGGGGCAATACTTCGACATTTTCGATATCGGGCGGCACACCGCGCGTCCAGAGGAACTGCGGCTGGAGCACTGGTGGCCGCGCTGGATTTCCATCGATTGGGGCTTCCAGCATCCCAGCGCGGTGTATTGGCATTGCGCTGTTCCAGTCGACAGTGGACAGTTCAAAGTTGAAAGTAAAGAGGAGACAAAACTTAAAGATTCTTCCTTTAACTTTCAACCTTCAACCGTCAACTCGCGCATCGTCACCTACCGCGAATTCGTGCAAAACGGCCTATCGCCGCGCATGCTGGCGCAAGCCATCGCGGAGCGCAGCGGCCGCGAAGGGATCAGCGAAG
>Ga0210408_10002083_pt1 | contig 19949 bp, 15 predicted proteins | sample IncBWH4MmetaG_FD_155471 | JGI IMG/M metagenome (GOLD analysis project Ga0210408, IMG submission 155471) | Forest soil microbial communities from Barre Woods Harvard Forest LTER site, Petersham, Massachusetts, United States - Inc-BW-H-4-M | ecosystem: Environmental > Terrestrial > Soil >...
AGAATCCTCGTGCGAAACGTACACGGCGTCACCATATTCGTGTTGCTGTTCGTCTTAACGAAGTCGTAAAGCACTCCGTTTTTGACCTCATACCTGCCCTGGATTATATTGCGGTCTGACGCGCGGTTCGAGACGGCGACGGTAATGTGGCAGATGTAGGTTCCGTTGGAAGCGATCGTGATCGAGCTGGTGAAATGGCCCACGCTGTCGCCGAAATCCATCAGCCACCTCCCCGGCAAGCTGCGATTCGCCTCCAAGTCCGCCGGCACAGGCGGGGGTCGCTGACCACAGCTCACCAGGAACAGGCCAGCGAGTGCAAAGGTGCGTGTGAACTTCATGGCGGATAAACTATTTCAGGTTATGGAAGACGGCGAACCGTTGCAGGAGTTCATTTCTCCTTCGATTTGCTATCCGCCTTGGCTCGCTTCCACACCGTCGAGGTGCGCTGGTCGCCCGGCTTGCTCGTGAAGTCTGTCGGCCGCTCCGCCCCGGGCGCGCCGAAACAGGACTTCAACGTGTCGCCCTCCAATTCGTAAATCCCCAAATGCTTCTTCCCTTTGGTCGGACCGTCGAGGACGTCGTAATCAATTGTCTTCGGCTGCTTCGAGGGGTCGATAGTAATCCTGGCTTTCAAGACGAGCTGCCCTCCGACAGTCGCCGTTATCTCGTCACCTTTGCAGACCCGCTTGGAATTGGGAATCATTTCCGCCGGAATCGGATATCCGTCCGCCGTGCCGGAAACCATTGACCATTCCCCTTGTAACCGGGCGAGGTCTTTCTTCGTGGCTTCATTATCTTCAGCCCAGGCGCTCGAAATCGCCGTGACTGCCAGCACGATCAATAAGGTAGTTCGTATTGTTTTCATGATTGGTGCGTGTTTATGAAAGCAGAGGTGCGAATTTTTGTCGAGAATGATTGAAAATGTGAGGGATTTGGGGTGCCCTCGGCGGGGGACGCCGGGGCTTTCACGCATCACGTTTCACGTTTCACGCATCACGCATCACGCATCACTGCGCCGCCCCCCATCATCCATCATCCATCATCCACCCCCACCCCGCCCCTCCCCCCGCACAGCCTTCGCAACATCTCCCCCATATCCCCGCTCGCCTGTTCCCGGAATTCCCTCACCCTCCGGTTCAAACGCCTCCTTAAGCCTGCCACCCGCGCTGGACTCAGTCCCAGCGCTTGCGCGATCTCATCCCGCTTCTCTGTCCCATCCCAAATACACCGAAACACCTTCCGCAGCCCTTTCTCCTGCCCCAAGGACGCCTCAAAATCCTCCTTGAACTGCTCCAGCAATGCCAAATCCTCCTTCTGCATCAAGGCCTCATCCGGCCTTGGGATTCGACCCGCCATCGCGGCAAACACGCTGACCACTCCCCCGCTCGCTCTTGCCGGCAGCACGTCCCACTCGCTTACCGTCACCTTGTTCTCCTTCAACCGTGACAGCCGCAGCACTTCTGCGCTTATCAGCCGCTCCAGCCTGTCGCGCGGATGCTCTCCGTCGTGCCAAATCCGGGTCGGTTTCCTTGCCCTGACGCCGCCCCTGCCGTCACGACCGGGCAACACCACCTCGCCAGTCCAAGATTCCTCCAGACCTCCTTCGGACACCACCTCGTTCAGCGCCTCCGCCGCGATTCCTTCCGCATCTTTTCCATGCGGCAGCACCCGGCTGTTGGACCGGCGCCATCGTCGCCGCCGAATTTGGTCGCGCGCATACGCCACCCCATGCTCATACAGCAGCTCGATTGCCGCTTTTTCCCATTCGTGCTGGCAATCCAAAATCCACCCGCGCAGGTCCACTCTGACCGCCCGTTTCGGCTCCAGCCTCTGGCTCGCTTCCGCGGCCAATACGTCTTTTCCGGCCATAACAAAGGTTCCCTTTCTGAATCTCACAAAAAAGACAGCATAATCCACGCCGTCCGACGCCGCGTAAGGTCCTCTGCCTGCCTGCAAACCAACAGGTCTCCTTATCCTCAGGATTCGCCCGAGTGAAATTTTCAAAAAAAGCGCTCAATCGCGAAGATCTCGATGCCTTAATATATAGAGGCACGATGCTTTTTTGCTGCAGGTCGCCCCCGAAACAACCATCAACCCAGGAACAAAAGCGGCCACGCCGCCAGCCGGCACCGCCACTATCGAGAAATCATGGAAAAAACCGCCTTATTCCCTTTTCCCGCCGATTCCCGGCAGGACCTCCCTCCGGCGGCAGAGAGGACCAGCAGCAGCGTCCCGCAGCTAACGGCGGGTAACAGCGGGTATTCGCGGATAAGTTCGCTCATCCATGGGTGGCTCGGCCCCGGACAGCTCACGATTATCCGATGGCCCCGACTATTCCCGACCAATCCTCACCAATCCTGACCAATCCCGAGCTCGAAACATTTTTTCTGCTCGAGACCCGCTTTCGCAAAAATGAAAATCAACCATCCACCATTCCATCAATCCACTAATCCATTAATCCATCACCCCATGAACCCTCCCTTCCGCTCCCTCGTCCATCGCCGCCGCGCCGGCAAAATTGCCCACCTGCGTCAGCCCATCCGCGATCAAATCAACCTCATGCTCCAGGACAATGTCCCGTATGCCGATATCATCGCCAAACTGGGTGACGCCGGCAAAGGCCTCAACAAAGATAATCTCTCTCGCTGGCGAAAAGCCGACTACCAGGACTGGCTCGCCGAACAGAACTGGCGCCAGGCCAACGCCGGCCGGCCCGAACCGCCGCCCGAAGTCAAACACATCTGTCTTCTCCTCAATGAACTCGACCAAAAGAAACTCGAGGCGATGCTCGCGCGCCGCCCCGCCAAACTACTCTGGTTCCTGAACCTCGCCGCCCGGCTGCCCCGCGTCGCTGCCCCGAAGCGGCCCGACGTCCAAAACGAGACTAAATGAGGGGTCTCTTTGGCTCACGCTTCGAGGATACGATAGGTCTTCCTATGTCCCGTGGTGCTACTGACCAAATGCGCCCGCTTCCATTTGATTCGTAAGAATTTTGTCGGAAATTGCCTGGGGCGGGGATTTAATGGTAAAGGTAAAGAACGGGTTATGGATGACCGGGAGCTGTTGCAGGAGTATGCCGGTTGGCAATCGGAAGCCGCCTTTCGCAAGCTGGTGGAGCGGCATCTGCCCCTGGTGTATTCGGCGGCGTTGCGGCAGGTCGGCGATGCGGGGCTGGCCGAGGACGTGACGCAGGTGGTGTTTATCATCCTGGCCCGGAAGGCGTCGCGGCTGCCGGAAAAAACACTGCTGGCCGGCTGGCTTTATCGAACGACGCGTCATACGGCTGCCAAGGCGCTGCGCAACGAGCACCGCCGCCGCCGGCGCGAACAGGAGGCTCTGCTCATGCAAATCGCCGAACCGAATACGGGTTGGGAACAAATGGCGCCATTCCTGGATGAAGCGATGGCGCAGCTCGGGGAGGCGGACCGCGGGGCGGTGCTGCTGCGCTATTTCCAAAACAAAAGCATGCGCGAGGTGGGACTGGCGCTGGGCTTGAGCGAAGACACGGCGCAGAAGCGGGTGTCGCGCGCGGTGGGCAAGCTCCGCCGCCTGCTGTTGAAACGGGGCGTGGCTCTCTCCGCGGTGGCGGTCACGGGTTTGCTGGCGACGCACGCGGCGCAGTTGGCGCCGGAAGGGCTCGGCGCCTCGGTGGCGGCCGCGGCGTTGAGCAAAGCCGCGATGTCCACCCCGGTTTATGCGCTGCTGCACGAGGCGCTCCGGCAATCGATTTGGCCGAAGGTCGCCGGTACCGCGGCACTCGCGTTCTCGCTGGCAGCGGCGAGCGGGGCGGCGGTGCATTTCTGGCCACGGCCCGCGCCAAAGGCCCCGTCGTACACGTTCGCGTCGAAAATCGTCCGGCACACGCCTGCGGCGCCACGCCTGGAAGAGCAGGTGGTCGCGCTCCCGGCGCCGGCAAAGGTAGAAGAGAGCCCGACCGTAGCAGCGCCGCCGCCTGTGGTTGCTCCGGCATTGCCGCCACGCCGCGTCGTCGCGTTGCCGCCCCGGCCGGCCCCGCCGCGTTTGGGAGGTGGGCTGACGAACGCTGCGCCTCCGGCGCCCGCGCTGGTGGCGAATGATTCCGGAGCCGGACAGCCGCCGGGCACGGGAGATGGAGCGTCAGGGCAGGGGCCGTTCGCGGCCAACCCGAACGGAGCGGCATTCCCGGGCCAGAGGATGTATCCCGCTGGTTACGGGGTTGGCCAAAACAGCCAGGGTGGGGCCGGTGCCGGGCAGTCGGGCTACACCAATCGCCCCGTTTGGGTTCCGGCCCAAACGTGGGTGCCCGTTCAAAGAGTCGGGGCTCCGATGCGGAGCCCCACCATGGTGAGAAGCGCGACAACGCATAAGCCATAACTACCCAGAAGGAGCAGGAGGAAACAGAGATAACTGAGCTTGCCACCCAACAGAATGCGGTACCAAGGTGCGTATGATGCATTACGATCCAGTGAGCCTTGCGAGCTTGAAAACAAAGTTCGGCTTCACCCCTCTGTTCTCTCCGTTTCCTCCTGTTCAACAGCATCGGTATTCAAAGGGGATGACGCTGGTTGAGCTGCTGGTGGTGGTGGCAGTAATCGGCGTGCTGGCTGCCATGATGCTGCCGGCGCTCACTCGGGTGGGGCGCCAGAGCAAGGTGCAGCGCGCACGGCTGGAGGAGGCGCAACTCGTGTCCGGCATTAGCGAGTATCAGTCGTTGTATGGCCGGTTTCCGGTCTCGGATGAGGCGATCAAGGCGGCGGGTGCGTTGGACGAGGATGTAACCTTTGGCGGCGTGATCGAGGAAACGGGCACTTGGGTGGCGGGACCGAGTCTTTACCTGACGAACAACGCCGAGGTGATGGCGGTGCTGCTGGATTTGGAGAGTTACGGTGACGGCGCGCCAACCATCAACCGGAGCCATCTCAAGAACCCGCGGGGAGACAAATTCCTCAATCCAAATATGCCCGGCGGCACCAACGCGGCGCCCGGGGTTGGGGTGGATGGGATTTACCGCGACCCGTGGGGCAGCCCTTATGCGGTGACGCTGGATCTCAACGGGGACGGGCGCGCGCGGGATTTTTTCTATCGGGAGCCGGCGGTTTCGGAGGACCCGCAAGCGCCAGGGCGCGGGCTCAACGGGTTGTTCCGGAGTGTCGATGGCCGGGGGAACGTCTGTTTTGAAGCAACAGTGCCGGTGATGGTGTGGTCGGCCGGACCCGACCGGCGTTTGGATACCAAGGAAAAGGCCAACCGCGAGCCAAACCGGGACAATATTTTGAGCTGGCAGAAGTGAGGATTGTAGGAGGCGAGGGGCATTGTAGGCGGGACATTGTAGGAGACGACGTCAGGAGTCTCTGATCAATCCTTTGCGTAACGACCAAAAACGCCTTCCTTTTGATCAGAGACTCCTGACGTCGTCTCCTACAATGCCTACGTCGTCTTATGCTACACTGCTTGCTTTTTCCACAGAGCGAGGTGATAATCCGGTCATCGTCCGATTGCCGCCCTGGCCGGCGGCTGCTTTGGGCGTACACGTAAATTGAGGCAATAAATCTAATCTATGGCAAGCAAAGTGAAACCTATCCCGGACGGGCATCACACGGTGACCCCGTATTTGATTCTCTCGAACGCCGCCAAGGGCATCGAGTTTTACAAGAGCGCATTCGGCGCGACCGAGTTGATGCGCATCAGCATGCCCGGCGGCAAGGTCGGGCACGCGGAGCTGCAGCTTGGCGATTCGCGCATCATGCTGGCGGATGAATATCCGGAGATTGGCGCGCGCAGCCCGCAGACCATCGGCGGAACGCCGGTCACGCTGGCGGTGTATGTCGAGGACGTGGATGCGGTCGCCAAGCGGGCGCTCGCCGCGGGGGCTAAAGTGCTCAAGCCGGTCAAGGACCAGTTCTACGGGGATCGTTCGGGCACGTTCACGGACCCGTTCGGACATCAGTGGACCATCGCGACACATAAAGAGGATGTGCCGCCGCAGGAGATCGAACGGCGCGCCGCGGCGATGTTCGCGGGGAAGGGGTGAGCGAGCTGAAGTAATCGGTCAGCGAGGGCGGCCGGAGCGCGGACTTTCCTGTCCGCAGCAACTCCCGAACGCCAGCGCCGCAAATCGCTCGGAAAAAGCCAATTTAACCGCCGAGACGCGATAGACGCAGAGGTTTCGCGCAGGGTGTTTTCTCTGCGTTGCAATATTCCAACATGCTCGCAAGCTGCGAAGAATTTGCGGAGGCATCGGAGCGCGGCCTTTAGGCTGCAGAGCGGGTAATGTGGCGACGCGATCCGGTTGTTCCTGTTGCTTAGTCACGTTCTGCAGCCTAAAGGCCGCGCTCCGATATCAGTGTGCTCGTCCTCTCTCCTCGGTTGCGGCTTTCCGCTCTGCGTCCATCGCGTCTCGGCGCTTAAATTGGCTCTTTCCACGCTATTTGAAGCAAAGTGCGGTCGCATCCGGAAGTTGCTGCGGACAGGAAAGTCCGCGCTCCGGCCGAGTCGAACCGTTTTCTCCTTGTTGAACCGGTAGGCTGTGGGCATGTTGGGGCCCGCAGAATCCGTGACTCAAAACCACGCACCGACCGCCATTTATGAGTAGAACCCGCAACGTCCTCCTCCTCACTCTATTCGCCGCCTTGCCGACAACGGGTTTTGCCGCAGGCGCCCAGCTCACCGTCAAGGCGACCAACAAGCTACAGTTGGCACGGACCAGCCAGACCATCGAGCTGTCCGCCAAAGACCTGGCGCCGCTGGGCGAGGCAAACTTGCAAAGGATTCACGTCAAGGACAGCGCCGGCAAAGCCGTGCTCTGCCAGGCGGTGGACACGGATTTCGACGCTTACCACAAACCCGATGTAGTGATCTTCCAGGCCGATTTCGGTCCGGGCGAAACCAAGACGTTCACGGTGTCGTCGGGCGGGAAGCAGGTCTATAAAAAGGAACAGTTTCGGGCGCATGGCCGGTTTGTGCGGGAGCGGTTCGACGATTTTGCCTGGGAGAATGACCGGATTGCGCACCGGATGTATGGCAAAGGCCTGGAGACCTGGGCCGGTGAACCGCTGACCAGCAGCGCCGTGGATATTTGGTCCAAGCGCGTGCCGCAGATGGTCATTGATGAATGGTTCATGGTGGACAATTACCACTCGGATACAGGCCAGGGAGCGGATTTCTATTCGGCGGGCACGAGCCGCGGTTGCGGCGGCAACGGGTTTTGGGCCGACGGCAAGCTGTGGGTGTCGAAGAACTTTGTCGATTCGCGCGTGCTGGCCGACGGACCGCTCCGGGTGATGTTCGAACTGGTCTATGAACCATTTGACGTGAACGGGACGAAGGTGTTGGAGGTGAAGCGCATCGCGCTCGATGCCGGCAGCAACTTCGACCATTTCCAGAGTTTCTTCAAAGCGCAGGGGGACGCGGGAGCTTTGACCTGTGCGATCGGGCTGAAGAAGGTGGCCGGTGAGAACAAAAAGTTCGATGCCAAACGCGGCACGTTGGTGAGCTGGGAGAAGATGGAAAAGAACCAGGGAATGCAAGGCGTAGCGCTGCTGGTGGACCCGAAGGTTTTGCAAAAGGAAACGGAAGACAAACTGAATAACCTCTTGCTGGTGAAGGTGGGACCGGATAACACGGTTTCGCACTGGGCCGGGTTTGCCTGGGACAAGAGCGGCCAATGCGCCAGTGAAGAGGCGTGGCGCGCGCAGGTCGAGCAATTTGCCCAGGGGTTGCAGTCGCCGATCGAGGTCACCGTTGCCGGGGAGTGAGACAGCGATTCCATTTGTGAGTAGGGCGAACACCCCATTGGCGGGGCTGGGGCTTTCGTGTGTGATAGAGCCCCAAAGCTATGAAAGCTTGTGGAGGCCCAATCACCATCAGGGATGCCTTGCGCATTAAGAGCGCCGAGTTCTGGCTAAAGCTGGGCCAGCCGTTCCAGGCGCTCTCGGAACTGCAGGGGCTGACTGAGCGCGGCCGCGAGCACCCCTGGGCCGCTAAGGTTTTCCGGAACGCGTGGCGCGCAGCGCAACGGGTGTAGTTGTGACGATGAGCGGCGGACTTTGGACACCCGCTGTCGATGCGTCCGCTTGTTGTTGAGCTCCTCCACCCAAACAGCCTCGACTGTCGTTCTCACCGCGCGTGGGCCTCTCGCCTTGCGGGACACGGCAAGAGGAGGCCTGGTGCCCCGATGGCTCTCCCTCTCCCCTTCATAAGCGGAGAGAGTTGGGGTGGGTCGCTTGCCTGCCTTAGTCTGAGTGGTGCATTCGGCGGAGGTGTCCAGACCTGAACCACGAAACACAGGGAAGTAAAACCATGCTGTTAGTTCTTCCCATGATTTTGGCGTGATGTCCTGGGGCGCACCCGGTCCAAATGCCTGCGGCGCTTCTTTTTCAGAGCAACAAATTGCCGAATTGAACGTTGCTAAGATCGGACGGTCTGCTTATACAATAGCCAGGTCACAAGTGATCGCGCCGGAAAATGCGGTGGGGAGAACAAACGGATGAATCCTGCACTTTGTCTCTGTCGGGTGAGGAGCTGGCTGCTCTCTGCCGTTCTGCTCGTTGTTTGCGGGGTGGTCGGTCCAGCCCGGGCGGCGCTGCAATTCGACGTGTTTCTCGGCTACGACGGCGTCGTTCCGGAGGCGAGTTGGTTTCCCGTGGTGTGCGAGGTCAAGAACGACGGACCGGCTTTCATGGCGACGGTCGAGGTGGATGGCGGGACCTATAATCAGAGCCAGACGCGGCAAATGGTGGTGGAACTGCCCACCGGCACGCTCAAACGATTTACGATTCCGGTCTTCTCGGCGGCGCGCGGCTTCACTTCCTGGGACGTGCGGTTGCTCGATGAGCGCGGCAAAGTGCGCGCCGAACAACCCAACTTGCGGCCGACCAAACAAATCGCCATCGGCACGCCACTCATCGGCTCACTCTCGCGCGGCGCCGGCTGGACGCCTCCGATCAAACCGATTCTGCCGCAGCACGCCGAGATGCAGCCGGCGGCGGCGCGGTTGCAGCCGTCCATTTTTCCGGACAATCCGCTGGTCCTGGAGCGGCTGGATTGCATTTACTTGAATTCCGAGCGGGCTTCCGACCTGCACGACGAGGCCCAGCTTAAAGCGCTCTATGCCTGGCTTTACGCCGGCGGCCACCTTATCGTCGGGGTCGAGCAACCCTCGGACATCAACTCGACGCCGTGGCTCAAAAAGCTGTTTCCCTGCGACCTCAAAGACCTCAAGACTATCAAGCAGCATACCGAGTTGCAGGATTGGCTGCGCCGTGATTCCTGGCCGACCAATGTTTCCCAGTCCTCCGATTACCGGCGGCAGTTCGGCCGTGCCCGCACGGGTTCCGGCGAGGAGATCTCCGGCAGCAATCCCTTCGCCAATTTGAACAGCGATTTGGACTTCGAAGCGGCGCCGCTGCAGGTGGCGGTCGGCGCGGTTAGCGATGGCGCCGCGGAGGTGACGGCGGGGGACACCCCGCTGATGGTGACGGCCCAGCGCGGGCGGGGGCGGGTCACCGCGCTGATGTTCAGCCCCGAACGCGAGCCGGTGCGCTCGTGGAAAAACCTGCCGACTTTTTGGGCCAAGCTGGCCGAGGTGCCCGGCGATTGGTATGTGTCTTCCGATTACAGCCAGCAGGGCGGATGGAGCAGCGACGGCATCTTCGGCGCGATGATTGACAGCACGCAGGTGCACAAGCTGCCGGTGGGCTGGCTGCTGTTGTTGTTGCTCGTTTACCTCGTCGTGATTGGGCCCCTGGACCAGTTTTGGCTCAAGCGCATCGGCAAACCGATGCTGACCTGGATCACCTTCCCCTGCTACGTCGTGCTGTTCTCGCTCGTCATTTATTTCATCGGCTACAAGCTGCGCGCCGGCGAATCTGAATGGAACGATCTGCACGTGGTGGATGTGCTGCTCAACGGCGACCGCGCGGAACTCCGCGGCCGCACTTATTCCTCGGTCTATGCGCCCTCCAACCAGCGTTATCTTCTGGAAAGCCGTCAGAAGTGCGCCGCCTTGCGCGGCGAGTTCGCCGGGCTCTATGGCGGGGGGCAATCGAGCGAGAAGGCGACGATTGTGCAAAACGGAGACAATTTCAAAGCGGAGATTTTTGTCCCGGTCTGGACCAGCCAGCTCTTCGTGAGCGATTGGTGGCACGCGGCGTCCGTGCCGCTGGATTTCACCGTGCGCCCGGAAGGCGACGGCTGGCAAGCGGAACTGAGCAATCGCACGGACCGAAAGCTGACGAATCTCCAGCTCGTCGTCGAGGAACGGATCATCAGTCTGGGCGAGGTCGGGCCTGGGGAGAGCAAAACCGTTAAAGTAACCAGAGGGCAGGGGATGGCCTGGCGCCAATACGTCAACTCGCAGGGTTCGCTTTTCCAGCAGGCGGTCAGCGAGCGGCAGCACGCTTTCGGCTCCAGTGAGAGCGGGCGGATTCCGAACCTGCCTGATGGCGCGATGGCGGCCTCGTTTCTGTCCCAACTGCACCAGCAGCAGAATTACGGCAACAACTTCATCTCCCCTCCCGGCTCCGATGTTTCCGCCGTCGTCGAGCACGGGAGCGCGTTGCTTCTGGCCTGGGCGGGCGATTACGCGCCGATTAAACCGATGTACCAGTTTTCGCCGCGCCGCAGCCATCGGAATACCTTGTGGCGAATGGCGGTGGAGGTGAAGTAGTCCAATGAAGTCCACAGTCCACAGTCCGCAGTCTATGATGATTTCGCGGTCAAAGTAAAAACATCCCAGAACAGCAACTCAGTCAGAAAGGAACAACCAATGAACACAATCGCGAGGTTTGAAGACATCGTCGCATGGCAAAAGGCGCGGCTGCTGACAAAAGACATCTACGCCTGCACGCGGACCGGAGCTTTTGCAAAGGACTTCGGTTTGAAGGGACAAATTCAACGAGCTTCGGTCTCTACGATGGCGAACATCGCCGAGGGTTTCGATCGGGGTGGCGACAAGGAGTTTATCCAGTTCCTTTCAACCTCAAAAGGCTCCTGTCGCGAGGTTAAATCCCATCTCTACGTCGCTCTGGACCAGGTTTATATCAATCCGGCGACTTTCAATCATCTTTATACGGAGGCCGATGAAGTCGGCCGATTAGTTTTCGGCTTCATGGAGTACCTTCGCCAATCGGCCTTGCGCGGCCGCAAATTCAAATGAATCCTTTAGAAGCTGCCTTCCTCAGACCTGTGCCCGAACCGCGGGATTGTAAACCGTGGACTGTGGACTGTGGACTGTGGACTAATGCCTACCTATGACTGACACCGCTCCCCCCATTCCCGCCGTTCAGACTTATGGGCTGACCCGCATGTACGGCAATATCGCCGCTCTTTACGGGCTGGATTTGACGGTCAATAAAGGAGATCTGTTCGGCTTCATCGGTTCCAACGGCGCTGGCAAGACCACGACCTTGCGCATTCTGGCCACGTTCCTCGCACCTTCGGCGGGCCGAGCCCAGGTGCTCGGCCATGACGTCGTGCGCGAAGCTGATGCCGTGCGCCACGTTATCGGTTACATGCCGGACTTTTTCGGCGTGTACAAGGACATGGAGGTGACCGAGTACCTCGATTTCTTCGGCGCGTGTTACAAAATTCCCACGGTGCAGCGGGAAAAAACCGTCAACGACGTGCTCGAGTTGGTGGGTTTGAGCGAGAAGAAAGGTTCGCTCATCGGCGCGTTGAGCCGGGGCATGCAGCAACGGCTCGGTTTGGCGCGGGTGCTGATTCATGACCCCCAGTTGCTGCTGCTGGATGAGCCGGCCAGCGGTCTGGACCCGCGCGCCCGCATCGAGATGATGGCCATTCTCCAGGAACTGCAGCGCCTTGGCAAAACGATCATCATTTCCTCCCACATCCTGAGCGAGCTCCAAACGCTGTGCAATCGCGTCGCCATCATCGAAAAGGGCCAACTGATTTACAGCGGCCCAGTCCAGGGTGTGCGCGACCAGATGTCCCAGGGCCGCGTGGTTTGGGTGCGCGTGTCGAGCGACCAGGCCCGCGCGCTCGAACTGTTGAAGGCGCGGCCGGAAGTGGCGGAAGCTACCGCGACGGATGGCGAAATCAAGGTGACGCTGGCCAACCATGATACCGACCACAGCATTGTGGCCGATGTGCTGGTTCATGGCGGCGCCCGCCTGCTTGAATTGCGCGAAGATGAAATCGGGCTGGAGGAAGTGTTTATGCGGGTGACGCGGGGCGAGACGCAGTGATCTGAGGTTGCAGGTTGAAAGTTGCAACGTTGCAAGTTGAAAACCTGCAACGTTTGGCTTTCAACCTGCAACCATGACTTTCCTGCCCATACTGGAACGTGAGTTGCGCGTGCGGGCGCGCCGCCGGGCCACTTACTGGACGCGTTTGGCCGTGGCGCTGGTGGGCGTGTTGATTTGTTTGCAGTCGCTCCTGTCCGAGGCTTTCAGCAACTCCGGCCTGCTCGGCAAATTTGTCTTCAACAGCGTGGTCGCCGCCGCCTTCCTGGTGAGTTGCAGCGCCTGCCTCTTGACGGCGGACGCCATCAGCAGCGAGCGGCGGGAGGGCACGCTCGAGTTGCTCTTGCTCACCCGCATTCGGCCACTGGATGTGCTGCTGGGAAAATTAGGCTCGCTGGGCCTGACCAGCCTCTGTGCGCTGGCGGCGTTCCTGCCGGTGCTGATGATCCCAGTCTGGGCCGGCGGCGTGACGGGCGGTGACGCATTTCGCGAGGGATTGGCCTTGTTGGATACGCTCTGGGTTGCCCTCGGCGCGGGGTTGTGGGCGTCAGCCGTGCAACGAGAGCGATTCAAAGCAGCCCGCGCAGCGCTCGTGCTGGTGCTTTTGGTTCTGGTGATTCCTTATTTGGTGTTCGTCATTCTCGGCCGGGGCGTAGTCCATTCAATCGGGCTGGTCAGTCCGTTGGTCCTGATGGTTTTGGCGGGCGACATTTCCTACCGCGTGTCGCCGGGAGAATACTGGACCTCGCTGGTGGCTGTGCACGGCTTGGCCTGGTTGCTCGTCGTGGGCGCGGGCGTGCGCCTTCGCCGGTTCGTGCGCCAGGAGGGCGAGCCGTCGCGTTCGTTGTGGCAGCGGATTCGAATGTGGATGGAGGGCGCCGTGGACGAGAGTCTGACTGCGGAAATCCCTCTCGCCAAGGGAGAGGACAGGGGTGCGGTGGAAAAGGATACGCTGGAAAACACCGCACCCGCCTCAATTCCCCGGCGTGATCCACACGCGTTGGGTCTATGGCATTGGCAACCGACCAGGTCAGAGGCTACCCCGATCGAATGGCTGGTCTATCGCCAGTATGGATTGAATGCGGGCATTTGGAGCATGGCGGTGCTGGCGCTCGCTTACCACGGCTGGGTGCCGCTGGCTCAGCAGCCCGTCGGTTCTCTGGGCGGCTCTACTTCGTTGCTGCTGTCTTGGCCGCCGGGAACGGCGGCAGGCTTGGTCGGGGCGGCCATCACTGCCTGGGTCGCCAGCCGGTTCTTCGTAGCCGGCCGCCGCAGCGGTGAGCTGGAGACCTTGGTGACCACCCCGTTGGGAGCGGCAACGCTCGTCGCCGAACAATGGAAGGTGCTCAAGCGGCTTTTCGTGTGGCCGGTGCTCGTGATGCAAGCGCCGATGCTCCCGCGGGCGCTCGCTATCTTCGATCCGATGTTCGGCGGGGGCGGCGGTTGGCCCGCCTATAACGCAGTGGCCTCGTTGCTCTGCATTGCGAACACGTTTTTTGGAGCGGAGGCCCTTTGCTGGCTGGCGCTTTGGTTCGGTCTGCGTGCGCGCGGGCAGGCGGGCGCGATCGTGCGGACCGTCACTGTGGCCAAAGGCATCCCCTGTTTGGCCGCCATACTCTGCGCTGTGCTCTGCTCGGCGCTGGCGGGCGGCAGTTCCGCCGGAGCGGCGGGGTTGTCAGCCTTGGCCAGCCCGCTAATGGATATTGCCATTCTCTGTTTTTATCTTTGGCTGATTCGATTTGCGCGGCAGCGTCTGGCAGGTGAATTGGCGGGGGTTGAACCGGCGGCGCTCAATCTGCGCCAGACAATCGTCGAAACCATTCGTGAGGTGACCAGCGGGATTCGCGGAGCGCCCGGCTAAATCCGAACCGCGAAACAGTTCCGGCATGACCAACAAAGCCACGAAGAAACAAGGAGGGCGCCTGGACATGACTCAGATGCTACGGATTCCGATTTATCCGTGTAAATCTGTGTCATCCGCGGGCCCATCTTCGTTCCTTGGTTGCTTGGTTGTTCGGTTCCGGTTTGGGCGATGACTTTTCTGCCCATGGTGGAACGCGAACTGCGCGCCTCGGCGCGGCAGGGCAGCACGTTTCATTTGCGGGTGCTGGGCGTGCTGGCGGCCCTCGGGGCCAGCGCCGTATTCGTCCTGGGTCACGGCCTCGGACAAAACGTGGGCGGCGGGTTGTTTGCCGACCTCCACTTCACTCTCTTCTGGGCGATCTGGATTTTTATTCCGTTCCTGACGGCGGATTGCATCAGCCGCGAGCGCCGGGACGGCACGTTGGGGCTGTTGTTCCTGACGCCACTGCGGCCGAAAGATATTGTCGTCGCCAAGGGGCTGGTGCACGGATTGAGAGCGTTGACGCTGTGGCTGGTCGTGCTGCCGGTAGTGGCGATTGCCTTCCTGCTGGGCGGAATCAGTTCGACCGAAGTTACGCTGTCCGGGCTGGTGAATTTTGGTTCGATTTGCCTGGCTTTGGCCGCAGGGTTGGTGGCGTCTTCCCTGAGCCGGGTTTGGACGAGAGTGCTGATATGTGCCGGCGGTTTGAGCCTAGTCTTGTGCGTTGGGTTTGCGCTGCTGCTACCGCTGTTTGTGTCGCCTGGCATGGCGTCCGCGATGGCTCTAATTGAAATTTGGGAAGACCCTTCTTCCTATATTCTGATTGGCTTGCGCGTGGCTACCAATTGGGACGGCGATTGGTCGGCCATGGTCGGTACGCTTACGGGAGCTTCGTTGCGCCAGTTTCTATTGGACTCGGCGGCCCTAAGTTTGTTCGCATTCATAGGGCTGTGGCTGGCGATTCACTTTGTGGCGCGCCGGGTGAGCCGGGTCTGGCGCGAGGAACCGCCTTCGGCGCGAATCCTTTGGCTGGAAGACAAGTTCTGCAAACCGGTTGTGTTTCAATCCTTCTTTCGCCGGTGGCTGATGAGAAAGCTCGACCGGAACCCGATCGGTTGGCTGGAACAACGCAGTTGGACCGGGCGGCTGGTCATGTGGAGCTGGTTGGGCGTGATCGTCTGCCTTTATTGCGTCGCGCTGACGGGGACCATGCCCTTGCACGGCCAAAGCAACCTGCACCAGATGATGGCCTGGCTCATGGGCGGCAGCATGGCGCTCACCGCCGCAGCCAGTTTCCGGCGTGAGCGGGAAACCGGCGTGCTGGAATTGCTGCTGGTGTCGCCGTTGGGCGAAGGCGCGATCATCTCCGGACGGCTGCGTGGGTTATGTGGACAATTCCTGCCGGCGATGGGCCTGTTGCTGGGCATTTGGGTCTATCTTTCAACAATCTTCGGCTTTGCCGGCCTTCTGAATTCGGGCGACGCCGGCGGGATGCTCCTTTTTGCCAGCACGTTTCTGGCCGTGCCGGTCATTGGACTCTATTTCTCCTTGCGCTGCCGGAGTTTTATTGCGGCGTTCCTGTCTACGCTCACGATCGGAATGATTCTGCCGCCGGTCCTGGCAGGTTTGCTCGAGGCGTTGCTTTGGTTGTCCTATGGCGGTGGTCCGGTCTCTAACTCGGAGGAATGGTTCCCCGCCGGAGGGGCGGCCTTCGGTCAATTGGTACTGGCGGCAGTCTGTTGGGAACGCCTCCTGACCCGGCTCAGGCGACGGGCCTTTCCGCTCGAGAAAACCTGAGGAAATCAAAATGAACAACAAAGTAACGAGGGAACAAAGATGTGCCCTGCGGGTGCTCCGGATGAATCCGACTCTTGTTCATCTGCGTCAATCTGCGTTATCTGCGGGCAAGTCAACCGCGGGCAAGACTTTGTTCCTTCGTTACTTTGTTGTTTAATTTCAGCCGTGACGTTTCTGCCTATTGTGATTCGCGAACTGCGCGTGGCGTCGCGCAAGCGCGTCACTTATTGGGGGCGCACTGGCGCGGCGCTGACCGTCATCGGCCTGGGCGCGTGGCTTTTTTTGATGATGCAGGACCGGCCCACACCCGAGATTTCCATGGCTCTCTTTTGCGTCCTCACGGGAAGCGCCGTTTTCTACGCGCTGTTGAGCGGCGTGCGCTCCGCCGATTGCCTGAGTGAGGAGAAGCGCGAAGGTACGCTGGGCTTGTTGTTTCTGACCGACCTGAAGGGTTACGACGTGGTCATGGGCAAGCTGGTCGCCACCTCCCTCAATGCGTTCTATAGCGTGGTGGCAGTGGTGCCGATGTTGGCCATTCCGCTGCTCATGGGCGGCATTACGTTGGGTGAATTCGGACGCATGGCCCTGGTGGCGGTGAACACCCTCTTTTTTTCCCTGGCCCTGGGCATGTGCGTTTCCTCGCTAAGCCGTTCAGCACTCTTTGCGGCTACGGCCACGTGCCTGGTCCTCCTGTTCTTGACGGCGTTGATGCCGGCCTGCGGTGCGATTCTGGCCGAGTTCGGCAAAACGCGCGAGCTCGAGCCTGTCTTCCTGCTACCGAGCGTCGGCTTCAGTTTCTATCTGGCTCTCGACAAGCCGTATTTGTTCAACTGGGACAAATTCTGGTGGTCGATGCTTCTCACCCACTTCATGGCGTGGGTGTTCCTGGCGTTGGCAAGCGTGATCGCCCCTCGCGCCTGGCGCGATCGGCCCGCCGGCATCCAGCGTTTGCGCTGGCGCCGGCTCTGGCAATCCTGGACTTATGGCAACCTCGCCGAGCGCATCGCCTTTCGCCGTTACCTTCTGGACCAGAACGCATTCTTCTGGCTCGCCGCGCGGGTGCGGTTGAAACCAGCCTCCGTTTGGGCTGTGCTGGGTTTGCTGGCCTGCGGCTGGGCCTGGGGCCTGGCGAAGTTCGGCCACGAATGGCTGGCGACACCGACTTATTTGGTGACGGCCTTCACTTTGAATCTCCTGCTCCGGGTTTGGTTCGGATCGGAAGCCACCCGCCAGTTCGCCGAAGACCGCAAAGCCGGAACGCTCGAATTGATTCTATCGACGACGGTGACGGTGCCGGAAATCTTGCGAGGGCAGTTGCTCGCCTTGAGACGGCAGTTTCTGGCGCCGGTGTTGGCAGCGTTGGCCTTGGAGTTCCTCTTCATGCTGGCCGGTCTCTCCCAGGAACTCGGCACCGAGGCCGACCGCACCCTTTGGGTTCTGTTCTGGCTGGCGCTGATGGGGATGCTGGTGGCGGACCTGGCGGCGCTGTATTGGGTTGGCATGTGGCAGGGCTTGACGGCCAAAACACAGAATCATGCCTCCGGGGTCAGCCTGACGCGGGTCCTGTTGATACCGTGGGTCGTGATTGGTTTGGTAGTAATGTGGGTGGCACTGACCTCGCTGAGCCCCGGAACGCGCCAGGAACCTGGAGAAGGGTTTTTCCTGGGGCTGTGGTTCTTCGTGGGGATTGCGGTGGACATCGCGTTTGGCGCCACGGCGCGACACAAATTGCTGAAGGATTTTCGTCGGGCAGCCGAACAGCGCTACGCCAAGCCAGTCGGATTCTGGGCACGGCTGCTGGGCACCTCCGGAGGAAGAGAGTGGAAAGGCACCCAGTAGAGTCCGAAATCCCAATCGGATGACCTTCCTTCCCATAGTCCAGCGTGAGCTGCGCGCAGCCGTCCGGCGCCGGAGCACTTACCGGGTGCGTTGGTGGACGGCCCTACTGGCGATGCTGGTGAGCTTCTTCGCGCTCGTGGGTGTCGGGGCTTCCGGAGGTGGGTCGAGCATCGGGGGGCCTTTGTTCAGTATCCTCACGGGCTACGCCTTCGGCCTATGCCTGCTGGCGGGTGTTTTGCTCACCGCCGATTCCCTGAGCGAGGAGAAACGGGAAGGTACGCTGGGCTTGCTCTTCCTCACGGACCTGCACGGCTACGACGTCGTGCTGGGCAAGTTCATGGCCCGCGCGCTAAATGCCTTCTACGCCCTTTTCGCACTGCTGCCAATGGCGGCTCTGCCATTGCTCATCGGCGGGGTTACCGGTGCTGAGTTTTGGCGGATGACCCTGGCGCTGGCCAACGCGTTGTTCTTTTCGCTGGCAACCGGAGTTTTCGTTTCGGCACTTGTTCGAGATGCCCAAAAGGCTCTCGGGGGCACGCTCGGGCTGTTGCTGCTGTTGGGAGCCGGCCTGCCGGCGCTGGCAGACCTCGGCGCTCGAGCCGGGCTCGCGCCGGCGCTACTCGACCTGGTGGGGCTCAGTCCCTTTTTCCCATTTTCTGGCGCGAGGGAGCTCATTTACGCAGCACACCCTGGTAAATTCTGGACCACTTTGCTCGCTTCGCACGCGCTGGCGTGGACCTTTCTCGGCGTCGCCAGTTGGATATTACCCTGGATTTGGCGGGAAGGGGCCGAGCGCTTCAATCCCTTTCCAAACGCGGGTTCAAAGTGGCGTTGGTGGCAGCGGAGAAACTCTGTTTCGATTAGGCAAGCGATGCTGAAGGCCCGATTGTTATCGAAGAACCCGGTGTTGTGGTTGACGAGCCAAGAGCGCGGGCTGCGGTGGGCGGCATGGGCGGTAGTACTGGCCTGGGGGGCGATGGTGCTGTTCGCTGAACCGGTTCGGCCGCGCGGCGCTTGGAGATTCACCATGGGCTGGTTCGACGACCAGCCCCATACCGCCTTCGGGTTCATCCTAAAAGTCCTGTTCGCCTTCCAGGCCTGCCGCTTTTTTGCCGAAGGACGGCGCAACGGCTCGCTGGAGCTGTTATTGTCCACCCCCTTGACCAACCGGGAAATCATCCAGGGACAGTTGGCGGCGATATGGCGAATTTTTCGCTGGCCGGTGCTGGTGTTTGGCGCTCTCCTGTTTGCACCGCTGGCCGCCCATGTTCTGGACATAATCTTAGGAGGAGATTCCCAGCAATTGCTTTCCGTATTGGGCGTTTCGTTTCTGAATGGCATTTACTGCCTTCGCTTCTGGCTCGATTGCCTGGCGGTTTGCTGGTTCGGAATGTGGCAGGCCCTCTCGATGAAACAACCGGCCCTGGCCTCCGCCAAGACCATTTTGCTGGTGCTTATTCTGCCCGCGCCACTCTGCGTCCTGGACCTTTTCGCTTCTCTGCTTTTCTTTTCCTGGGGATCCATGCGGCTGCAGCAGGACCTGCGTTGGATTATCGCGAAAAACATTCAAGGACCCCCGATGCTGGCCCCGGTCCGGCCATTGCCCGTTCGTCCTGGAGTGCCGCCCGTCATCGCGCGCTGACTCGTGCTGTATTTCGTGACCGCACTAAGCCTCGGGAGCGGACGCACTCCCTGCGCTTGGCGACAAAGCGCTGAAACCGTGAAAAGAAAGCGACATGTATATTGACATATCTACGTATCAGGATATGTTGATTTATCAGTTGCGGCTCCCGCGGGCTGCCGTTACGTTGGCTGCCGTAGCCCGTCGCCCCCGGCTGGGGTTGTTTTAACAATTTGGCCTGTGAACACTGAGAATAATAGATGGCAAGCGGTGGACCAGCTCCTGCGCGAGCGGATTGTGATCCTCGACGGGGCAATGGGGACGATGATCCAATCCCACAAACTTGAGGAGGCGGACTTTCGCGGCGAGCGATTTAAGGATTGGCACCGATCCCTCAAGGGGCTGAACGATCTTTTGAACCTCACCCGACCGGACCTGATCGAGGGCATCCATCGCCAATATTTTGAATCAGGCGCGGATATCGTTGAGACCAACACCTTTAACGCCCAGGCCATCTCCCTGGCCGATTACGGAATGGAATCCTTGGCGTACGAGATGTCAAAGGCCGGAGCGGAATGCGCCCGAAGCGCTGCTGATAAGACCATGGCTGCGCACCCCGAGCGTGTCTGCTTCGTCGCGGGGGCCATCGGGCCTACCACCACGCCCACTC
>Ga0210408_10002085_pt1 | contig 19939 bp, 27 predicted proteins | sample IncBWH4MmetaG_FD_155471 | JGI IMG/M metagenome (GOLD analysis project Ga0210408, IMG submission 155471) | Forest soil microbial communities from Barre Woods Harvard Forest LTER site, Petersham, Massachusetts, United States - Inc-BW-H-4-M | ecosystem: Environmental > Terrestrial > Soil >...
GCGGCGACCATGGTAGTCAGCAACCCGCCCACCACCACAAGCGCGCGAATCTGCCGCTTCATTCCGTGTCCCTCCCTTTGCTCATCGCGAGGCGCCACGCCCTGCTCTGTCGGATCCGTTAGACGAAAGCCAAGAGATCCGTCAGACGAAAGCCAAGAATCGCTACTTGTCGAGCCAAACGTCTTCCATGCGCCAACCGTTGAACAGGCTGTTGACCATGATCGTGAACCCCTTCACCCAAGGCTGCCAGCAGGTCGAAAGCCGCGTGTAAAAGATGATCGGCCGTACCCTGTCTTCCGCCAATTTCCTTTCGACCTCCCAGACCAGTGCGCGACGCTTGTCCTCGTCCGCTTCCATCGATTGCCGGTCGATCATCTGATCTAGCTGCGGATTGCAGTAGCCGGTGTAGTTACGTTCGGCGCCGCACACATAGTTCTCGTAGAACAATTGGTCGGGGTCGTCGAGGGCAGTTTCGGTGACCGTAAGACCGACGGTATAGTCCCTGCGAATGACTTTGGGAAACCAGATCGCCGTATCAATGGCATCGAGCTGACCATCGATATAGATCTCCCGCAGTTGGCCGATGAGGATTACCGCAGGGTCGCGATACTCTGGGGAATTCCGTGTAGAGACCGTGACTGCCAGCCTCTTGCCGGGCCCATAGCCAAGCCTTTCCATGATGGTTCGAGCTTCTTGGCGGTTTTGCTGCGCGTCGGCAGCATAGCCGGGGTAGGTTTGCAGGATTTCGGGCGGCATCCCCCACACACCTTCGGGCGGCGGCAGCATGACCCCGCCGATCTTGCCCTGCCCCTCGCTCAATATGTCGATGAAGGGCTTACGGTCCAACGCCAGGACGATTGCCCGGCGCAGTTCGGAATTGTCAAATGGCGGTGCTCTTTGGTTGAGGATCAGCGTGCGGCTGCCAGTCGCGACTGTAGTCTCGCAGATAGCTTGTGGGGCCTGGCTTTTGACCTCCTTCAAGAGCGGGATCGAGACGCCATAAGGGAAGGTCATGTCGACTTTCCCGGCGGTGAACGCCAACATCCGCGTCGACAGATTGGGGATGATCGTGTACTCGACGCCATCGAGATAGGGCCGGCCCGGCTTCCAGTAATCCGGGTTGCGGGTCAGCCGGATTGACTCGTTCGGCTTATATTCGACGAACTTGAATGGACCCGTACCGATCGGATGCTGTCGCATCTGCGCCGGCGGCACATGGCAGGGGTAGACCGGCGATGCCCCGGATGCCAGCAACGCCGTGAAGAAGGGCTGCGGACGCTTCAGATGGAAGGTGACTTGGTTGTCGCTGTCGACGGTCACCTCCTCGAGATTTCGGTACCATGATTTGCGTGGGTTGACCCGCAGCTTTTCGCTGGACTTGCCGGTGAGCAAGTCCCAGGTGCACTTCACGTCTTTGGGCGTGAAAGGCCTGCCGTCGTGCCATCTGACATCCTGGCGCAGATGAAAGGTCAGCGCGGTCTTGTCTTCATCCCACGACCAGGTGACAGCGAGATCCGGCACGATTGAGCCGACAGTGTTCTGCGGCACATGCTGATCGAAGAGGACGAGATTGTTGAAGACGCCCATCATCGGGGTAGCCGTCGACCGGGTTGCTTCTTCGTGGGTCGACATGCTCGCCGGGCTATCGCCATGGGGTATTGTCAATATGCCGCCCGGTTTTTGAGCGAAGACCGCAGCGGGGGCGGACACGGCAATCAGCAATGCCCCGACCGCCGCGAAGGTGAGAGGGTGTCGTTTCATCGCCTGCTTCCCTGCTTTGATGTCGCGGCGCCCAGTCCTCTACGGCCCGCTTGAAGGCGGGGGCTTGGCAGAGCGTTAGTGCGCCGGGAGGAAAGTTGCGCCAAAATTGACCGGCAACCACCCCGGGCAACGGAGGATCGAGTTGCCCGATACCAGCGGAGAGTTCCATGCCCGACACCCTTCTGCCCCGTCCCGGTTCCGCATCGCCTCCCAGTTGGATTGGTGACCTTACGCGCGTGCCATACTGGGTGTATCGCGACGAGGGTCTGCCAAAAGCCGAACAGGAACGGATTTTCGAAGGCCCGGTGTGGAATTATCTCTGCCTCGAGGATGAGATCGCCAATCCCGGCGACTGGCGTACGACTGTTGTCGGGCGGATGCCGGTGGTGGTCGCCCGCGATAATAACGGATCGATCGCCGCCTTCGAAAACCGCTGCGCGCACCGCGGCGCCCTGATCTGCCTTGATAACGCGGGCCAAGGCGCCAAAGATTTTCAGTGCGTTTACCATTCCTGGCGCTATGACCTTCGCGGCAACCTGCAGTCCGTCGCGTTCCAGCGCGGGGTGAAGGGCAAGGGCGGAATGCCGCCCGACTTCAGGGTAGAGGATCATGGTCCGCGACAGTTGCGTGTGACAACCCTCCACGGCCTCGTATTCGGCACGTTCTCCGACGAGGCGCCGGCCATCGAGAACTTCATTGGACCAGAAGTGCTGGCGCGGTTCGACCGAATCCTTGGCGGTCGCAAAATCGAGATCATCGGCCGCTTCGTTGAAGTGCTGCCGAACAACTGGAAGATGTATGCGGAGAACGCGCGCGACTCCTATCATGCCAGTCTGCTGCATTTGTTTTTTGCCACGTTCAAGCTTAACCGGCTGAGCCAGGGGGGCGGCCTAGTTGTCAGCCCGAACGGTGGCTGCAGCGTTTCCGAGACCCTCGCGCCGACGGAAACAGACGACAAGGCCTACGCAGGGATGCGATCGGTTGACGAGGATTACACGCTTAAAGATATGAGGTTGATGGACGTCGTCGACGAGCATCCGGACCGTATTCGACACCAGATCGTCACGGTCTTTCCAAACTTTGTCCTGCAGAAAACTCAAAATGCCATGGCGCTCCGCTTTTTCACGCCCAACGCTGTCGATCGCACGCACCTGGAGTGGATCTATTTCGGTTATGCCGATGATACGCCGGAGATGCGCAAGCGCCGGCTTAGGCACCTCAATCTGGGCGGTCCAGCCGGTTTCGTGTCGATGGAAGATGGCTGTGTCGGCGGTTTTGTAGAGCGCGGCATCGCAACGGCAGAGGCTGAATCCGCCATTGTTCGGATGGGCGGCGGCGGAGTTGAAAGCCAAGCCACCCGTGCGAGCGAGGCGGCGATACGCGGTTTCTGGTCACTGTGGCGTCGGATGACCGGACTATGAGCGTCCTATTGCGGGTGGCAGAGCTCAACGCGGCCTATGCCGCGACGATCGATACCGACAGGCTGGAATCGTGGCCGGATTTCTTTGTCGAAGACTGCCTTTACAAGATCACTTCGGCCGATAACCACAAGCGCGGCCACAGCGCCGGTGTCGTCTACGCGGACTCCCGCGCAATGCTGCAGGACCGGGTCACCGCGCTGCGAACTGCAAATATCTATGAGCGGCAGAGTTACCGCCATATCGTCGGCCTTCCGGTGATCGGAGCAACCGGGGTGGATAGCATCGCGGCCGAAACGCCTTTCCTGGTCGCGCGCATCATGCGCGACGGTCGCACGGATCTGTTCGTCACTGGCGTTTATCTCGACAGGATCCGCGATCAAGCCGGCCACCTGCGCTTCGCCGAGCGTCTGGTAGTCTGCGACAGCAGTCATTTCGATACGCTGCTAGCCATTCCGCTGTGAATGCAATTCGCGACCGTCGTCGCCATCAATGACGTTGTAGCGAGAGACACAGCCGTCTCCTTGCGGATAGCTCGAAGCGTTGATCCTTTGAGGGCAAATCATGAGGCAAATACCCCTTGGGGCGAAAGGCTCCTTCAAGCTCCTCGTCCAGCCCGAGCATCTTGCAAACCGGTTCAAAGACGCGCTGACCGGCGTCAACCGACAATGTCGAGGGCAAGCAGACCCGGAAGATCATGCGCTACAGCGGCGGTCACCTCGCCTCTCGTGAGCGCTGAAGGCGCTGGAGGTGGTGCGATCGCAGCCGTCGTACCGCTGATCGAGATGCTGTAGACGAGGAGAGAGCCCGATATCAACCCCGGCAAGCTCAACGGCAGGATGGTGCAGCGGAACATCTGGTACCAATTGGCGCCGAGATTCTGCGCTGCTTCCTCCAGGTTCGGCGGGATCCGTTCGATCGTTGCCATTAGCGCAATGCCATGAAGGCGGGTGGGACCAACATCGTCCCAGGGACATATTCGATTTCGACTGGGACCCCCTGCGATTGCAGGACATGGGTCCGGCCGTTCCAATACGGCATGATGACGATTTCCTCGCGGGCAAAGGCCTTGAGGCCAGCATCGGCCTTCTCGACGATAAGCGGCTGGTTTTTCTTCATCAGCTCGACGAGGAAGGCGATACCGGGATCGATATCGTCCTCGTTGCCGCCGAGTGTCTTATTCAGCACCTGCAGCCAGGAATTGGCGACCTTGCCATAGGCAGGAATGCCTCCTTGGTGTTGTAGACCATGCCCATGATGACCAGAACATAGGGCGCGAACCAGTTCTTCAGCGTGCCGCGTGGCGGCTCCTTTGCGCTGTCGAGAATGTCTTTGTAATTAGTGCATATACTGAGGTCCTGTAGACATGCGCCGAGACCTAGAACGTTCCCCTCCGCTTGCAGCACCGACACTCGTCGAGAATGGCGGGTTGCCGCAGCCTGCCATCGCCTTGGCAGTAATCACCGAGTCGATGCCGAATTCCTGGGTGACCTTGACCTTGTTCGCCTCCTCGAATTTCGGGCCGTCGATAACCGAGGCGCGCAGTCCTTCACCCCAGGTGGCGCCGGTCGAGGCTACCGTAAGGGGTGGTTACGATGGCGGTTTAATCTGCGGGGTTTGATCCGCCGCTGCGTTCAGCGCCAGATGTTGCGTGCGCAAGCGAAGCATGTGGCGTAGCTGGAGGCCTCGTGGCGTACAGTCGTACTCTCACCCGACGGGAGATCGGCAGGGGTTGAAATGGCGACCGAAGAGCGGGCGGAGCGGCCTACGGCCGAGGCGGCGGCAGGATCGCGCAAGATCATCCATATCGACATGGATGCGTTCTACGCATCGGTCGAACAGCGCGACAATCCGGAGCTGCGTGGAAAGCCGGTCGCGGTCGGCGGATCGCGGGAACGCGGCGTCGTCGCGGCCGCGAGCTACGAAGCGCGCAAGTTCGGCGTGCATTCCGCGATGCCATCGGTCACAGCCAAGCGAAAATGCCCGGATCTGATCTTCGTACAGCCGCGGTTCGACGCCTATAAGGCGATCTCTTTCCAAATTCGGGAGGTCTTCGCCGAATACACGCCAATCATCGAGCCCTTGTCGCTCGACGAGGCGTATCTTGATGTCACCGAAAACCGCAAGGGCATCATCTCGGCGACAAAGATCGCGGAAGAGATCCGAGCAAGGATCCGCGCCGAAACCGCACTCACGGCCTCGGCCGGCGTCTCCTACAACAAATTCCTCGCTAAGCTCGCCTCAGATCACCGCAAGCCCGATGGGCTCTTTGTCATTACTCCGGAAGTGGGGCCGGCATTCGTCGAGACCCTGCCGGTCAGGAAGTTTTTCGGCGTCGGACCTGCGACGGCCAAGAAGATGGCGCTGCTCGGGATCGAAACTGGGCTTGACCTCAGGGCGCAGACCTTGGCCTTCTTGCAGCAACATTTCGGGAAAGCGGGCTCCTACTATTATTGGGCTGCGCGGGGCGTTGACGAGCGGCCTGTCCGCGCCGATCGGATCAGGAAATCCGTCGGCGCCGAGAACACCTTTCCCGCCGATCTCTTCACCTACGAAGCCGCGCGTGATGCGCTCCGAGAGATCATCGACAAGGTCTGGGGGTACTGCGAGCGCGCCGGTACTCGTGGACGCACCGTGACGCTCAAAGTCAAGTTCGCTAACTTCCGGCAGATTACGCGAAGCCGCACCGGTCAGACACAGATCAAGACCCGAAGCGAACTCGAAGAGCTCGGCAACGCATTACTCGAATCCCTCTTTCCTGTCACGAAAGGCGTTCGGCTTCTCGGTATCTCACTATCTTCACTCGCGGCAGAGGAGGCTGAACGTGAGAGCCAGATCAGCCTGACCCTCTAAGTCCGCCGTGCATCAAGGCGTTTTTGGTGCCCATCCTGCGAATGTGCGGCGGCTATCGCTGCGCCGTTGGCGGCGATAGTCTGAAGTTGGACCGCGCACCGTCTTTCGCGACGAGGAGGCGTACGGCCGGGTCGGGTAGGGGCTGTGTGAGAACGCGCGTGTGGGCGAGCCCGGATGCGCCAACCGTCGTGTTTGGAAGTGGTCCCGTCCCATCCAGTCTTTGAGCGTGCCGAAAACGTGTTCGACGATGGTACGCCGGACCCGCATGGCATTGGGCATCTCGTCCAGGCGCCGCCGCATAGCCTCGATCACCACCTCATGTTCCCAACGGGTGGTGCGGCGTTGCTTGCTGTCGCCGAAGGCGACCGGCGATCGCCGGTGCGCAGCGTCCCTGCGACGGCGGCTCCGGTCGCGCTGTCGCAAAGGGGGGCCCGTGCCTGACGATATGAACAACCTTCTTGGGCGCAGCTTTGTGACCTGCGCTCGTTATCAAGGCACTTGTGCAAGTTGACCGGTTGGTCTGATTAAGAAAGCGGTTCTTGCTTACGCCAACGGCGAGAGCTAGCTGTCCCCTAACCTCCCGGGGCGCGATGTGGTTCGGTCGGCCAATGGTGATGGCCAGCAACGCGTGGGATCGGCCACTATGGCCAAGGAGGTAGCCATCCCCGGGTCGGTTCGACCCCGCTCGCCCCAGGTAGTCATTGGGGAGAGCGGGCTCGCCGCGGACCAAGAGGATTCGAATTGCTGGTCGGACTTGCGACGTCAGCCGAGCTTCTTTTTCAGCGTGCCCGAGAAGACGCCGCGCACCGTGTGGCGCTGCCAGCCCGTGGCACTCGCCACCTCACCTACCGTCGCCCCTCGGGTCGACGCAGCATCGTTATCACCGCGTGTTGCTTCGACGGACGCTTTGTGTCGGATGCAGGCTCCGGATCCGGCAATATCTCGATTGCCGACCACAGCTGATCTATCAGCGCATCGTGGTCGCCAACCTTCCTCCGTTTTCTCGGCCCCCGGCAAAGCAATCCACAATGCCCGCAGTCGCTTGCCGCAAGTTCGAAACAACGACGATCTCGCCCTCATCGACTGCGGTCAGCGCCTCGCGGCACAGGGCGATTCCGTCATTGCCAATGATGTAAATGCGCATGGTGGGTTCTCCTGGTTGCCCCGGCCGCGGTGCCGCCGGTGACCCACACTCACGCTCTCTTCGCCGACCAAAGCCAGTCTATTCTGGATAACTTGTGGCATTGTTGGGCCACAGCCGAGCATGGAATTGCTCAGTCGAAACCGCGCGATCTGCGGGTAGCTGAGTAAATATTGCCGTGCTAGCCACGTTCTGCCGCTCGGTCCACTACGTCAAAGCGCAGCACCTTGGGAAGCAGTGGAGGGCAGACGCAGCCCCGAAGGAACGAACGCCTGGTCAGCTTGGTGTCCGCTATCCACTCGACTGCTGACCAAGGCAGAGGGTCGGACAGGTCTCGGTTTGACCCCAGGAGACATCGTGGAAGCAAGGGCGAGGCAGCTGCCGATCTGCGGCCGCCTCGCCGTGGGATTCACCTTGCCCGGCGGTCTAGGAGCCCGGCTCGTTCTCGGGGATCCCTAATTCCAGAAAGCCGGCGCGCGGGTCGCAGGACATCAGGCGGATGTAATTGGCGTTCTTGTAGAGCGACACCACCAGCGTGCGGAAGGGCTCCAGACAGCTGCACCAGCGCATCATGCGCGCCTTGCAGGGTGAACTTGTTCGGGGCGCTGACGAACGGCAGCCCTGAGCGCCACCGACACTAAGGGCTCATCATCCCCCTAATCACGCGTTTGTTTCGTGACGGGACCTTAGCCGGTGAAAATTGCGTGTTGTGGTCATAGTACCGAAGTACCATTTGGAGCGCCGCTGCTCCGCAATCGCTAGGTGACCTCTGTCTATAGAAACGGACTTGAAGTTGACCCAACGCTTCATTCCTGCCGCGAGCGCCGAGCGCGTTGCGTTTTAGATGAATAGATAGGGATTATACCTTCTCCACTGCTGCGTCGCTCTCCAAAATATAGCCGAGCCCTCCTGTTATAGCGCTCAAAAGAGCAGGGAACACGCCCGCGCTGCCACCAGAAACAGGGAGGAACATGGAAAGTCCTAGCAGCACGCATAAGCACAATACGATTATGAAACCTATATGGCTTTTAGCTTGCTCACCACTTCCGAGGAATTTGCCAATGATCCCGATCTCTAGCTCTCGCATTCGTTCCGTCGAACCGCCCGCGCCTACGGCTGACATCAAGACCGGGCCACCCCCGCCTCCGGCGGCCCCATGGCTGACAGGGTGGTTGCTGGTGTCGCCACCGCCGGAACCTCTTTCGCTCATGGCTGTTGAGACGCATCCGCAGGAAGCAATTTTTGTCCAAAGGTATTAAGGAATTCAGCTACTTTGATGAATGAAGGCACCGGGATTACTAAATGAGTGATAATGTGTTTCTTTGGTGTTTCTCCATCCGTGATCGGAAAATTTAACTTGATACAGATTCACCTTAACGACCCCATCGCTCGCCGCAATTCCCCAAACCCCGTCGAAAAAAATCGTCGGAATCGGCTCATTGACGACGGTTTCGAGAGTTGCCGGGCTATCAGATGGATTTGCATCATTGGGCATAAGTGACCGTCCTAGATTGAGGTTGTGGTCTGGCCGAGCCGATCAAGTATCCATGCCGTCAGCCGGGAAATCGTGCTTGGGTGCACATTGTAGCTGCGGGCAATCGACCGAATGGATTCGCCGTGATCGCGCCGCTGGATTGCCTCGTGTTGCTGGTGCGGAGTGAGCTTCGGCCTGCGGCCGAGACTCTGCCCGTTCGCCTTTGGGGGGCCCCGGCCCTCGCCTGTGCGTGCGCGGATTAGCTCACGCTCGAACTCGGCCAGTCAGCCAAGAACGGTCAACATCAAGCGGCCGTGCGCGGTCGTCGTTTCGGCCCGTCGGCGAGTGAGCGGAAACTGGCTTTCTTCTCGGTGGTCGCCGCGAGCGTGTTCAATAGGTCGCGGGTGGATCGCGCCAACCGGTCGAGCCGTGTCACCGTCAGCACGTCGCTGGCGTCGAGCTGGACGAGCACGCGACCAAGCTGCGCCCGGTCGGTGTTGGCTCCGCTCGCCACTTCGCGGGATACCTTGCCCGCGCCGGTTTTCCTTAGCGCGGCCACTTGCGCCGTGACGATCTGGCCGTCCGTCGATACCCGCGCATAGCCGTAAATCATGGGGTTTATTCCGCACCAGAATTCTGCACCAAAAAAGCGCAATCGCTTCAAGGCTCTAATTTTGGTGCGTAATTCTTGAGGGCTGCGCGGCGCTCCGTATCTTGTGGTGAGGGAGTGCGCCACGTAACGGCGCGCCTGATAAGTCTTAGACGCCGCGGTGCGTGGCATGAAGAAATTAAGGCCTGGCGGACGAGCGGTGTATATTAGAGCGAGCGTGTGGAAACTTCACAAGAACTTCTAAACGCTTCCCTTTGGTTGGCGGATGCAGGATCACGCTCCTGTCTGTGAGCGGTGGAGCCATTCGTCGAGACCGATGCGCTTGCTTGCTATTTCGGCGTCGCGCCATCGGAGGAGCATGGAGGTGGCGCTTCAAGCCGGCCCCTCGCCCGCCTCTTGCGCCGTGGGCTTGCGGCCGTCGAGGCCGCTACGCGTGCCCTCCTTGGTCGTCGGTCGAACTTTTGCGGCTATGACGCCGAGTCAGGGTGGGTATCAAGTGTTAGAGCCGTATCACTTAGGTCTTTTTATCTGCCGGGGGCTTAGGGGCTGTCTTTTCTTGCTCCTGTTTAATGAACGCGCTGTGAAGGGCGGTTTGTAGACCGGCCATCGAGAGCCCCCCCATTTTGCTGAACTCTCTTCCGCGTCTCGTCAGAAAGATGACGAACAAGGCATAGACGAGAGGGACGAGAATGCCTATTGCCGCGACGATATAGCTCGATGCATCTAGTCTGATCATTCTGTTGTCGCCTTGCGAATTTCAGCAAGCCTTTCGGCCAACTGCTTATAGAGGGTCTTCTCCTCGTCCAACCGTTTGATCCCGAAACATGATGTTCCGGCCACGAAAATGGCACCCGCGATCGGAATTATTGCGAGCATGCCGATGGCCGGATTGAGGCACGCCAGAATGCCGCCGAACACGAGCGCGCCACTCCCGGCAAGACCGAATTAATTGACCCATCCACGGTGGGTTTCTTTCTGATCTCGCCGCTCCTCCGCCAATCTCATGAGGGCCGAAAGTTCGTTGGGAATACTAATCCCGCTGTTATGTCCGATTCTACGTTTCAGCGCCTCTTTCAGCACCGGCACGAACGTCGCGTCGTCCAATATCGTACGAACGGCCCGAAGCTGCTCAGCCGAAGGTGTCCCGTCGAGGTTGGATCTGATCCACTCCAGCGTCTTTTCGATAGTTAGAGGGTCTAGGGCCGTGGGTATGCCTGACGACGACTATTGGCTCCCGTCAGAACGACAACAGTCCCATGTATGTTTAACCGGCGTTCCGGAGCGGCGAGACACTACCCGAACTGAAGCTCCACTACCGCACTCTTGGAACGGCAAAGCGCAACGCTGCGGGCAAGATCGTCAACGGCGTGCTGCTGTTGCAGGGCAACACTGGCACCGGTGCGAATTGGTTGCGTCCGACCCTCGCCGACGAGTTGTTGGCGCCCGGCCAGCCGCTCGATGCGGCGGAGTATTTCGTCATAATGCGGACGCCAATCGGGCGTGGCGGATCGAGCAAGCCCTCCGACGGGCTCAAGGGGAAATTTCCCCATTACCGCTACTATGACGTGGTTGCGACTGGCTATCGCCTAATCACCGAAGGCCTTGGTGTCGCGCATCTGCGGCTGATCATCGGCAGCTCGATGGGCGGCATGCATGCCTGGATGTGGGCCGAGATGTACCCGGATCTGATGGACGGGGTGGTGCCGATCTCGTGCCAGCCGATCCAAATCAGCGGGCGCAACTGGATCAGTCGGCGCGCCGCCGCCGAGGCGATCCGTCACGATCCGGAATGGAACAACGGGAATTACGAGAAAAACCCGAGCTACTACATCTGGACGGCGGCCGCGAACTCGCTGCGCACCGAGAGTGCCACGCGCATCCAGGAGTTGGCGCCCACCCGCGCCACCGCCGATGCACTCTACGAAGCGCGCCTCTCCCAGGCCGCCAGGGGCGATGCCAACGACGCGCTGTGGGCGATCGAGGCGATCATGGACTACAACCCCGAGCCTGATCTCGACAAAATCACGGCCAAGGTTCTTTTGATCAATGCGGAGGAGGACGAGGCCAATCCGCCCGAGCTCGGCACGGTCGAGCGCGCGATGAAGCGGGTTCGCCACGGCCGCCATGTGCTGATCCCGGCGAGCGACAAAACGCACGGGCACTTCACCCATTTCTACGCCGAGGTGTGGAAGCCCTATCTGATCGAGCTCATGAAAACCCTCGGCGCCCCGCTGCAGGCGGCGGCCGAATAGGCGTGGCGGCTGAGCGGGATCGTCATAATGGGTATACTCGCCGGACGGGTAGCGCTGGTGACGGGCGGCAGCAAAGGCCTGGGTGCTGCGATCGCACGCCTATTGGTGCGTGTCGTCGTCACCTTCGCGAGCGCCGAGGCGGCGGACGAGCTGGCTGCCTAACACCACCTGGCCGTGCCTGGCGGAATTGGTAATCACCGAAACGACGGGAGGAGTGGATGAGCGAACAGCAGCGCGTGGCGATCGTGACCGGCGCAGCGGGCGGCATCGGCCGGGAGCTGGTGCTCGGCCTGCTCGGCAAGGGGCTTAAGGTCGCGGCGGTTGACCGCACCGCCCAAGGTCTCGCCGACCTCGCCCGAGCGGCGCAGAAGCGGCAGCAAGGCGCCAACCTCATGACGATCGAGGCCGACCTCGCCCGCGACGAGTCGATCGATGAGATCGTCTCCAAGGCCCGCGGCGGTTTCGGGGTGATCGATATCCTTGTCAACAATGCCGGGGTCGGCCAAGCGACGATCCGCAGCGACAACCGGTAGCACCCGATCAAATTCTGGGCGGTGACGCCCGAGCAGTGGAAGCTCTTCGTTGCGGTCCACACCAACGCGCCGATGGCGCTGTCGCGCGCCCTTGTCCACGACATGATGCAGCAGAAATGGGGCCGCATCGTCAACGTCACGACGAGCCTCGCCGACCTACGGCCCATCGAAGGCGGCATTGGAAGCCTTTTCGGCGATCATGGCGAAGGACATTGCCGGCACCGGTGTCACCGTCAAGGTGCTGGTGCCGGGCGGGGTGACCAATACCGGCATGGTGCCGCTCGGGGCCGGCTACGACCGCGCTGAGATGATCCAGCCTGCGGTGATGGCGCCGCCGCTCAACTGGGTGGTGTCAGATGCGGCCGGCAGCGTCACCGGCCGACGTTTTCTCGCGGTGCACTGGGACCCGAGCCTGCCGCCGGAAGAAGCCGCTGCAAAAGCCGGCGCTCCGGTCGCCTGGACCGAGATCGCGACAATGCCGATAGAGCCGCCGCGGAGAAGTGAGCGACTGCGGAAACGACGAAAGGCCTTAGGCGGTCGCGCTCTTGGGTTTCTCGCCCTGCGCGCTCGGCTGGCAGAAGCCCGCTTATCCGCTTTGGCGCCCCCACTTGACCGAAACGACAGCCCGTCCTCCCCCGCTCCGCATCCGCGGCACCGGACCCGCCCTTTGAGATCGAGCACCTTGGCCTGAGGGCTGGCCCGAGCCGCAGCAAAAACTCCAGCCTCAGCAGCGCGATATGATGGCAGGCAGCACAATCGATCCGGACGAGATCACCACGCCCGAGATCCTCGATCCGTGCCAGGTAAAGAGGCTGCCTCCCGGATCGGATCGAGACGATTAAGAACGCTTGCGGTTACGGAACAGCGCGTCGGTCTCGGCCTGCAATACTTGGCCGAGGATTTCGCCATGGTAGAATGCTGAGCCGCCGATCACAGTGGTCGCTGGAACCAGGATCTGGTTAATGCCGAATTGGCGCAATTGCTCGATCGACGTGCCCCAGACGACGCCGCCTATTCCCGCCCAGACGATCGCGCTCATGCACATGGGGCAGGGCTCGCCAGTGGTATAGAGGATTGCCTCCTCCCAGCCGCGATTGCCGTGGCGCGCGACATAGTCGTTGATTGCGACGATCTCGCCATGAAACGTGGGGTTGGCGGCGCTCTTGTTGACGCCGGTGGCCATGACATGACGATCTGCGGCCCGCAGGATCACTGCGCCGAATGGAAAGGCCGGATTGCCGCGCGCTTCCGCGATCGCCAGCCGCATCGTCTGCTCGTGGGCAAAGGCCGGGATCGCTGACAGATCAATCGGAAGCACCGGGGCCGCCATCGAGGCTGAGGGCACGCCGCAACCGCAGGCGATAATCGCGACCGATGAACCGAATGCTCTCCTCGACCACATACTTACTCCCTCTGACGCATCGCTGGCTGGCGACTGCTGGCGCTCAACTCACCGTCCGGCTGGTTAACGAAGATCAACACTGCAAGGATCGTCATGTAAAAGCGAAAGGCCGCCTCCTGGCCGTTCCACGTGGGCGATTGCCACATCGAAAACCACTCACCGCCAACGACCATAAAACCGAAAAACCACACTAGAAACCCAAGTGCCGCGCCGACGATCACAAAGCGCTTTGCATGGTTGAAGCGGGCGCCGTCAGACCGTAGACGCCGGGCAAGAGAGATGGCTGCGACCGCCAGGACAATGCCGGACAGCCCCTCGCCTACGATGATCAGCGCATAGCCTGCCTGCCATAGCACGGGCGAGGTGATGCGGCGATAAAGCAGACCGTTCCCCGGAAACGTCGTATCCATGCTTAGCACATGCCTCACGAAGGCGTAGTTCGTTTCGTAGTCGGTTAGATTATCAAAAGTGACCAGCAGCGCGAATAAGGCGAGGCTCGCGACCATAATCACTTTGGTAATGCGGGTTTCGATCATGGCCTTCGCGCCAGCAGACGAGGAGAAGGCTCGAAGATAGACGATGCCCTTGGCCTTGGCGTCGATGTTGGCGAAGACAACTTTGATGTCCTTGGCCCAGAAAGGCACCAAACTCCAGCGCATCACGTCCAGGCTGCGCTCGCCGGCCCTGGGATCATAGCGGACCACCGGAAGCGGGTCGGTCGGCGGGACGTTCCAACTCGGCGCGATGTTCGGCGTCGGCCGATGCGACGGGATGGAGAAGATGAGCTTGATCTCGCTGACATCGGAGGAGAGACCGGCGTGGCCACACATGATGCGATCATAGCGCCGCCGGATCGCAGGCAGAAGGGAATGGACAGAGCGAAGCGGCCGTGCGATTCAGGTTGATCACCGGTCGTTCCGCGTCTCTTCCCATCGCCGACAGAGTTCCGGTCGCGCTTCAAAACCAACGGATATCAGACATGTCTCTCTTCAATGTCGGCTTTGTCATCTTCCCAGAACTCACCCAGCTCGACTTCACCGGCCCACTGCAAGTCCTGGCGCGGCTACCTCAGTCGGCGACACATATTGTCGCTAAGTCGGAGGCTCCCGTACCCAGCGACTGCGGTTTGACCGTCCTGCCCACGCACACATTCGCGACCTGCCCGCCCCTGGATTTGATTTGCATCCCCGGTGGCAGCAGCGGCGTTGTTGGAGCGATGAACGATCGCGACACCATACAATTTGTTCGTCGGCGGGCCGGCGCGGCGAAGTACGTGACCTCGGTGTGCACCGGTGCCTTTGTGCTCGGCGTCGCTGGATTGCTCAAGGGGCGCCGTGCAACCACACATTGGGCCTTTACCGAACTACTGCCCCTGGTCGGCGCCACACATGAGAACGCCCGTGTCGTCAAAGATGGCAATGTGATCACGGCGGGCGGCGTCACGTCGGGGATCGACTTTGGCCTTCGTGTAGTGGCCGAGATTGCCGGCGAGACAGTGGCTCAGGCGATCCAACTCGGTATCGAGTACGATCCCGATCCGCCATTTAGTTCCGGCCATCCCGATCGTGCATCCGACGTTGTCAAAGCCGCGGTTTTTCCCCGTTATGAAAGGGCTAGAGCGGCATTTCGCGACGGTATCACTCGCTCATCGACAGCATGAGCCGCTGCGCTCGGCTTTGGTGTTTATCGGATTTAATGCGCGCGGCTGATTCCACCCACACTACCACGACTCCTACATTGCCTAGGCCGGCTTGATGGCAAGGAGCTTCGCCGCCGTCTCGCCAAGCATCGCGACGAGCTCGGCCTCGCTCAACCCGGGGTCGTGAGAATGTGGTGACCGCCGTCTTGGTCCAAGGAAACGGATAGTCAGTCCCCATTACGATCTGGCTCACGCCGACCTCCGCTATTAGGTGGCGCAACCCCTCAGGGGTGAAGACCATCGAGTCGTAATAGAGCTGCTTCAGGTATTCGCTGGGCTTTTTCTTGAGCGTCTTGGTGCATCGCGCGGGGAAAGTTACGCAGCCCTGATCCGAACGGCCAGCATAGGAAGGCAGATATCCGCCGGCATGAGCAGCGCAGATCTTGAGCCCAGGATAGGCATCGAGAGTGCCTTCGAAAATCAGGTGGGAGAGAGCGATCGTCGTCTCCAGCGGGTTACCGATCACGTTTTCCAGCACACCGTTCCCTTTGAGCCGACCTGATATGCTGAGCTCGCCGGTACCTTGCGGGGTGGATGAAAATCACCACGTCGAGCTGTTCGGCCTTGGCCCAGAACGGATGAAATTTGGGATCCGAAAGCTCCTCACCGTTGACGCTGCAGCCGATCAGCACTGCCGCGCAATCCGAGAGCCTTGACCGCATATTCGAGCTGCTCGGCTGCGAGATCGGGGTGCTGCAACGCCACCGACGCTAGGCCGACGAACCGGTCCGGCTGTGCCGCGCAGATCTCGGCGAGCTTCTCATTTTGCAGCTTGACGATCTGACCGGCGAGGTCGGGCTCGGTCTTGTACCAAAAGATAGGGTTGAGGCTCAGGGCTTCGATATCGATGCCCTGCTCATCCATCGCCTTGATGCGTTCCGGCGAGATCACGAGCGACTGCAGCTGCACCTTCAGACCCATCAGCGCATTCGCCTCCGGCACGTGACAATGGGCATGCAGGTCGACGGTCCGAACCCGCTTTCCATTGACAACGACCTCCCGTCGCCGCTGAGGTGCCTGCGCGAACGCGGGGCTCGTCAGACCGCACCCAATGGAGGCAAGCGCGGTCAGCGCGCCGGCAGCCTGACAGAGCATTTCTCTTCGGTTTGACATCATCTGCGCTTCCCCCGATCAGCTGTGTTCCCTGGAACCCAGGTCCAGCGCTAGTGCTAAGATTCATTCACAAGATTCACGACAGGATCAGGATGTGAAAGAGTGAGCCGTGGTATTGGGGGATGGGGCCATGGCACAACAAGTATGCGTGGTTTTGAGCGCTGCCGAGGGCGGACATGTGGTCTAGCCGCTGCCGACTTGCCGCAGTCTGATACTTTGCAGCAGATGGGCGTGCAGTAAGCCTGAGCGCCGCGCGCCGGGTTCCCGCTCGCTCACCTACCGGAAGGCGACCCGCGGCTGTGCTTTTCGTGAGCAATGAGGCGACGCGGCCACCCACGTTCCTGATGCACGACGGCGTAAAATCCGTCGATCAACAACTCGATTGTCGCGGGGGCTGCCGCACATTCATTGCGAGCATAATCGATGCTCGCCGACAGGCTCGGAAGATGCTTCACGGGCTGGGACGGCAGGCCATGCACGCTCCAGGTTCCGCAATCGTCACTGCAGATTTTTAGCTGCAAGCTCATTGTAGTCGACCCCTCCTGCTCAGTGCAGGAAGCCGTGCATCAGCATGAGGACGAAGCGAAGCGTCAGAATGCCGATGCCGATCCCGATTAACACCAGAAAGGTTTCGGCGACCTCGATCCCGGTGCTCTGCCATGTGCTCTGACGCGCTTGCGCGTCGGTTAACGGAGGCGGATGCTCGTGCAGCTGTGTGGCACGACTTCCACCGAAATCCAAAAGAGCCATGGTCAACTTTCCGATTTCTCACCCGGCGCGGTGTACTGGCCATAAGAAGGCATAAGCCGATAAATTTTCGAGCGGGAATGGGGGCCCGTGGCATAAAGAACGCGAAAACGACAGCGATGATGGGACTGCATTGGCGCCAACCCGGTGCGGAATTCGGTCGGCCGCGTGAGCGGCCGACCGCACCCGCTCCCCGCTCCCCTAGCTCTAGAGGCGGGCCGCTGTTAGTCCTTGCTGGACGGCACCGCTCGGATCAGTTAGTTCGCGGGAGCACCCGAACGCAGGCGCTGTCGCCCGCCACTTCGAACAAAGCGAAACGAAGGGCATCCTTCTGGGTACGGAACACGCCGCCGATCAGCCCTTCCGTGTCCTTCGCCACCCAATAGCCCCGCGCGTTCTCCGCGATTTCGAAATGGTGCGGAGTGAATACGGCCCGCGGCGCAAAGTTAGACATGCTGGTCCTGCCAATCTTGTTACTCCAGTTGCTCTTACGAGCAGTCTGACACTATTGGCCTGACACCATTAGGTTTCGAGAGGCCTCTAAAGGGTCTCCCATTTATTCTTCATAAAGTCGGTTGGCTGCTGCGCGAGCATCGAGCGCGAGACTGGGCCTCAGGGTAATCTCGTATCAACGACAAGGTCGGCAACTGCCGATCCGAGATCGTGCCGGCCAGCATAACGTCGCAGCATCTTTAGTAAGGTCGATTTTGCGACGGGTGTCCTCGATCGCAGCCGCGCCAGGACTTTCGGATCGGCTTTCAGCGCCCGACTCGCCTCGATATCGCTCGCATAATGCCGGCTAACCAGATCCGTCCATTGCCGGCAAACAAACCAGGCGCGGTCCTTCTTCTTGCTCATCGCACGTCACTCAGTGGCCGCCTCGAAGGCGGCGTTCCCCACGCTAGCGTGGGGAACCAGCAAGAGCATCGAGCGCGAGATTGAGCTTGAGGACGTTGACGCGCTTTTCGCCGAGAATACCGAGAAACCGGTCTTGGGTCATCTCGGCGACCAGGGCCTCCACCTTGGCCTCCGGGAAGTTGCGGGCCTTCGCCACCCGCGGCACCTGGAACTCGGCGGCGGCCGGTGTGATGTCGGGGTCGAGACCGCTCGCCGAGGTGGTCACGAGGTCGACCGGGATCGGAGCCGTTGGATTTTCTGCCTTCAGCTTTTCGGTATCTTCCTTAACGCGGTCGACCAGTGCCTGGCTGGTCGGCCCGAGGTTCGACCCGCCCGAGTTTGCCGCGTTGTAGGGCGCTGGCACCGTCTTGGTCGAATCGTTCGGGTCGGTGTCGGTGGTCGCCGAAGGGCGGCCGTGGAAATACTTGTCGTCGGTGAAGTTTTGGCCAATCAGGCTCGAGCCGATCACGGTGCCGTCGTCCCGCTTGAGCAGGCTGCCATTGGCCTGATCGGGAAACAGAAGCTGGGCGAGCCCGGTCATGCCGAGCGGATAGGCGAGACCGGTGATAGCCGTCATGACGATGATCATCACAATGGCAGGGCGAATTTGGCGAAACATTGGAGCTAGTCCTTAGGCAAGACCGATGGCGGTGACGGCGAGATCGATCAGCTTGATGCCGATGAACGGCACGATGATGCCGCCGACGCCATAGATCAGCAGGTTCCGGCGCAGCAGGCTGGCAGCGCCCGCCGGGCGGTAGGTGACGCCGCGCAGGCTGAGCGGGATCAAGGCGATGATGATCAGCGCGTTGAAGATGATCGCCGATAGGATGGCGCTCTCCGGCGTCTGCAGGTGCATCACGTTGAGAACGGCGAGCTCGGGGTAGAACGCCACGAACATCGCCGGGATGATCGCAAAGTATTTTGCGACGTCATTGGCGATCGAGAACGTGGTCAGCGCCCCGCGGGTCATCAAGAGCTGCTTGCCGATCGCGACGATCTCGATCAGCTTTGTCGGATCGCTGTCGAGATCGACCATATTGCCGGCCTCGCGCGCCGCCATCGTGCCGGTGTTCATCGCCACACCGACATCGGCTTGAGCGAGCGCGGGTGCGTCGTTGGTGCCGTCGCCGCACATCGCGACGAGCTTGCCCTTCCCCTGCTCCTCGCGGATCAGCTTGAGCTTGTCCTCGGGTGTCGCCTGCGCGAGGAAATCATCGACCCCGGATTCTGCGGCGATTGCCGCTGCGGTCAGCGGGTTGTCGCCGGTGATCATCACGGTGCGGATGCCCATTTGCCGCAACTCGGCAAAGCGCTCGCGGATGCCGCCTTTGACGATGTCCTTCAGGTGGATAACCCCCAGCAGCCGGCCATCCTTGGCGACGGCGAGCGGCGTGCCGCCCTCTCTGGCGATGCGCTCGGCGATCACGGTGGTCTGGCGCACGGCGTCTGAGACCGGCGCGGCGCGCAATGCCGCCTGCGCGCCTCCGGTGCCACCGCGCCACAGCGGGCCGGTGCTGTCGCCTTCGGCAAGCGCAATAATCGAATCGACGGCCCCTTTGCGGATCGAGACCCCCTCGACATCGATGCCGCTCATCCGGGTCTGCGCCGAAAACGGCACGAATTTGGCGTTGAGCGGCGCCATCTCGCGCGCGCGTAGCGCGTATTTCTCTTTGGCCAAAACGACGATCGAACGCCCTTCCGGGGTCTCGTCGGAGAGCGAGGCGAGTTGCGCCGCATCGGCGAGCTCGGCCTCGTCCACGCCGGGGAGTGCCAGGAACTCGGTCGCCTGACGATTGCCGAGCGTGATCGTGCCGGTTTTGTCGAGCAGCAAGGTGTCGACATCGCCCGCAGCCTCGACCGCGCGGCCCGACATGGCGAGCACGTTGAAGCGCACGAGCCGATCCATCCCGGCGATGCCGATCGCCGACAACAACGCGCCGATCGTCGTCGGGATCAAGGTGACGAACAGCGCGATGAGGACGACGACCGACACCGCGCCCCCCGCGTAAGAGGCGAAGCTCGGGATGCTGACCGTA
>Ga0210408_10002086_pt1 | contig 19921 bp, 20 predicted proteins | sample IncBWH4MmetaG_FD_155471 | JGI IMG/M metagenome (GOLD analysis project Ga0210408, IMG submission 155471) | Forest soil microbial communities from Barre Woods Harvard Forest LTER site, Petersham, Massachusetts, United States - Inc-BW-H-4-M | ecosystem: Environmental > Terrestrial > Soil >...
CGCAAGTGAAATTTTAGATCTCCCGGGGGAGGGGGCGCATGATCGGGCGGCGCGCTGCTGTTTGCGTTGCGGGGGGAGTGGCACGCCTGCCGGTCACCATTGCCATTCTGTTGTGCGCCGGGCTTGCCGCGCTCGCCGCCAATTTTCCGCCGCTGACCGGCCGCATCGTCGATCAGGCGAACGTCATCCCCGCCGCGACGCGCAGCGCCATCGAGCCGAAGCTCGCCGATCTCGAAAGCAAGTCCGGCATCCAGCTCGTGGTGGCGACCGTCCCCTCGCTGCAAGGCCAGGAGATCGAACCCTACGCCAACCAGCTTTTCCGCGCCTGGAAGCTCGGCGAAAAGAGCAAGAATAACGGCGTGCTGCTGCTGGTGGCGCCGAACGAGCGGCGGGTGCGCATCGAAGTCGGCTATGGCCTCGAAAAGACGCTCACCGACGCGCTGGGAAAGATCATCGTCACCAACGCGATTGCGCCACGCTTCAAGGCCGGCGATTTCGGCGGTGGGGTGGCGCGCGGCGTCGACGACATTATCACGGTGCTGACCACCGACGCTTCCGAATGGCAGAAGCGGCCGGCGGTGCGCGTGGACAGCGACCCGACGCCGGATGTGGTCGCTTGGCTTCTGGTCGTGGCGCTCTTCGTCTTCGTCGGCGCCATCGTCATTTCTTCCAGCTTCCGATCTTTGATCTTCGGCATGCTCGCGGGGATGGCGGCCAGTTCCGGCCGGGGCGGAGGGTACTCGGGCGGCAGCGGTTGGTCGGGCGGCGGGGGATTCTCGGACAGCGGTGGGTTCAGCAGCGGTGGGGGATCCTTCGACAGCGGTGGGTTCTCCGGGGGCGGAGGCTCGTCGGGCGGCGGCGGTGCTTCGGGGAGCTGGTGATGAGCGTATCGGAACAGGACCGTTCACGCATTGCCACAGCGATCCGCGCCGCCGAAGCCCAGACATCGGGCGAGATTGTTTGCGTGCTGGCACGGACGTCGACCGACGCCACGGCGCTGCCCGTCCTTCTCGCGGCGCTGGTCGCGCTCGCATTGCCGTGGCTTTTGGTGGCACTCACCGACATGTCGGTCCACCGGATTCTGGTGCTGCAGGTCGCGGTATTTTTCCTGCTCGCCGCGCCGCTCTGCCTGCCGCGGGTGCGCGTGGCGTTGCTGCCGCGCGCGGCGCGCCGCCACGTCGCCCATCGCGCCGCCATGGAGCAGTTCACCATCCGCGGCATGGTGCGCAAGAAGGACCGCACCGGCATTCTCATTTTCGTCTCCCTCGCCGAGCGCTATGCGCGCATCATCGCCGACGAAGGCATTGCCGGCCGCGTGCCGCAGTCGGAATGGCAGAGTGCCGTCGATGCCCTGATTGCTCACACGCGGGACGGCCGAATTGCCGAGGGATTCGTTGCCGCGATCGAGGCGTGCGGAAAGGTGCTCGCCGCCCACTTCCCCCGCACCGAGACGAGCCGCGACGAACTCCCGGACCGCATTTATTTGGTTTGATCGGATGATACCGGCGGCCTTCCCGGGCGATGACGACCGGGGTTATTACTTAACCCGCGCGTTTCTGAGCCCAAGGTAGGTGAGAGGCGGACTTCCAAAGGCGCGCTTGAACATAAGCGTGAACGCGGCCGGGTTCTCGTACCCTAGATCGATTGCGACGGTCGTCACAGGTTCGCCCGCGGCCAGCCGCGGCATCGCGCAAAGAAGGCAAGCCTGCTGTCGCCACGCCACGAAGCTGAGGCCCGTTTCACGCCGGAAAACGCGAGTGAACGCGCGGCGGCTCATCCCCAGCGCCTTGCTCCAATCGCCGATCGTTTCATGGATGCTCGGCCGCTGCACGAACTGCCGACAGCGTTCCGCCAAAGGCAAATGCGTCGGATATTGCAGAGAAAGCGGCAGGACCGGCAGTTGCCGCATTTCGTGCTGGATGAGCTCCATGAGGGCGCCGGCGCGACCGTCAAGCTCGTATTCCAGCGGAAGGTTTAACGCCTCCGTCATCAGGCTTCGCATGAACGGCGAAATGCCGACAACCTGACAGTGTGTCGGCATGCCTGGAACCGCATCGGGTTCCAGATACAGGCTCTGCATGCTGACTGCGCCGACCATGCGCACGTTGTGCTGGGTGGCTGGCGGAATCCACATGCCACGCTGTGGAGGCATGACCCACGTGCCCTCCGGCGTCGCAACCACGATCAACCCTGACGCGCTGGAGATCAGTTGGCCGCGCCGATGCTGGTGCGGCTCGATGAAATGGCCGTGCGGATAACGCGTGCCGATGGCGAGGATCGGCCGGGGCACGTGGTCCACCGTCTCGATGCGTACGCCGGGCATGACCCACTCTAGTAATAATGAGGCCCAACATCGGTGGCAGGCCGGTCTCCCGCTCCTTAATGTGGCGGAAGATCGAGTGCAAGTCTTCGCCTCGAAGTGACTGAAAGTCAGAGCATAAAGAGCATAAGACGTGTCCACCCACGCTATTCCCGTCAGGCATGGAAGCACAAAAGCCGCTTTCCCCGTGTTGTGGGCCGCCAGCCTCTGTCATTTGCTCAATGATATGCTGCAGGCGCTTTTGCCCGCAGTATACCCAATCCTTCAGGGCGGATTTGATCTCAGTTTCGCGCAAATTGGATTTTTGACTTTCATTTATCAGCTCACCGCATCGCTGTTTCAGCCTTTCATCGGCTACTACACCGATCGCAGGCCCATGCCCTACTCGCTGCCGTTTGGCATGGCCGCGTCGATGACCGGATTGCTGACGCTCGCCTTCGCGCCGAGCTACGCGATGCTGCTCGTCGGCGGCATGCTGCTCGGCCTTGGTTCATCGATCTTCCACCCGGAATCGTCGCGAATCGCCCGTCTCGCTTCCGGCGGCTCACACGGCTTGGCGCAGGCGTTATTTCAGGTTGGGGGCAGTTTTGGTTCCGCACTGGGGCCCCTGGCGGCCGCATTTGTCGTGCTGCCACGTGGGCAGCACGGACTCGCCTGGTTTGCGTTGGCCGCGCTTGCCGCGATCATCATTCTGACCGCGCTCGGACGCTGGTATGAGCACAACGGTCGTGCCAACCGCTCCGCAAACACAGCGCCCGTCCGACACCTCACGCTGTCGTCCGGGCAAGTGTCAAAGGCAATGGCCGTCCTGATCGCACTGCTTTTCTCCAAATACATCTACCTTGCGAGCTTCACGAGCTACTACATCTTCTACCTGATGGATCAGTTCGACTTGTCGACCAAGGCAGCGCAGATTTGTCAGTTCGTATTCTTTGCTGCTGTCGCCGTCGGCACGATTGCCGGCGGCCGGATCGGCGACAAACTCGGCCGCCGCAAGCTTGTCATCTGGGTTTCGATCTTGGGCGTGCTGCCCTTCACGCTGATCCTGCCCCATGTCGGACTGGTGCCAACGGTCGTCCTGAGCGTAGTGATCGGTTTCATTCTGTCGTCGGCCTTCCCGGCCATCGTCGTCTACGGACAGGAGCTGATGCCGGGTCGTGTGGGTATGGTGTCGGGTCTGTTCTTCGGGTTCATCTTCGGCATCGGCGGCATTGGCGCGGCATTGCTTGGAATGCTGGCAGATTGGAAAGGCATTAGCTTCGTTTTCCAAGTCTGTGCGTTGCTTCCCGCGATCGGAATCCTCACGGTATTTCTTCCCGATCTACGGGAGCACAAATGGCCGTCGTAGGCGGTGGGCTCGCGCCGCGCTCCGAGTACGGGTCATCGGCGCGATCGCCGACACCAGGGTAATGCGTGTTCAGGCGGCAAACGGCTGCCAGGGAGCGATTGATTTCTCCCGAAAGTGCCGCCAGTATTTCGCATCGCCGCGACATGTCTCGATTCACGGTCTTTCCGAGACCGCCGAAGCCTATCGTGCCCCGCCGGAATCGTAAGCATGACGATCGGCATGTCGTCGCAACGGGAGAGCAAAACCATGAGCATGGGCGTCGAACTCGACTGTCTTAAAGGCATTCGCGTCGTGGACTTCACTCAATTCGAGGCCGGGCCCTCGTGCACGGAAGCGCTCGCCTGGCTCGGGGCCGAAGTGGTGAAGATCGAAAATCCGCGCACGGGCGACCCGGGCCGGCGGCTGCAGCCCGGTCATCCGGACGACCCGTGGTATTTCCATCAGTTCAACGCCAACAAGAAGTCGGTGACCTTGAACCTGAAGTCGCCGCGCGGGCTCGAGATCGTCCGCGACCTGCTCAAAAAGGCGGACGTCACGGTCGAGAACATGGCTCCCGGCACGATCGAGCGGCTGGGGCTTGGTTACGAGGACGTCAAGAAGATCAATCCCGGCATCATCTATTGCCAGGTGAAGGGTTTCGGCACCGGCAGCCCGTACGAGAACAGCCTCGCGTTCGACATGATCGCGCAGGCCGCCGGCGGGACTTTCAGCGTGACCGGCGATGCCGATCGGCCGCCGGTGAAGCCCGGGCCCTCCCTCGGCGATACCGGCACCGGCATGCTGATGGCGATCAGCATCCTGGGCGCGCTCTACCAGCGTTCCAAGACCGGCCAGGGTCGCCGCCTGCAGGTGGCGATGCAGGACGCGATGCTCCATTACATGCGCGTGCCGTTCTCGCAGACCCAGCTCTCCGGCAAGGCGGCGATGCGCGACGGCAGCAGCCGGTCGACCCCGGGCGGGCTCACGCCCCGCGCGCTCTACCCGTGCAAGCCGGGTGGGCCGAACGACTATGTCTACGTCTTCTGCAGCCGCGCCAACCCGGAGCACTGGCAACGCCTGCTCAAGGTCATCGGCCGCGAGGATCTCAGCGGTGACGCCCGCTACGACACGCAGCCTGCGCGCAGCAAACGGGCGGCGGAGGTCGACGAGATCATCGCCGCCTGGACCCGGCAGCGCACCAAGGAAGAGGCGATGACGTTGCTCGGCGGCGCCGGTGTGCCGGCCGGGGCGGTGTTCGACACGCTCGAACTGCTCAACGACCCTTCGTTCGATCAGCGCGGCATCATGCAGACGATCGAGCACCCCACGACCGGCGAGGTCAAGGTTGTGGCTTGGCCGGTGCGTTTCGACGGGACACCGCCGGCGGTGAAGCCATCGCCGCTGCTCGGCGAGCATGTCGACGACGTGCTCGGCGCGTGGCTCGGCATGGATGCCAAGGAGCTCGCCGCGTTGCGCCAGGAAGGCATCGTCGGGCCACGCACCGAAACGAAATCGGCGGCAGCGTAAAAGCCGATCCCTCCCCTGAAAGGGGAGGGTGCCGAGCGGAGCGAGGCGGGTGGGGTTGCAAACAAAGATCGCCCCCCACCCGGCACGCTTCGCGCGCCACCCTCCCCCTGCGGGAGAGAGATTCACTCTTGTTCGCCGCCTGCTGAATCGACGAGGTAAAACTCCGTGACATTGCGAGATCAAATCGCGGTCGGCATGTCCTTGCCGCACCGCTCTCCCGACCCGTTGGCTTTGACCACGGTCGGCGCGGTCGCGCGCCGCGCCGAGGAATTGGGTTTCCGGGATCTGTGGGTCACCGAGAATATCGTCGACGACAATACCTGCCTCGATCCGGTGGTGGCGTTGACCTATGCGGCCTCGATCACCAAGCGGATCGGGGTCGGGGCTTCTGTGAGCGTGCTGCCGATCCATCACCCGCTCACCGTGGCGAACCAGTGGGCGACGCTTGATTTCGTCAGCGGCGGGCGGGCAATCCTGGCGGTCGGGCTTGGCAGCACCCGGCATTATCGGGATTTCCAGATTCCCGTCGAGAAGCGCGTGCGCCGCTTCCGCGAGGAAGTGGAATTGATCAAGGCGCTGTGGACCGAAGAGCGGGTCACCTACCGCGGGCAAATCTATCAGGTGGAGAACGTCCAGCTCGCCACGCGGCCGGTGCGCAAGCCGCGCCCGCCTTTGTGGATGGGCGTCGGCCACCCGGACGCGCTGCGCCGCACCGCTACGCTCGCCGACGGCTGGATGGGTTCGGGCGGATCGAGCATTGCCGAGTTCAAGGCCGCGGTGCCGGTTATCAAACAGGCCTTGGAGACGGCCGGCCGCGATGCCAAGGCGTTTCCGATATCGAAGCGCGTGTTTATGGCGGTCGACGAGCGGCCCGCCGTCGCGCGTCGCGAGCTCGAGCGCTGGTTCACCGAGGTCTATCATAATCCGCCCGGCACGGACGCCTCGGGCATTCACGGCACGCCCGAAGTGGTGCGCGAGCGGCTCGAGGATTTGGTCGCCGCCGGCGCCAACCATTTGCTGCTCAATCCGATTACGCGGCACGCCGAGCAACTGGAGGCGGTGGCGGAGGTCGTTGGATTCAAATAGAGCGCGTCCGCGCAAATGTCGGTTGTCGAGGGAACGAGACGCGGAGAGCTAATGTAACGATTCCGCCTTAAGCTTACATAAGACAATAGCTTATGTAACTGGGTCCCCTATCGGTCTCTGCGATTGCGACCTGCTCAGGTCGAACTGCAATTGATAGCAACCGCGCGCAATGGTCGGAGCGGTGCTTGCCAGCCGCAACGGGGGTGGTGGTAACACACCGCACGCCGCGCGGTGAGCCGGCTAGAACGCACGCGCCTGCATGCCGTCGACATAGTGCTTGAGGTATTGCCCCACGAAGTCATGGTCGACGAAGCGCCGGTAGGCGTCGCAAAGCTGCTTTGTCACCGGCCCCCAGACCTGCCCCTGGGGGCCGATCTCCTGCCCGTTCAGGCGCGTGACCGGGCAGATGCAGAGCGACGTCGAGGTCAGGAAGATCTCGTCGGCAGTGTAGGCGTCGTAAAGATCGATGTCGGCCTCGCGCAGCGGCAAGCCCTCGTCTCGCGCGACATCGATCACGGTCGCGCGGCTGACCCCGGGCAGCACGAACTTTTCGCGCGGGGTGAGGATTTCGCCGTCGCGCACAGTGAAGATGTTCGACCCCATGCCCTCGCAGAGATTGCCGTTCACGTCGAGCAGCACGGCCCAGGCCTCCGGATCGATGCTCTGCACCTCCTGATTGGCAACAATGAGGTTGAGATAATTGTGCGTCTTGGCGCGCGGGGTGAGCGAATCCGGCGGTACCCGGCGGTGCGAGGGAATCACCACGCGGATGCCTTCCTTGAACAGCTTGGCGCGCTGCTTGAGCGGCAGCGGTGCGCATTCGAGCACCACGTTGGGGCCGTGGTGGTCGAGATTGTCGCCAGGCACGTCCTTCACGCCGCGGCTGATGCGCTGGCCGATCCAATAATCGTCATCGGGCCCGAGCAAGTGACGGTTGCGCTCGAACACCTCCTCGGTGAGCGCGCACATGCGCGCCGGCCCGAAGCCCGGATCGATGCGCAGATATTTGAGCGAACGATAGAGCCGGTCGACATGCTCCTTCACCTTGAACAGGCGGTGATTGAAGCTGCGCGTCATGTCGAAGGCGCCGTCGCCGTAGACCCAGCTCGAATCGCGGAACGGAATGCGCACCTCGCTCTCGGGCATGAACTCTCCGTTAAACCAGGCGACGCGTTCATTGGCGCGCGTATGCATGTGACTCCCCTTGTCCATGACGCTCGTGGTGATGATTCAACATCGTACGGCGGGTTGAGCCTGTGCGAAACCCGCCTTTCAATGCCGCTCCGCCGCTTCCGCGGGCCGGCCATGGCGTTACCCATCGGCGCGTGCGAGCGCGGCCTTGCTCAGGTCGAATTGCAATTGATAGCAGCCGCGCACAATGGTCGGAGCGGCGCCTGCCGCGACGAGACCGGCGTCGCCAGAGCCGCTGCTGCGTAGGGCCAACAGGGCATCGGGGCCGACACTCTCGATCAGGAGAATCCACTCGGCGATCTGATCGGGCTGCCCGCGCAATGTCTTTTCGGCCGTGACGCCGCCGCTCGCGTCGGGCCGGCCTTGCAGCAAGTGCGCGGCGACAATGCCGGGCGTCTCGAGCAGCTGCGCCATGAGCAGACCGATCCGGTCTGCGAATGCCGCAGGCGGCACCGCGGCGGAGAGGCGAAGCGCCTCGACCGCCCCGCCATCGCCCGCCCCAAGACTCAGCGCGACGTCGCAAATGGTGCGCGACGTATCGCGGAACTGCGCCACCACCCGTCGCGTCCATTCGGTCGGCGCGCCAAGCCGCGCCCGATAGGCCGCGGAGGACAGGTCTTCCGCCGTCGTTGTTTCGTAGAAATTGAAATACTTCGGGAAGCCGTCGAGCGCGACGTAGCGCCGGCCGCGCAGGAAACCCGGCAGGCCGACGCGCTCGGGAATATGCTCGCGGACGTGCCAGGCGACGAAGTCCTCCTCGGCCTCCGGCGCGATGCCGTTCCAGATCGCCAACACCCCTTTGCCCTGCAGACCCATCGGATTTTCCGGCCCCTAAAGCGTGATGGCTTTTCTTCGAATCGCCATCCCGCGAGCGGTCAGTTGACGATATCCGATCGCGGCCGCGGGTCGCGCTTCAATTTCCTTTCACGAGGCAATCCAGGCGCTCGAACACGGGGACATGCCGAAAGGCGCGAGCGTGCCATTCACGACCTTGCCGCCTTGCAGCTTCTAAGCGAATAGCGCGAGGTCGATCGCGTCGCCCATCTTGCAGTACCCAGCGTCGCTCGGATGCAGTCCGTCCCCGCAATCGTCCACCCCGCGCATCTGGGTCGGGATTTCGGGATCGCGCAAGGCGGCGTCGAAATCGGCGACACCGTCAAACATGCCGCTCTCCCGGATCCAGGCATTGACCGCGACCCTGTGCATCTCGCGCGTGGGGTTCCAGGCATTGGCCATGTAGGTCTCATTTCCGAACGGTGTCAGCGTCGCGCCAATGATCTTGATGCCGGCGGTGTGCGCGCGCAGCGCCATCTGCTGCAGGCCGGCTATCATGGACTCGGCGGTGACCTCCTCCTCGGGCTTCGCCCACCGATTACGCAGATCGTTCGTGCCGAGCATGACAATGACGTGCGAGACGCCCGGCTGCGCTACGACGTCACGGTCGAAGCGCCGTAGCCCGCTGTCGCCGCGGATGTCGTGCAGGATGCGATTGCCGCCGAGCCCGTTGTTCATGACGCCGACTGATCTGCCGGCGCGGGCCACGAGCCGCCGCGCCAATTGATCGGGCCAGCGGCAGAAGGCGTCGATCGTCGAAATATTGCCGTCGGTCAGCGAGTCGCCGAGCGCGACTATTCCGAGTGCGTCGCTCGGGGCGAGCACGTCGACGCCGCAAAGGAAAAACCACTGGTCGGTCAGATTCCCGACCGGCATCACCGTCTGCGCGGTGAAATTGCCGGGTGGCGAGATGTAGTTGGTCTGCCTTGCGTACCGGCCGGTTATCACGAAATTCGCCGGAACTTCGTTGGGCAGATGGAAACTCACCGCGAGATCGGCGAGCGGAGGAGCGGAAAGATCAACTGCATCGCTGTACTGCACCGCCCCGGCTGCGATGACGGCCGAGTCGCGGCCGCCGAAGGTCAGCTTGCGGCCGGTGCCCGCAACGATCGTCGGCCCCTTGTCATGCAACGCGATCGTCGCGGCGCCGATGACCAGCGGACGATTGCCATAGGCATTTGAGATCCGCACACGCAGCCGCTCGCCGCCGATACTCAGGCGTGGGTTCAGGCGGATCGTCTGGTTGTTAAAACCGACGACGCCTTCGGCCGGCGCGGGAGCAGCCGCCCAGGTCCCGACCCAACGTTTGTCGCCTGGCATGACACGTTCCTCGCTTTCTCTCACGGTTTATGCTGCGGCGCCGCATGCACGAACTGCCGATCGCGCCACCCCCGCGGACTAAACAATCAGACGCCGGATCGGCTGAGAAGTGCCAGGTGCGGGCTGGCTAGAGGTGGGCGCCGAAAAACTTCGTGAGTGCTTCATTCAGCTGCTCGTGAAACTGGGCCCTGTCCAGGCCGAGTGGATCTTTGCAGATGACAGGCGCTTGTTCTGCAAGATCGGGCGGACAGACGGTCAGGAACGAGAAATGCTGCGCATGCTTCACCTTCGTGAACGTATGCGGCGCGTTGAGCGCCGTATTGAGCGCCTCCACGGTCTCGGGGTCCACGCCGTCGCCGCCAAGCTCCGAGCCCCATAGCTGCACCGGGATCGTGATGCCTGCGAGGTTTTCGGTCGTGAAAAACACCGAGGGCGGATCGGCGATCGCTGCAGCCTTGATCCTGCGATCGTGGGTCAATGGCTCTTTCGGATAGGCATGGGCGCGGATTTGATCGCAAACTTTCTCGTTGCGTCCCTCGCACCGAGGTAACCCGAGCGCAAAGTCGGGATCGGCGCCGATGACGACGAGACCCGTATAGCCTCCCCGTGAGAAGCCGTATAAGCCGATTCGATTCGGATCGATCGCAGCTGCAAAAGGCGACACGCCGATCATGTAGTCGACCACCCGTTTCACCTCCAAGGGACGTTGCACGTAGACCGACAAATCATAAAAGAGGCCCTTATCGAGCGCTGTGTCGCCGGGATGGTTGAGTGCCGCCACGACAAATCCCGCGTCAGCCAAGTGCTCGGCAGTATCGTGGTGCACGACGAAATCGCCGCCCCGCCCATGCGAGAGGACGACGAGCGGCAGGCCGTGACCGTTCAATTTGCCCTCCTGTGCCGCGAGCACGGTGAAGGGACCGAACGTCACCGGTGAGGGTTTGTCGGCGCTCGGATACCAAACTGAGACTGTGATCGCCGGACCGCTTGCGTCAGCAGGGATCTTGAGGAGCCTGACCCCTGCCGCGGCAGCGGGAGCACTCAAGGTGACAGCAGCAAGAAGTCCGATGAACCCTTGCCAACGCATTGCACTTCCCTGTGCCTGCCACCGCAGGTGCGTAGCGGCATGAGGTTAGTCGAATATGGCGCAATACGCCAGAAAGCACTGCGCGGGTGCTCGCCGCAAGATACCTCGGAGCGGCGCCTCATGCGATACCAACACTGAGGCCTGGAAATCCGCCCGATTTAGGAGTCGCGCTTCAATTTTTTTGCACGACGCAATCCCCGCCTGATTTCTTCAGACTGCCGCAAAGCTGGTTGGCTTCCCCGAATGCCGCGAACGGTCCGATCAGAACGCGGTAGTAGACGCCCTTATCGCGCAGGTCGGAGCGGCGAATGAATGGCGCAAGCCCGCCGAACAGGTCGGCGTACTTCGTTTGCAGGCCACGCGATGTGGCTTGCGCCGCCGCCTCGCTGCGTTGCGAGGAAAGCTGCACGATGTACTTATTCCCAGCGCTCGGCTCTGTTGCAGTTACGGGCGTCGGCGCGAGAGCCGTCTCATTCGAGAGCGGCGGCTGACTCTCGGCCGCAGCCGCGCTGTCAGTCGGCGCTGCTGCTGGGGTCAACGCCGCCATTTGTGGCGGGGCCGGACCGGACGGGACGACGACGGGCGGGAGCGCTTGAGGCACTGCGGCCTGGGCGTCCGCGGGTTTTTCTTCGCCGGAAACCGTCCCGCCGCCTGCGCCGCCGTTCGACTGGAGCTTCTCGGGAGCGGTGGAGGAGCCAATCGCCCGGGCCTCCTCGATGCTCGCGGGTCGGTCGAACCATGCCCAGTAGGCAAATGCGCTCGCAGAACCCAGCAAGGCCAGGCCGACGACAGCCGCGGACATCCTGAGCCAGCCCCGCCGATCCGGCAGACCATCGGAATAGTCGGGCTCGTCGCCATCGCCGTATTCGTATGGGTCGTGCGGCTCGTTGCTCGGTTCGGTGATCCTTGAAGCGTCCAACTGGGAGTCCTCCTCACCATCCCAATCCTGATCGGATGGAATGTCCTCTCGCGCACGGCCGGATGCCGGCCGCTCGTCCCGGCGAGTTCGATATTCTTCACGCCGCCCCGACCGTTTGTCGTTGCTAACGATCGCCGTGAATGTTTCGTCGTGCGCGATCAAGCGTGCCAATTCGGCCAGCGGATCAGGCCGCTCATCGCGGAGGCGCGGCGCCGCGCCCGACGTTACCGATCGGGCCGGTGCTGCGCCCGGTCGTCTCGCCATCTGATCGAGGCGCATCAGTCAGCCTGCCGGCCGTTTTTGCCGAGCGGCGCCGCGCGCACGGTCATCGCTGCGGCGACCGGCGCTTCGGGAAGCTGACCGTTACCGGCAGCCGGCACGATCGAGGGCGGTACGCCGCCCAACAGGCGGTGCAAGGTCTCGCGATTGCTCATGCCCACGTCGGCAAGCAGCTGCGAAAGGCCGGTCAGGTGCAGCGCGACCGTGCCGCCGTTCGCCTCGACGTCGAGCGCCATCTGCTCGCATTCTTCCTGCACCTTCTTACCCGCATCGAACGCGAGCTGGCCCAGCCGGCGAATGTCCTGGGCCGCCGCCGTTGCCAGCTTCGTCATGTTTGCTGCGGCTTCGGCACCAAGCCGCGGCACCGGGAGACTGGCCCGCGGTTCGGCCGCAAGCTCGGTTTCCGCGCCTCGGCTGCCCGGCTCGGCATGTCCGTTGACGCTTAGGGCATTTTCGATCGCGAGCGCAGCGGCGTCGCCATTAGCCGGTGAAACTGTCGGACGCGCGAGCGGTTGATGACCGAGATCGTCGAGTTTGTCCTGCAGCGCTTCCAGGTCGATTGTCGGCGGATGTTTTGGAGACATCGGTTCCTCCTACGCTTGCACAGTGAGTTGCACGATGGTCCACAAGGTCTGTCGCAAGCCATTATTACGACTTTAGCATTTGTTTAAACTATGGCATTTGACTGTCCGATTTCCGACATATTTTATGCTGGACCAACTTTTTTATGTTTCGAAATGGAACAAAAATAAATCAGTGCGGCCGTTGTTTTTCAGGCGTATTGCAGCTTCTGCATACCCGCCCGGCGTTGCATGCGGAGCTGGAGGGACAGTACCCCTAAAAATCGACCCGATTACCGGTCTGGCTACGATATCTTGATCCGATATCGCGGGCCCAGACTGTTAATTTGTCACACAAACGTCTCATTACGGAGTCCAGATTATTTCGCTGGGGTGCGTATTCGGGGAGACGCGATCATGGGGTGGACCATCGGAATCGTTGCTCTCAGTTTGGTGATGACCGTGCTGACCGTCGCCGAGCTTCGGCAGCCTGTAAAAACGACGCTGAGCCTGCCTGCTCTGACTCTCGGCGATCGGGTGATCGGCATTTTTGTCGTGGTCACGTTCGCCGTTGCTTTCGTCAACGGGCTCATACTGGTGGCAGCTAAAATATTGCCGTAACGCGGCCGGGCCGTCCCGAAAGCGTTCAGTCTACGCCGAACGGCCCGATGATCGCGCCCATCAGGGCGAGCGCGACGGCATGGCCGAGAGCATCCCGTCCGTCCGCCTGACCACGAAAACCGGATAGCCGCGCCAGCGCACGGCAACTCGCTGAGCCGGACGGAGCGCGTGCAGATCGACGTCGACTAGGTCTCCCGGCGCGCGGGTTGAGGCATCCGGATTCATTTGCGCGATGAATGGCCAGGCGGCGGTCGCGCCAGCCGCCCCGACCAAGCCAGTGACCACGTAGAGAAAACGGCGCCGGCCGGCCGCGACGGGATTGGACGACGGTATTAACGTAGCCATAAGGTCCCCGCTTCCTAGGCCGGAAGCCAAGTAACGTAGCAGAGCCAGCCCGGCGAGAATCAGCGCCGCCGCGAGAAAAATTATCCAAAATGTTCGCGCCAGAGGAGTGGGCGCCAACGCATCGAGCACCACCCTGAGAAGGCCGAAGAGAACGTCCATCGCTGAAAACTCAGACGGAATTTCCGCTTTCGTCACATTGCGGACACGGACTCCGCATTGCACAATGTCAGCTCACGAGCCGGCGGGGCAAGGCAAGCAAATGCACGACGTGGTGTCGCAAGCCGATCCGGCGACTTTCGAGATCGTCAAGAACAGCCTCTACAAGATCGCCGAGGAGATGCGCGTCGTCCTGGCGAAGACCGCGTATTCGCCCATCCTCAAGTCGGCCGGCGACTATTCCTGCGGCGTGTTCGACGCGACCGGCGACATGGTCGCGCAAGGGCCGGATCTCCCGATCCACCTCGGCTCGATGCCCGACGCGGTGCGCGCGGTCGTCGCCGCCTTCGGCGCCGACGTGCACGACGGCGACGTGTTCATTCACAACGATCCCTATTTCGGCGGCAGCCATTTGCCCGACGTGAACGTGGTGCGGCCGGCGTTCCACGAGGAGCGGCTGCTCGGCTTTTCCTGCCTGCGCGCCCATTGGCCGGACGTGGGCTCGGCAACGCCGGGGAGCTACGGCGCCGTCACCGAGATTTACGGCGAAGGTTTGCGACTGCCGCCGCTGCGGCTTGCGAGCCACGGCGTTCTCAGTTCCGACCTGGAAAAAGTGATCCTCGCCAACGTACGCACGCCCGACGAGCGCAAGGGCGATCTCGGCGCGCAGCTCGCCGCGACGTTGCGGGCGACCGAGCGGCTTGCCGCGCTTGCCCGACGCTACGGCGCCGATCAACTCGTCGGCTACATGCGCGAGGTGATGGATTATTCCGAGCGGCTGATGCGGGCGGCGCTCGAAGACCTGCCGGACGGGGAGGGGGCATTCGAGGACTTCTGCGACGGCGACGGCATTCCGGATGATGCCGACGGCAACGACGCGCGCTTTCGCATCCGTCTCGCCGTGCGCAAAACCCGCGACCGGCTGATCGTCGACTTCGCCGGCACCGATCCGCAGGTCAAGGGCCCGATGAACGCGCCGCTCTCGGTCACCGCCTCGGGCGTCTACTGCGGGCTCAAGACGGCGATCGATCCAAACAATCTCATCCCGCCGAACTCCGGCTGCTGGCGCAGCATCGAAATCCGCGCCCCCAAGGGCTCGGTGGTCAACGCCGACTTTCCCGCGCCCGTCGTTTACGCCAACCACGAGATGTCGCACCGCGTCGCCGACATGATCATGGGCGCGCTCGCCCAGTTCATGCCGGAGCAGGTGATGGCGTGCAGCCAGGGCACCTCGGCGATTCTCACGCTGGGCGGCGTCGATCCACGCACCGGCAAGCGCTACGTCTCCTACGAGACGGTGAAGGGCGGCTTCGGCGCGCGACCGACCAAGGACGGCATCAACGTCATCGCGAGCGGCATTTCCAACACCATGAACACGCCGATCGAGGTGCTCGAAATGGCGTTTCCCGTGCGCATCGAGCGCTACGAGATCGAGCCGGACTCCGGCGGCGCCGGCCGCTTTCGCGGCGGCGCCGGCGCGCGGCGCGTGTGGCGCATGCTCGACGGCGCGGACGCGACCGGCGCCCTGTGCATGGAGCGCATGACCTCGCCGCCGTTCGGCATCAGGGGCGGCAAGGCGGGGGCCGCCGCGGTCGTGACGTTGACGACGCCGGACGGCGCGACCCGCCACCTGCCGAGCAAGGGCGCGTTTGCGGCGCCGGCCGGATCGGTCGTCGACATGCGCACCCCCGGCTCCGGCGGGTTCGGCCCGCCCGCCGAGCGCGATCGGGCCGCGATCGCGCGCGACCTTCGCGACGGTTACGTGAGCGAAGAGGGCGCCGCGCGCGATTACGGCGTCGCGGATGCGAAAGCGCTGCTCGGCGAATGATGCGGTTGCCGCCGATGTCCACCCCATACCAAGTCGGCATTGAGGAGGAGTATTTCGTCGTCGATCTGAGGACGCGCAATCTTCGCACGACGATGCCGAAGAAATTCTACCGGACCGCCAAGGCGCTCCTGAAAGACCGTCTCACCACCGAAATGCTGCAATGTCAGATCGAGGTGACGACGCCGCCGTGCGAATCCATGGGCGAAGCACGTCGCGACCTGACAAAGCTGCGCAGCGCGCTGGCTGAAACCGCGAATCGATACGGCCTCGGCATCATGGCGGCCGCCACCCATCCGATCGCGCTTTGGCGCGAGCAAAAGCAGACGGAGAAGGAACGCTACGGCAAGGTCATGAGCGAAATCCAGATGATCGGCCTGCGCGACCTGCTGTGCGGGTTGCATGTGCACGTCGAGCTTCCTGATCCGGAGCGCCGTGTCGAGGTCATGTACCGGGCGATTCCGTTTCTGCCGGCGCTGGTTGCGCTGAGCACGTCGTCTCCGTTCTGGCAGGGTCAGCGGACCGGACTGTTGGGCTATCGCCTGGCGGCCTACGACGAGCTGCCGCGTACCGGCTTGCCCGAATTGTTTCGCACCGGCGCCGAATACGACAGTTTCGTCGACGCCCTGGTTGCGGCAGGCGTGATCGAGAACGCGAGCTTCATCTGGTGGGCCATGCGACCCTCGCTGTGGCATCCCACTCTCGAGCTGCGCATCCCCGACGTCTGCACACGGATCGAGGATGGCATTTGCATCGCGGCGCTATTTCGTTGCTTGACGCGCCACCTGTTCAATCACCCCGAGCTGAACGCCGATCTTGGCGCCGTCGACCGCGCGCTTGCGGTCGAAAACAAATGGCGGGCGCAGCGCTACGGAATCAAGGCGAGCTTCATCGAGCGCGGCTCCACGGCGGCGCGGACGATGAACGAGACGGTCGACGCGTTGCTCGATCGGCTTCATGCCGATGCCGAGGCGCTCGATTGCGTCCGCGAGATTTCGCACGCCCGCACCATCGTGGCCCGGGGGTCGAGCGCCCACCAGCAGATCCAGGTTTATGCGCAGGCGCGGATCGCCGGGCGCAGCCGCTCCAAGGCCCTCAAGGACGTGGTCGATTTTCTGCTCAGGATGACCGTTCAGTTCGACGACGGCTGATCAGCCCAGATCGGCTTCGCAAGCGGCGAGCGACCTGATCGTGCAGGTCTTGGGCTGCCGCGGCTGTGCGTTCACGAAATCCATCAGACAGGTGAAGTGGCGCTCGAAAGCGCGACATGCCTCTTCGGAGCCATCGGCACGAACGTTGAGAGCCGCGGGAGTATCACTGAAGTCATATTCGATCTTGCTCTTGAGCCCCAATTCGTAAGCCGCCTTGGAAAGACTATGAGCGACAACGGCAAGCCAGTCGGGCGGAATATTCGTGATCTCTACCTGGAAATAATAAAGCGGCTCGGGCGGCTCGGGAGCAGGCGGCGGAGGGGGAGCCGGATGGGCAAGCGCGCGGTCTTCCTTGACGAGTTCGCGCGCCTTGCGAAGAGCGGTTATCGCCTCCTCTTCGTAAGTAGCAGGATTGACGGCAATGGCGATGATCTTGTCGAAACGGTCTCGGCCCAAGTTCGCGACATCCCCGAAAATCACCCCTGAGGCCGCGACGCCCCCGAAGCGGTTCGATCTAATCCGATCACTGCGACGGCAAGATGTCTGGTCTGTGGCTCGCTTGGGGCCAAAAAGCGAAGACGCACACGCGGTCCGGCGCTAGGCGGGAGCGAGCCGCATCTCGACGTTGGGAACTTCGATGTCGATTTCGAGCGTCGATACGGTAACGCCGCGATCCACTTTGACGATCACCTTGTCGGGATCGATCGCGACATGCCGGCCGATCGCCGCCAAGATCTCCTCGCGCAGCACCAGCATCACGTCCCTTTGCCCGGCCGTGGCGCGCTCGTATTCCAGCAAAATGCGCAGCCGCTCGCGCGCAACCGGCGCGGAGCTGCGCCGTCTACCGAGACCGAAAAAGGTCATGCGGCTCTCCGTCGAAACAATTTGTCGAACAGCCCTTTCTTGTCGATCGGAACGGTCATCTCGATCGTCTCGCCCCTGAGCCGCCGCGCCGCGTCGGTATAGGCGCGCGCCGGCGCGCTCATCGGATTGCTCAGCGTGACCGGCGCGCCGAGATTGGAGGCGCGCAGCACGTCCTCGCTTTCCGGAATAATCCCGATCAGGGGAATGGATAGAATCTCGAGGACGTCGTCGATGCTCAGCATCTCAGCGCGTGCAACGCGGGCGGGCTCATAGCGGGTGATCAGCAGGTGCTTGTCGATGCGTTCGCCCTTCTCGGCCTTCTCGGTCTTGGCATCGAGCAGCCCGATAATGCGGTCGGAATCGCGCACGGACGAGACTTCCGGATTTGTCACGACGACCGCCGCATCGGCGTAACGCATGGCAAGCGTCGGTCCGCGCTCGATTCCGGCGGGACTGTCGCAGATGATCCAATCGAACTTCTCCCGCAGCCCGGCAATGACCCGGGCGACACCCTCCTCCGTGAGCGCATCCTTGTCGCGGGTTTGCGAGGCCGCGAGCAGAGACAACGTAGGGATACGCTTGTCGCGGATGAGCGCCTGCGGCAGCTTGACCACCCCTTGGATCACGTTGATCAGGTCGTAAACGACCCGGCGCTCGGCCCCCATCACCAGGTCGAGGTTGCGCAGGCCGACGTCGAAATCGACGACGACGACGTTCTGTCCGTCGCGCGCCAAGGCAACGCCGAGCGCCGCGGTCGAAGTCGTCTTGCCGACGCCGCCCTTACCGGACGTAACGACCAGGACCTTCGCCATATCTCACCTTCCTCATTGTCTCATTCGATTTCCGCGACCTTGATCATCGTGTCGTCGAGCCAGGCCTGCACCGGCCGGCCGCGCAGCGCGGCGGAGATGTCATCGGCCGCCCGGTAATAGCCGTCGATCGCCAGAAGCTCGGCCTCGAGCTTGCGGCACAAGATTCGCGCGGAACGGTTGCCGTTGCAGCCGGCGAGCGCGCGGCCGCGCAAGGTGCCGTAGACGTGCACCGATCCGCCGGCGGCCACCTCGGCTCCCGACGCGATCGATCCGAGCACGGTGACGTCGCCGGTGGGAAAAACCACGGACTGGCCCGAGCGCACCGGAACGTCGAGAAGGAGCGAGTGGGTTTCCTTCGCTTCCGCCGCCGTTGTCGCCGCCCCGGCGGGCGCTTCCGGCGGGTTTGCCGCGCGTCCGCCTTTGAGCACCGGCGGCAAGCCGGGACCGAGCGACGCGGCATCGGCCCCTTCGATCCCCATGACGCGAATGTCGCGCCCCTCGAGCTCGGAAATAAGGTGAGCGATCCCGGCGCTGCTCAGCGATACCGCCGCGAGGTCGAGCACCACCGGCCGCCCGACGAAGAATCCGGCGGAATTTCTTATCCATTCATCGATTTCGCCAAGCCAATCCGCGACCGGCGGTTCGGGTGCGAGAGCGAAGGCCATGTATGACCGGCCGCGAAAGCGCATGGAACCGCGAGGACGCGCAACGGTCGTCACAATGTTCTCCGCGGCCGGTCCTGAAACCGGCGGATGTTTGCTGGAATCCTTCACTAGTGTCCCGATTCCGAAGTTCGCACACCCTTGCGGCACGCCCTCATGCGAACTTCGGAATCGAAGGACACTAGCAACTCTATGATTCTAGTGCCGCTTTGAACCCGAAGTTCGCAACCGGACTCGCGGCAGTTGTCATGCGAACTTCGGGTTCGCGGCACTAGTGTCCCGATTCCGAAGTTCGCCAGAGTTTGCCGCACGTTCGGAAGCGAACTTCGGAATCGAAGGACACTAGCAACTCTATGATTTCGAGTGCCGCTTTGAACCCGAAGTTCGCAGCGGGACTCGCGGCAGTTGTCGTGCGAACTTCGGGTTCGCGGCACTAGCCAGTCCGCGCACGCAGACAACCGGCTGTCATGGCGACAGTAAGTGATTCGCGGCGGCAGACGGCGGCAGCACCGTGGCGGCAGCATGACATTTACGGGATGCCGAAAGGTCGGATAGTTGAAACGCGGTGAACAGCGGGGAAATTGCTAGTGTCCCGATTCCGAAGTTCGCCGGAGTTTGCAGCTTGGTCGGGAGCGAACTTCGGAATCGAGGGACACTAGCCAACTTTATGATTCTAGTGCCGCTTTGAACCCGAAGTTCGCAATCGAACTCGCGGCAATGTGATGCGAACTTCGGGTTCGCGGCACTAGCGAACGAAAAAATGCGCGGACACCGTCAAGCGTTTGACAAAAAGCTCAGGTCAGAATGGCGCTCTCACTCGGCAGGGCGAACTCGACTATCGGCGGCCGGACCCAAGACGCCGTCAGCATTACGCGCTGACGGCGTCGTTTTTCAAATTGTCGCGCTTATCTAGTGTCCCGATTCCGAAGTTCGCACACTCTTGCGGCACGTCCTGATGCGAACTTCGGAATCGAAGGACACTAGCAACGCTATGATTCTAGTGCCGCTTTGAACCCGAAGTTCGCATTCGGACTC
>Ga0210408_10002089_pt1 | contig 19902 bp, 17 predicted proteins | sample IncBWH4MmetaG_FD_155471 | JGI IMG/M metagenome (GOLD analysis project Ga0210408, IMG submission 155471) | Forest soil microbial communities from Barre Woods Harvard Forest LTER site, Petersham, Massachusetts, United States - Inc-BW-H-4-M | ecosystem: Environmental > Terrestrial > Soil >...
CGGATCGTAGTCCTGATGCCGGTGCAAGCGCCGCTGCCGGACGACGAGGAAATGTGGGCACGCGCGGCGACGGCCTGGCCCGAGGCGCGCGAGGTTGCCGCGCGCCATCGCGCCCACGTCATCGTCTCGCTGATGGGCGAGAGCGAAGGCAAGATTGAAGACGCCAAGATCGTCACCGCCGTGGTCGGCGGCCTGATCGCCATCACCGCCGCGGCCTGCGGCGTGGTTTTTGGCGGCAGGGTGGTCCGCTCCTCGCAAACCTGGCTCGACCTGTCCGCCCGCGCATTCGCGCCTTACCCGGACTACCCATACGCGCTGTGGATCGACGTCGCCTCGTTCCGCTTAAGCCCGGCGCGCTCACCTTTGGGCTTACCCGGTTCATTGGTCGCGAGGTCGAGTTCGAAATACCCGGCCTGTCCGGCCCGTCGGTGTTTCAGCGCATTGCCTCCCTTGCCTGTTACATGCTCGAACATGGTGATCAGATCAACGACGGCGACACCATCGGAGACGAGGAGACGGAGCGGATCAGCGTGAAACACCGCGTGTCGCCGCTCAATGGCGCGCCCGTGCTGCGGGTCGGCCCCGATTCCGGGCCATTGGACCGCTGAACCAAAGCAGCTTCCAGACGGCGCGCTCATCCGCATCCACCTGCCGCACGACGACGTCGTTCGGCATCCGCGTGTCAATCCAGGTGGAACTTCTCGAACTGGCGGTGCTCGGCCTTGATATAGCGCACGGTGCCGGTGACCGAGCGCATCACCACCGTCTCGGTCTCGATCACGTCCTTCCTGGTGAACTTGACGCCGGACAGCAGCGAGCCGGTGGTGACGCCGGTCGCGGCGAACAGGCAGTCGCCGCGCGCCATGTCCTCGATGCCATAGATCATCTTGGGATCGCGGATGCCCATCTTGTGCGCGCGCTCGCGCTTCTCCTCGGTGTCGAGGATGAGGCGGCACTGCATCTGGCCGCCGATGCAGCGCAGCGCCACCGCAGCCAGCACGCCCTCAGGCGCACCACCGATGCCGAGATACATGTCGACGCCGGTGTTGTCGGGATCGGCGCAATGGATCACGCCGGCGACATCGCCGTCGGTGATCAGGCGCACCGCGGCGCCGGTGCCACGAACACCCTGGATGATGTCGGCATGGCGCAGGCGGTCGAGCACCAGGACCGTGATCGCCGAGGGATCGACGCCCTTGGCCTTGGCGAGCCGGCGGACGTTGTCGGCCGGCGATGCATCAAGCTCGACGACGCCCTTGGGATAGCCGGGACCGATCGCGAGCTTCTCCATGTAGACGTCGGGCGCATGCAGCAGCGTGCCGCCATCGGCCATCGCCATGGTCGCGATCGCGCCCGGCATGTTTTTCGCGCACAGCGTGGTGCCCTCGAGCGGGTCGACGGCGATGTCGACCTTCGGGCCGGCCTTCAGACCGACCGCCTCGCCGATATAGAGCATCGGCGCCTCGTCGCGCTCGCCCTCGCCGATCACCACGGTGCCCTCGATCGGCAGCTTGTTGAGCTCGCGGCGCATCGCATCGACCGCGGCCTGGTCGGCCGCCTTCTCATTGCCGTGGCCGCGCAGCCGCGCGGCCGACACCGCCGCCCGCTCCGTCACCCGCACCAGTTCGAGCGTGAGGATGCGTTCGAGCAACAATTGCGGCGGAACGGAAATATGGGTCGACATCAGCAAAACTCCTTCAAGCCACGCGAGCCAACCTTTGCGGCCCCGCATAGCACTGCTTCACGCACGGCGTGCGCCATTCAATTCTTCTCGATCCGGATCACCTGAGGCCGGCCCGAAATCACCTTGTCGCGCTGCACCGCGGAAAGGGCACGGTGCACCGCATCCTCATGGGTGGCGTAGGTAATCAGGATGACCGGCACGGGCGACGCCTTGGCGGGGACCGGTGCCGTGCTGCTGCCATTGGGGTGGCGCTGCACGATCGATTCGATCGAGATCTTTTGTTCTGCAAGCCGCGTTGCGATCGTGGCCGCGGTGCCGGCGTGGTCGCGCGCCATCAGGCGGATGTAATAGCCGCCCTCGTGACGCTCCATCGGCGCCTTGGCGGTCTCATTCAGGCGATCGACCGGACGGCCGAACGGGGCGGCGCGAATGCCGCGCGCGACATCGGCAATGTCGGCGACGACAGCGGACGCCGTGGCCGCGCCGCCGGCGCCGGGGCCGACCAGCGTGATCGGCGGGATGCCCAGGCCGTCGATGGTCACGGCGTTGGTCACGCCCATCACCTGCGCGATCGAGGACGACTTCGGCACCATGGTCGGGTGCACGCGCTGCTCGATCCCCTTGGCGGTCCGCACCGCAACCCCGAGCAGCTTGACGCGATAGCCGAGATCGGATGCGGCGCGCAGATCCTCCGGGGTGATCGAGGAGATGCCTTCGACATAGACGGCGCTCTGCGCAACCTTGGTGCCGAAGGCGAGGCTCGCCAGAATGGCGAGCTTTTGCGCGGTATCGTCGCCGTCGATGTCGAAGGACGGATCGGTCTCGGCGTAGCCGAGGCGCTGGGCATCCTTCAGGCACGCGTCGAACGACAGCCCCTCCTGTTCCATCCGGGTCAGGATGTAATTGCAGGTGCCGTTGAGAATGCCGTAGACGCGATCGATGGCGGTGGCGGCAAGCCCCTCGCGCAACGTCTTCACCACGGGGATGGCGGCGCCCACCGCGGCCTCGAAATTCAGCGCGCCGCCCTGCTGCTCGGCGATCCTGGCGAGCCGCACGCCATGCTTGGCGATCAGCGCCTTGTTGGCGGTGACGACCGACTTGCCGGCCTTCAGCGCCGCCTCGATCGCCGACAGCGCCGGCTCCCCTGCCCCGCCCATCAGCTCGACGAAACAGTCGACGTCGGGATCAGCGGCAAGGTCGAGCGGCGTCTTCGCCCAGGCGACGTCCGCGAGGTCAAGCCCGCGCTTTTTCGCCTTCGAGCGCGCGGTGACCGCGGTCACGCGAACAGCGCGGCCGCAGCGCGCGGACAGCGTGCGGGCCTGGGTTTCGATGAGGCGAACGACTTCGGCGCCCACGGTGCCGAGTCCCGCGATACCCACTTTCAGGGGTGCGACCATAACTTGAACGACCTGCGGAAGAGCTTACCGCCTGGTGGCGAGGGGAACCACGTTGTGCAACGTTTCGATGCCGCTTTCAAGGAAGCGGCGCACGCCGCGCGCTGCCTGGCGGATTCGCTGCTCGTTTTCCACCATCGCGATCCGCACAAAACCCTCGCCATGCTCGCCGAAGCCGACGCCGGGCGAGACCACAACTCCGGACTTTTCCACCAGCAGGGTCGCAAACTGCATGCTGCCGACCCCCTGGAAGGCCTTTGGCAGCGGCGCCCAGGCGAACATCGACGCCTCCGGCGGCGGAATCTCCCACCCCGCCCGCGCAAACGATTCGACCAGCGTATCCCGGCGCTTGCGATAGGTCTCGCGCATCTCGCGGATGCAATCGTCGGGCCCGTTGAGCGCGGCGGTCGCCGCAACCTGGACCGGCGTGAAGGCGCCATAGTCGAGATAGGACTTCACCCGCGCGAGCGCCGCGATGATCCGCTCGTTGCCGACGGCGAAGCCCATTCTCCAGCCGGCCATCGAATAGGTTTTTGACATCGAGGTGAATTCGACGGTGACATCGATTGCACCTGATACCTGCAGCACCGAAGGCGGCGGATTGGAATCGTCGAAATAGACCTCCGCATAGGCGAGGTCGGACAGGATGAAGATCTCGTGCCGTTTCGCGAAGGCCACGAGATCCCTGTAGAAATCAAGGCTCGCGACATAGGCAGTCGGGTTCGAGGGATAGCAGACCACGAGTGCCAGCGGTTTCGGAATCGAGTGCAGGATCGCGCGCTCGACCGCTTCGAAGAATTGCGGCGTGGGTTCGGAGGGCACCGAGCGGATCACACCGCCCGCCATCAGAAAGCCGAAGGCATGGATCGGGTAGCTCGGATTCGGGCACAGGATGACGTCACCCGGTGCCGTGATCGCCTGCGCCACATTGGCAAAGCCCTCCTTTGATCCCAAGGTCGCGACGATCTGGGTGTCGGGGTTCAGCTTGACGCCGAAGCGCCGCGCATAATAGGCCGCCTGGGCCTTGCGCAGGCCGGTGATGCCGCGCGAGGCGGAATAGCGGTCGGTCCGCGGCTTGCCCAAGGTCTCCTTGAGCTTTTCCAGCACATGGGGCGGCGCCGGCAGGTCCGGATTGCCCATGCCGAGGTCGATGATGTCGGCGCCGGCGTTCCGCGCGGCCGCCTTGGCCCGGTTCACTTGCTCGAAGACGTAAGGCGGCAGGCGGCGGATGCGGTAAAAGTCGTCCATGGCTCCCTCAAACTCCGGCAACCGGTCCGCCCCAAGCCCAGACGAGCCGGCACGGGTCGCCGGACACCTCATCGGCTCGGCTAAAACTCGTGCCAACTCAAAGACTTAAGGCAAGCCCTGCAGGCGAGAAGGACATTCTCGCCGCAACTTTGCGGTTGAATGATTCTTTTAGCACGGACGAAAGCCCGCGCCAGCCGTTAGATACCCGTCAATCTTCGGCCTGGCTGTCACTTGCCGACTTCGTCCGCCGAGCTGGCTTGGGCGGGCTCAGGTCCTTGGCTGCGGGAGCGGTCGCCGGGGTCGCAGCAGCGGTTGCGGTCGCCTGGCGGTCCCGCGCCTTGGTCAGCTCAGTCTGGATCTTGGCCCGCTCCGCGGGGCTGATGACTGCCTCGTTGCGGTCCGGTGGCAAGTCATGGACCGGCAGATAGGTGCCCGGCTCGTGCGGGGCCTGAGCATCAGCCGCCGTCCCGCCCACCGGCAGGTCCGCGATCGACGTGGAACAGCCGGCCAGCGCGAAAGCCGCGGCGAACAGCGCTCCCACGGCAAACGCTCGACCAATCACGCGACCAGATACTTGGCTCCGCCGATCCGCCATCATGGGCTCTGTCAGAAAATCCCTTCGTTGCACCAACCGGAGATCTCCAAAATCGACCGGTCTTGCAGCAGGCCCGATGCATTGTCGTCCGAATGATCGGCCGCTGAAATGAAACTTTTCGTGGGACTTTAGTTTGTCCGAACCAAGGTACTTTATCGCAACGCAGCACGATCGCGAAGCGTCATGATGCGTCATTCACTTGATTAATATTCTGAAACATACAGGTCCTGGCAAAGCCCACAATCCGATCATCCGCGGTGACGAGCCGCCCATGACGCGCTAGTGTCTTACTATGAACGACGTCTCGGTTGAAGCACACACTGGCAAGAAGTTCGATCCGGAAGCCTTTGCGATGAATTTTGCGCGGGCCATGGAGAACAGCGGCAAGGCGCTTGCGGCCTATCTGAAGCCGCGCGAGAGCGGCGAAGTCGTGGACAAGCCGCCGAACGAACTCGCCGAAGTGGTCAAGACGCTGACGGCTGTCGCCGAATATTGGCTGTCGGACAATGAGCGTTCGTCCGACCTGCAGACCAGAATCGCCAAGGGCTATCTCGATCTCTGGGGCTCGGCGACGCGGCGGCTGGCCGGCGAAGAGGCGCCGCCGGCCATTTCGCCGGCGCCGCGTGACAAGCGCTTTGCCGATCCGGAGTGGAGGTCGAACCAGTTCTTCGATTTCGTGATGCAGCTCTATCTGCTGACCACGCAATGGGCCCACGATTTGGTGCGCAACGCCGAGGGGCTCGATCCGCATACCCGCAAGAAGGCTGAGTTCTACGTCAACCAGATCACCAATGCGCTGTCGCCATCGAATTTCGTGCTGACCAATCCGGAAGTGCTGCGCGAGACGATCGCCTCCAACGGCGGCAATCTGGTGCGCGGCATGCAGATGCTGGCGGAGGACATCGAGGCCGGCAAGGGGACGTTGAAGATCCGCCAGTCCGATCCCGCCAACCTCACGGTCGGCGTCAACATGGCGACGACGCCGGGCAAGGTGATCTATCAGAACGACCTGATGCAGCTGATCCAGTATCAGGGCGCGACCGAGAACGTGCTGCGCACGCCGCTTCTGATCGTGCCGCCATGGATCAACAAGTTCTACATTCTCGACCTCAGGCCGGAAAAATCCTTCATCAAATGGTGCGTCGATCAGGGCATCACCGTGTTCGTGATCTCCTGGGTCAACCCCGACAAGAGCCTGGGGGCGAAGACCTGGGAAGACTACATGAAGGAAGGCCCGCTGGCCGCGATGGACGTCATCGAACGGGCGACCGGCGAGATGAAGGTCCACACCATGGGCTATTGCGTCGGTGGCACGCTGCTTGCCACCACGTTGGCCTGGCTCGCCGACAAGCGGCGCCAGCGCGTGAGCTCCGCCACCTTCCTCGCCGCGCAGGTCGACTTCACCCAGGCCGGCGATCTGCTCGTCTTCGTCGACGAGGGCCAGATCTCCGCGCTCGAGCGCGACATGCAGGAGAGCGGCGTGCTCGAAGGCAGCAGGATGGCGATGGCCTTCAATATGCTGCGTTCCAACGACCTGATCTGGTCCTATGTCGTGAGCAATTACCTGAAGGGCCAGTCGCCCTCGGCATTCGACCTTCTGCACTGGAATTCGGATGCCACGCGGATGCCGGCGGCCAACCATTCCTACTACCTGCGCAACTGCTATCTGGAGAACCGCCTGACCAACGGCAGCCTGGTGCTGGACAACACCCTGCTCGACCTCGGCAAGGTCACGGTGCCGGTCTATAATCTGGCGACACGCGAGGATCACATCGCGCCGGCCGACTCGGTGCTGCGCGGCTCGCAGTTCTTCGGCGGCCCGGTGAAATATGTGCTGGCCGGATCCGGCCACATCGCCGGCGTCATCAACCCGCCCGCCTCGGGCAAGTATCAATACTGGACCAACGAGAACATCAGGGACGTTTCGCTCGTCGACTGGACGAAGGCGGCGGCCGAGCACAAGGGCTCGTGGTGGCCGGACTGGCGCAACTGGCTCGGCCAGATCGATCCGGAAGAGGTGCCGGCCCGCGGCGTCGGCAGCGATGCGCTGCCGCCGATCGAGGAGGCGCCCGGCAGCTACGTCAAGGTGCGCGCGTAGCGGGGCTTGCGCGTTTTCCTGACACGAACCGGTCTACCGATTCCGCTCGAAAACGTTATAGTCGGCGGCGTTCGCCCGCGGGGCCATGATGATTTCATGACGTCCGGAACTTGGGGCGCACCTGCCTGGCACAATGATTTGTATTGAGGGGAAAACCAATGACGCGCGAATTGTTCTGGCTGACCTGGACGGTGATTCTGACGGGCGTATTGTGGGTTCCCTACATCATCAATCGCAGCCAGGTCCGCGGGCTGATGGGCTCCATGGCCAATCCCTCGCGCGGCGACAAACCTCACGCGCCATGGGCCACGCGGCTGATGTTCGCGCATGACAACGCGGTCGAGAACCTCGTGATCTTCGCCACGCTCGTGCTGATCCTCAACGCGATCGACTATTCGACCACCTGGACGGCGCTGGCCGCCGCGGTGTTCTTCTGGGCGCGCGTGGCGCATGTGATCGTCTACACGGCCGGCCTGCCGGTGTTCCGGACGGCGGCGTTCACCGTCGGCTTTTTGGCGCAGGTCGTCCTGGTGCTCGGAATCTTCAAGCTCGTCTGAACGACGCCATTCGGAAAAGCTTTGTAGGGTGGGCAAAAGCGCAATTGCGCCGTGCCCACCGGTGTTACGTGCGTTGCGCAAGGGTGGGCACGCTTCGCTTTGCCCACCCTATGATTGCTGCGATTGCTTCAGCTCAATCGGCAAAGCCCAGCATCAGCCGCATGTTCTGCACCGCCGCGCCGGAGGCACCCTTGCCGAGATTGTCCAAGCGCGCCACCAGCACCGCCTGCGGATATTTGGGGCTGGCAAACACGTAGAGCTCGAGCTGGTTGGTCTCGTTCAGCGCCTCCGGCTCGATCCGCCCGCCTTTTGCAGCCTCATTGTCGAGCGGCTTCACCGAGACGTACGTGCTGTCAGCGTAACGCTGCGCAAGCGCTGTGTGCAGGTCGGCAGCCGCGGGCTTGCCCGGCAGCGTGTCGAGATGCAGCGGCACCGACACCAGCATGCCCTGGCGATAATTACCAACGGAGGGAACGAAGATCGGTCGGCGTGTGAGATTCGAATAGAGCTGCGTCTCCGGCAGATGCTTGTGCTCGAAGCTGAGACCGTAGAGCTCGAAGGAAGGCGCCGTGCCGTCCTCGAAACTGGCGATCATCTGTTTGCCGCCGCCGGAATAGCCGCTCACCGCGTTGATGGTGATGGGATAGTCCACGGGAATGATCCCGGCATCGACCAGCGGCCGCAGCAGCGCGATCCCGCCCGTGGGGTAGCAGCCCGGGTTGGAAACTTTTCGCGCGACCCTGATCTTTGCCGCCTGGTCCGACGTCAGTTCGGGAAAGCCGTAGGTCCAGTCGGGCGCGACACGAAACGCCGTCGAAGCGTCCAGCACTTTTGGCGCCCGGTTGCCCATATCGTCGACCAGCGCCACGGTTTCCCGCGAGGCATCGTCAGGCAAACAGAGGATCACCAGGTCCACCTCCTCCATCAGCTCGCGCTTGGCGCCTGCATCCTTGCGCTTGTCGTCGGCAATGCTCTTGAGCACGACGTCGCTCTGCTCTGAGAGCCGCTCGCGAATGCCGAGGCCCGTCGTCCCCGACGCGCCATCGACGAACACGGTCGGCCGCGCGGCGGCGGTGGTTGCGGACGCGCCATTCGGCTGCTTGGTATCGATGAGGGTCATGGCGAGTTCCTTCAATCGGCGGAGACGCTGGCAGGGGTTGATGATTTGTAGTCCAAGGTCGGCCGCAGCGCGACCATCTGTTGTCCGATCGTTTGCGCGGCTTCGTCGCGGCGCTGCAGCAGCGCCGAGGCGATCGCCGCATAGTCGGCCTCGGACTTCTGCTGGTTGAGCTTGAAGCTGCCCTCGACCTGTTCGACCGTCATCGACAGCCCGACGATCGCCTTCTTCATCGCTTCCAGACGCCCGGCCGTCATCTTGGCCGACGTCCAGGGCCGCTTCGGCGCAAGCCAGGCCTCGAACTTTGCGCTGAGCGTGTCGACCTGCAACGAGAGTTCATCGTCCGACAATTTCCGCACCGGACCCGTCAGGTGCACCGCCTGGTAGAGCCAGGTCGGGACCTGATCCGGCGAGACGTACCAGTCCGGCGATACATAGGCGTCCGCTCCGCTGATCGCCAGCAGCCATGACGAGGCCCCGTCCGCCAAGGCTACCAGCGGATTGTGACGGGCAACGTGAAACGCCGCCACCGGCGTGCCATCGCTGCCGTAGCTCAGATAGAATGGCAGCAGCGCTGCGATCGGCTTGTGGCCGTCAAAGGCGCAAACCGTGCCGAATCCGCGCGCCTCCGCGAAGGCGAGGCAGGCGGCGCGATCGGGCTTGAATGCGGGTGGCGTGTACATCGGAAAACTCCTGCTTCAATCGAGGAGCCGCCGGACCTTATCACGCGAGCTTTGAGGGAAGCGCCGCGGGACCGTGACCCAGCGGCGAAGGCGATGATCTAAACGCAGACAACCGCCCTGACCGCTGAGATGCGGCGGCGGCGACGGGCGAAAAAAGTGGTCGCGGCGTTGATCATGGCCCGCGGCTATAGGGCCCCGCGCGCCGGGCGTCAAGATTTGGACCGCGCATTCCGGAAAAGAATCCAGGACCTCTCAAACGACACGCCAGATCCATTCGATGATCTGCGCGATGACGTCGCCGAACAGCAGCAGTGCCGCCGCCCAGACCAGCGCAGAGACAAAATTGGCAACCTGGAATCGCCAATAGGGCATCTCGAAGATGCCGGCAACCAGCGGCACCGACGCCCGCAGCGGTCCGAAAAAGCGGCCGATGAAGATCGAAGGGACGCCCCATTTCCTGACAAATACCTCCCCGCGAGGCAGCAGCTCGGGATAGCGCGACAGCGGCCACATCCGGGCGACCTGTTCCTTGTAGCGGAACCCGAACCAGTAGGAGACCCAGTCGCCCAGCGCCGCCCCGACCGAACCCGCGAGCCAGATCGGCCAGAAATTGATGCCGCTCACACCGATCAGCGCGCCGATCGCGACCAGCGCGCCCCAGGCGGGAAGCAGGAGAGAGAAGAAAGCAAGCGATTCGCCAAATGCCAGCAGCAGAACGATCGGCGCCGCCCAACTCTGATGATCGCGCACAAAAGTCGCCATGGCGTGCGCAAAATCTTCCATGTCGTGAGATGTCCCTTCCCGCCCCTCTGCCGTTCCGTCCCTGGAACCGTCTCGCGCACTTTGCTTAAAAAGCAGCTAAACCGGCTCACTGCGTGACTTCAAGTCACAATGGTTGCGACTATCTGTGAGCTTGCTGCGCAAAATGGCGCAAAAATCTCGAGGTCGGGTCCGAGCTCGGCGGGAACCCGAACTCCCGCGCGGGTCCCGCCCGACCCCGTCCGGTCACTTTTTACGCCCATCCATGGCATAGTCAGCCAAATCGATTCGCTCGCGCAAACCTGCGCGCAACTTGTGAAGATCTATGTCCAAACCATTGAAATCTGCTGCGAAAGCCAAACCCGACGATCTCTTCGCCGCCGCCGGGCCGAAGTCCCGCGGCGCGCCGCCAAAGCCGTCGCCGCGCGGTGGTGGCGCGGAAGGCGATTATACCGCGCGCGACATCGAGGTGCTTGAAGGCCTGGAGCCGGTGCGCCGCCGGCCCGGCATGTATATCGGCGGAACCGACGAAAAGGCGCTGCACCATCTGTTCGCCGAGGTCATCGACAACTCGATGGACGAGGCGCTGGCCGGGCATGCGACCTTCATCGAGGTCGAGCTTGGCGCCGACGGGTTCTTGACCGTGACCGACAACGGCCGCGGCATGCCCGTCGATCCGCATCCAAAGTTTCCCAAGAAATCCGCCCTCGAAGTGATCATGTGCACGCTGCATGCCGGCGGCAAGTTCGATTCCAAGGTCTACGAAACCTCGGGCGGCCTGCACGGCGTCGGCGTGTCCGTCGTCAACGCGCTGTCGTCGCGGGTGGAAGTCGAGGTCGCGCGCGGCCAGAAACTCTATCGCATGGCGTTCGAGCGCGGTCATCCCAAGGGCAAGCTCGAAGACCTTGGCAAGGTCAACAACCGCCGCGGCACCCGCGTCCGCTTCAAGCCGGACCCCGACATCTTTGGCGCCAAGGCGACCTTCAAGCCGCAGCGCCTGTTCAAGATGGCGCGCTCAAAGGCCTATCTGTTCGGCGGCGTCGAGATCCGCTGGCGCTGCGATCCCTCGCTGCTGAAGGGCATCGAGGATGTGCCGGCCGAGGACAGTTTCCACTTCCCCGGCGGCTTGAAGGACTATCTCGCCGCAGCGATCCACGCCGATACGCTGGTGCATCCGGATATCTTCTCCGGAAAGTCCGGCCGCACCGGCGGTCATGGCGGCTGCGAATGGGCGGTGGCCTGGACCGCGGATGCCGACGGATTTCTGTCGTCCTACTGCAATACGATCCCGACCCAGGACGGCGGCACCCATGAATCCGGCATGCGCAGCGCGATGTTGCGGGGCCTGAAGGACCACGCCGAGCGTGTCGGCCAGGGCAAGCGGGCCACCTCTGTGACGTCCGAGGACGTCATGGTGGGCGCGGCTGTGATGCTCTCGGTGTTCGTGCGCGAACCGGAATTCCAGGGCCAGACCAAGGACCGGCTCGCCACCGCGGAAGCCCAGCGCATCGTCGAACAGGCGATCAAGGACCCGTTCGATCACTGGCTGTCGGCCAATCCAGTCCAGGCCAACAAGCTGCTCGATTTCGTGGTCGAGCGCGCCGAGGAGCGGCTGCGCCGCCGCGCCGAAAAGGAGATCGCGCGCAAGACCGCGGTGAAAAAGCTGCGCCTGCCCGGCAAGCTCGCCGACTGCACCAACACGGCGTCCGAGGGGTCGGAACTGTTCATCGTCGAGGGCGATTCGGCCGGCGGCACCGCCAAGCAGGCGCGCGACCGCAAGACCCAGGCGATACTTCCGTTGCGCGGCAAAATCCTCAACGTCGCCTCTGCCGGCAAGGACAAGCTGGTCGCCAACGCCCAGCTTGCCGACCTCGTGCAGGCGATCGGCTGCGGCACGCTCGCCCACTACCGGGAGGAGGACCTGCGCTACTCCCGCATCATCATCATGACCGACGCCGACGTCGACGGCGCCCACATCGCCTCGCTGCTGATTACCTTCTTCTACCGCCAGATGCCGCGGTTGATCGACGAAGGCCATCTCTATCTGGCCGTGCCGCCACTCTACAAGCTCACCCACGGCGCCAAGACGATCTACGCCCGCGACGACAAACACAAAGAGCAGCTTTTGAAGAGTGAGTTCAACGCCAACGCCAAGGTCGATGTCAGCCGCTTCAAAGGGCTCGGCGAGATGATGATGGCGCAGCTGAAGGAAACCACCATGGATCCCGCGAAACGGACGCTGTTGCGGGTGGTCCTTTTGGCCGACGACCGCGAGGGCACGGCCGATTCGGTGGAACGGCTGATGGGCACCAAGGCCGAGGCACGATTCGCCTTCATCTCGGAAAAGGCCGAATTCGCCAGCGACGAGCTCCTGGACGTTTAACCCTTGCTTTACCACGCGCGGACATTGCCTCCGCCCGCGCCGCGCGCCGGCCAGCTTTTTCCGTGACTTCTCACATGGTTGGGCGTTTCCGAGGCACCTGAGCGGCCGTTTTCCGGCAAGTGTGCCCGCGCCGCAACAGCATTTTGGCAGGAACCCGCTATATTGCGGGCATGGGGTAACCAAGAATCGGTGCCCAGATGCCGTCACGCAAAACCCTTTAGGGAAGCTGGGGATTTAAAAATGAAGAAGAAGTTGTTGCTTGCTCTGACTGCCCTGGTGGCAATGTCCGGATCGGCGCTCGCCGCCGACATGGCCCGTCCTTACACCAAGGCGCCGGCGCCGATTGCTCCGGTCTATAACTGGACCGGTTTCTACATCTTCGGCGGCGGCGGCGGCGGCATCTGGGACGCCAAGAGCAATGTTCAATCCGCTCCTGGGATTGTTCCGGCGTTCGCTAGCCGCGATCAGAAGGTTGGCGGCGATGGCTGGTTCGGGACGGTCGGTATCGGCTACGACTGGCAGTTCAACGGGCGCTGGGTCGCCGGCGTGTTTGCGGACGGTCAATTCGGCGAGATCAAGGGTTCGCTGACCGACACCAACTTTTCCTTTGAAGGCCAGGAAAAGCTTCGGACGAGCTATGCCGCCGGTGCGCGCCTCGGCTATCTGGTTGCTCCGAACGTGCTCTCTTATGTGAACGGCGGTTATTCCGGCTCCGAATGGTCGGGTACGACGATGACCAGCCTTTTTGCAGGCGTCCCTGGCGCGATCACAACCCCGTCGTTCCATCGTAACGGCTGGTTCGTCGGCGGCGGTGTCGAGAACAATCTAGACATTTTTGGCATCACTGCGCCGGGCTGGTTCATGAAGACCGAATATCGGACGGCCTTTTACGATCGCGCCACTCTTGCCGAGACGGTCGTCGGTGTTGGCCCGCTCGGACAGTCTGTCACCTTCAAGCCGATCGTACAGACCATCTCGACCTCGCTGGTCTACCGCTTCAATTGGGGCGGTCCGGTCGCCAGGTACTGAGCGACGAACTGACCTGATCTCAATTCGATCACAAAAGCCCCGGCATCGACCGGGGCTTTTCGTTTGCGGCGGGCGGCTGGCTCGGTTGTGGCGAGGCATCCGCCATCCTCTCGTGGTGCCCGTCTTTCACACACGCAAAAGCAATGGTCATCTCTCCGGCGCCAAGCTACGGTTTCGTGCTCCCGATGGCCGGGGTTAAAAGCCTTTCCGTCAGAAAGCCTGCTCAGCCGGCCGCGAAAGACACCTCATGCGCAACCTGCTTCTTGTCTTGGGACTGCTTGCACTCGCGATCGGGGTCCTGTGGATCGGCCAGGGCACCGGCATGGTCGCCTGGCCGCGGACGAGTTTCATGATCAACCAGCTGCAGTGGGCGGGTTACGGCGCGGCGCTGGGGGCGGTCGGGCTGATTCTGATCTGGCAAAGCAAGCGCTGAGGCCGCCGCTCACACCGCCGGTGGCAACAGCCCGTCGTTTTGCTCGTGCGTTGCTCCCGCATCTTCGCGGAGCGAATCACGCTTACCGTTCGCTTTCAGCGTTGGTCCCGGTCCCGCAACCAGTGGGGTCATCAGTTGGCAGGTTCGGCCGGCCCCCGCGGCGACGCATGTGATTGCACCAGGACACCTCGCCTCCATGACCGCACTGCGGTGCAACACCTCACAATACCTCTATCGATTCCGTGCCATTTCCGCAACTAGCGTGCGAAATGAATCGGATCACACTCATATACCCGCGAGTCCGCAATACTTTGGCTACATTTCCGCTCAGAAAATTTCCAAAAGAATCCATTCTGGAGGCTGAAATGCGTCATACGACATCATTTTTTACCATTGCGGCCTCAATCGCGGCCATTGCTTTGGGCTGCGGGGCGGCATCCGCGGCCGACCTGGCACCCAGATACACCAAGGCGCCACCGGTCGTTGCGGCATTCAACTGGACCGGGTTCTACATCGGTGGATTCGTGGGAGGCGCGTTCGCCGACGGCAATGCAACGTCGACCGAGCCCCGGACCGCAGCAGGCGTGTTCTATAACGGCCCGTTGACCAACAGCTACAGCCTCTCCAACAGCGTCATCGCCGGCGGCACGATCGGATATAACTGGCAGCCGGTCGCATCGAGCTGGGTGATCGGACTTGAGGGCGAAGCCGGCTATCTTCATCTGGCGCGCACGATCCAGGACGTCAACGCGATCAATAACGGCCTCGCCTTTCCCGACAGCCTGGACAGCACGCGGATCGGCGACTGGTATGGCGTGATCGCGGGGCGCGCCGGCTTTGCGGTCAATCAGGCGTTGTTCTACGCCAAGGGCGGCGCCGCATTCGTCAACAAGAACTACAGCTTCGCCGACAACTGCACCACCGGCGGCTGTGGCCCCGGTATCCTGAACCTAGGCTCCAGCCACACGCAGGTCACCTGGGCTGCAGGCGGCGGCATCGAATACGCCATCACCAACAATTGGAGCATCAAGGGCGAGTACCTGTACCTCGCCACGCGCGAGACCTTCACGTCGACCGGTGTCGGCGCTGGCACTGCGGCCGGCCTCACCTTCAGCAACTCGCACACCGATCCCGGCGTGCACACGGCAAAATTCGGCGTGAATTATCGCTTTGGCGGCCCGATCGTCGCGAAATACTGATTTCTCCCGGCAAACTCCAACGCAAAGCCCCGGTCTCGACCGGGGCTTTTTTCTTGCGCGACGCGCTTTGCGATGCGCTCAAATCAAACGCAGCGGTCAATTGGTGCTGCGGTTCGCGGTCCGAAACGTCTTGATCTCGGACACGCTGCCGTCGCGATAGGTCAATTCGACCGACATCAATTGCGTCGACGGTGCGAGCTTCATGTAGAGCTGCGCATTGTAGGGAATCGAATTGGGATCGCCGAGATCGCAGGGCGGCATCTTCAGCACCTTGTCCGGTACCGTCGTATCGATGCCGATGCGAACCTCGCGGATTGCACAACGGTACGACACCAGATGCGTATAGTAGACGAGCAGACCGTTGAACTCGCGGAACGACAGCCAGCTGGTCGCGGTCATGTCGAGAATCTTGCGCTGGTCGTGGATCAGCGCCGCCTCCGGATCGAACTTGATCGGAAACGGCCCCTGCATCTCGCCTGAGGCATCGATATAGCGGATCTCGATCGTCGCGGCCGGCGCATCGGCCGGCAGTTGGATCGACGGATTCGGCATCCGCTTGCGCGTGCGCGGATCGAGCGTATCCATGAAGCCGGTCTCGCGAAACTCGCCGTTGCCGATCCGCCAGGAGATGCCGAGCGTCGGATCGACGATCGAGAACGCGACGGTCCAGCCGCCATTGTGACGCGAGAATACGGCGATCGGAGCATTGACGGAATCGCTCTGAGGCGCGGCCTTCGGCACCGACACCGGCGGCAGGGCCGCGACCTTCTGCGGCGGCTCCGTGGGTTTTGCCGCGCCGGCCAGCGCCTTGGCCACTCCGTTCAGGAACACGTTGTCGACCATCTGGTCGGTGTAGGCCGGGATCTGCCGGTGGCCGATGGTCTCGGCCATCTCGCTGACCAGCTTGCGCGTGTGCTGGGCGACCTCGACCAGGTTCTCGCCGGGTTGCAGGAGCTCCTTGGCGAAGGTGCGCGTGAACACCGAGTTGGGGCTGTTGTCGTCGTTCGAGAGGCGGTCGAGCGCGGTCTGCTTGTAGCCGGCGGAGAAGATCGAGAACACGCCTTCGGGCAGCTGCGTCATCGGCGCAAGGCCGCCGCCGCCCGCGACCGCGCGCGTGCCGGCGCGCTCGAACGGATTGTTGCGGCAGGCGTCGAACACCAGGATCGAGGTGCGCACCTTCCGATTCTGCAGCCGCTCGACGATGCGGTCCGCGAGCACCGAGGCATCGCGCACCAGCTCTTCCTGGCCGTCGGTTGCGGCCGGCACGTCGGTCGGCAACAGATAGTTCTGTCCGGCGATCTCGAAACCATGTCCGGCGTAGAAGAAGAACGCGGTATCGCCCGGCCCGACCGCATTGTCGAACGCCAGCAACGACTGGCTGAATTGCTGCCGGCTCTGGTTCTCCGCCACCATCACCTCGAAGCCGAGCTGTTTCAGCGTATCGCCCATGGTGCGGGCGTCATTGACCGCCTTCTGCAGCTTCGGCACGTTCTTGTAGTCGTTGTTGCCGACCACGAGCGCGACGCGCTTCTCCGCGTGGGCAGGCGCCGTCAGGATTGCAATGACGACAGCCAAACCGCACGCGACAGCCGATCTGAAAGAGAACCCGTCCATCCGATGTCCCTGCTCATTGAGGGGTTCGACGATCGGCGCCATCGGCGCCCGTCCCATGGCCCCTGTGGTAGTCGAAACAGCCATTTCTCCGGTTCAATCCGCAACGGCCCGGATCCGTCGCATCACCGGGGGAGCAACAAGCGGGAGCATGAAAGCCCAGAGCGCGAGGGCAGGACTGACGAAGCTCACGGCGATCGCCAGCACCGAGGCGGCAATCAGGAGAAACGCCGACATCTGGCGCCGCCGTAGATGATCGCCCAGCTCCAGATCGGGCATGATGAACACCATGCGCAGGCCGACCAGCGAGATCAGCAGTGTATGTCCCGCATAGAGCCAGATTGCCGGCGCCAGACTCCCGTAGCGGCCGACAACGATCGTCGAAAACGGCACGCACGTGATCAGCAGGAGGTAGAGCAGCCACCAATTGACATACTCCCGGTCGAGATATTCGGCCCGTGAGCGCACTTCGAGATTAGCCAGCCAGCGCAAGCCCAGTACACCGAAACTCAGGATGTAGGGGAAGAACTTTGGCCAGAGGCCGATCAGCGCCTCGGCCAGTTCACCGCCGTCGCGCGGATGGAAATCCTCCGGCAAGCGCACGTCGAGAATGGCGACACTGAAGACGCCATCACTCAAGGTATCAAGCCTCTCTTTCGAAAACATGACGAAGTGGTGTCCTTTTCCGCTGCATCTCTACAAAATCGTTAAGGTTTTGAGGGCCTGCGGCGCCTCCTGCCATTGACTTTGAGCAATTCCCCCCTATGTTTTGCCTCGAAAGGCCGGGATCGAACCACGATTCCCCTGCCCGCCGCTGATCTGCGTAAGATGAAACCCCCAGCTTTTAAGCGCGCCGTTTCGGGGTGAACGCGACAGCCCTCATTTTACCCTCGATTCCCAACGGCGGCGTCGATTAGAGGCTCGATGTCCTTTTCCCATCTCGGTTTGTCCGACAAGGTGCTCGCCGCAGTCACAGCGACCGGCTACACGATCCCCACCCCCATCCAAGAACAGGCCATTCCACATGTCCTGGCCCGCCGCGACGTTCTCGGCATCGCCCAGACCGGCACCGGCAAGACCGCGGCCTTCGTTCTTCCCATGCTCACCTTGCTGGAGAAAGGCCGTGCCCGGGCGCGAATGCCCAGAACCCTGATCCTGGAACCGACCCGCGAACTCGCGGCCCAGGTCAAGGAGAATTTTGACCGTTACGGCGCCGGGCAGAAACTGAACGTCGCCCTGCTGATCGGTGGCGTCTCGTTCGGCGACCAGGATATCAAGCTGACGCGCGGCGTCGATGTCCTGATCGCGACGCCCGGCCGGTTGCTCGACCACACCGAGCGCGGCGGATTGCTGCTGACCGGGGTCGAGCTGCTGGTGATCGACGAAGCCGACCGGATGCTCGACATGGGCTTCATTCCCGACATCGAGCGCATCTGCAAGCTGGTGCCTTTCACGCGGCAGACGCTGTTCTTCACCGCGACGATGCCGCCGGAGATCCGCAGGATCACCGAGGCCTTCCTGCACAATCCGGTCAAGGTCGAGGTCTCCAAGCCCGCGACCGCGGCGGTCACCGTCACCCAGTCACAGGTTCCTTCCGGCCGCGAGGCCCACCAGAAACGCGACGTCCTCCGCCGCCTGCTGCGCGACGCCAAGGACCTGAAGAACGCCATCATCTTCTGCAACCGCAAGCGCGACGTCGCCATTCTCTACAAATCGCTGCAGAAGCACGGCTTCAGCGTCGGCGCCCTGCACGGCGACATGGATCAGCCCGCCCGCATGGCGGCGCTCGACCAGTTCCGCAAGGGCGAATTGCCGCTGCTGGTGGCCTCCGACGTCGCCGCCCGCGGTCTCGACATTCCCGAGGTCAGCCACGTCTTCAATTTCGATGTGCCGCATCATCCCGACGACTACGTCCATCGCATCGGCCGCACCGGGCGCGCCGGGCGCAGCGGCACCGCGATCTCCATCGTCACGTCGCCCGACCAGAAATCGGTCGTAGCGATCGAGAAGCTGATCGGGCAAGCCATTCCCAAGGCCGACGGCGACTTTGCACCATCAGCCGATGCGAGCGATCACGACGAGCCGCGCGAAAAGCGCACGCGGGGCAGGTCCCAGCGGGATCGCAAACCGCGCAGCGAGCGCGAAGCCAAGCCGCGCAGCGAGCGCGAAGCCAAGCCGCGCAGCGAGCGCGAAGCCAAGCCGCGCAGCGAGCGCGAAGACAGGCCGCGCGGCGAGCGCGAAGACAGGCCGCGCAGCGAGCGTGAAGCCAGGCCGCGCAGCGAGCGTGAGGCCAGGCCGCGCAGCGAGCATGAAGCCAGGCCGCGCAACGAGGGCGAAGACAAGTCGGTTAATAGCGGCCGGAAGAACGGCGCGAAGCCGCAAGTCCCGGCGCAGGTGCCCTCCTTCGGCCGAGCCGAACCAAGGCGTGTCGCCCGCGAGGCCGATACTGAGCCGGGTGATCACTCGCACCTGCCGGCATTCCTGTTGCGCCCGGTGCGCGCCTGAGGCCTGATATTCCTCGGCAGAGGACGGCAAGACTATATCGGACGCATTGTGCTGCGGCCGGGCTTGTGCCCGGCAAGTTCAACGCGATCCGCGGGATGTTGGCCCACAGGCCATTGCCTTCGAAAACATCTGACAGCAACACCCCGAGGCTGCTGAGATCGGTGAACAGATCATTGACCGGGTAGCCACTGATCGCCGCGGGATTCGTTCCGGCGCATAGCAGGTCGATCGTCGATCCGTCGACCTCATCGGCGCATTATGGCGCGTCGGCCTCCTCCGCCTCGCACGGCAGCGAGCCGTTCACAATCTTAGATTGAAGTAACAGAGTGTTCAGCTTGCCCGTAGACTCACGGGACAATCTACCGCTCATTCATGATCGTACGTTAGCTTCGTCTCATTAGTTTAATGATTGCTGCGGGCGAACGGCGCGGTTCGCCATCAGGATACGTTGCCGTGGTCAAGGTCCCTTGACGAACACGAACGCACGATGGCTTTTGCGCAGCTTGCGCTGGGACAGATCAGTTCGCTGCGGCTCAATGCAAACCCCGCGCAACTACGAGATCTGGTACGTCTACGCGAAGAGCGCCTCGCCACGTCCAAATCCGAG
>Ga0210408_10002091_pt1 | contig 19889 bp, 26 predicted proteins | sample IncBWH4MmetaG_FD_155471 | JGI IMG/M metagenome (GOLD analysis project Ga0210408, IMG submission 155471) | Forest soil microbial communities from Barre Woods Harvard Forest LTER site, Petersham, Massachusetts, United States - Inc-BW-H-4-M | ecosystem: Environmental > Terrestrial > Soil >...
TTCAGATAATCGGCCCGCGCAATACCCAGCAGGTGAACGACTGCGCCCATTCCGACGATCGCGAGCGCAGCGTAGTCCTTTAGCGAAAGGCCGTTCCTAAATTCCCGCGCGCTTGATGCGCAAAGGGGTCAATCGCGATCGAGTCGAGCCCGCATCAGGTCCGGCCATGTCCGCTATGCCGCGCTGAAAGCGGAACTTGATCGAACGGTTCTTCAACAAGATCAAGCAATGTCGGCGAGTCGCGACCCGATATGACAAACTTTCCGCTAACTACCTGGCCTTCCTCCAGCTCGCATAATCTAACCGCGAGGGATTTGCCGACGACTATGTTTGCTTGTCCGACCGACGCGTCAGACATTGGATATATGGTCTAGGTCGGGCGGCCAGCATCCAGAATATCGAGCACCGGGCAGTCGGGAGTGGCGCCGTCAGAGCAGTGCGCGACCGTTTCCGCCAAGATGGATTCAAGCTTGACGAGGTCGGTGAGTTTTTTTCGAACGTTCTCCAGATGCGCACTCGCGATCTTGTGCACGTCGGCACACGGAGCACGCTCCGGCCCTCCGAGGGCCAACAAGGCGCGAATCTCCTCAAGCGTGAAACCGAGGTCGCGGGAACGCCGGATGAAAGCCAATGTCCGTTTTTCGGCTGGCCCGTAGACCCGCCGCCCGCTCGCCGTGCGCGGCGGCGCCGGCAGCATTTTGATCCGCTCGTAATAGCGGATGGTCTCAATGTTCACGCCGCTGCGCTTGGACAGCTCGCCGATTGAAAAGGTGTCGGCTCGCGAAGACGTGACGGTGCGCATGAAATAGCCCTTGATCCTGTAGTCGCTACAGGATGCACCCTATAACCCATGACGATCAACCCAGACCATCAAATTACCGATAACCGGCTCAGGCAAAGCCTGATGGCGGCAGGTGGTCTGCTCGGTGCGCTCGCGGCGTCGTCCTGTTGCATCCTGCCCCTCGCCCTGTTTGGCCTCGGGGTCAGCGGCGCATGGATCGGGAATTTCACCAGGCTCGCCCCCTATCAGCCCTACTTGATCGCCGCGACGCTCGCGTTCCTCGGGTATGGTTACTGGCTGGTGTACCGATCCTCAACGCGCTCCTGTGCCGATGGCGCAGCCTGTGCGCGCCCGCTGCCGAATCGCATCGTCAAAATAAGCCTCCTCCTCGCAACCATCCTCGTTGTCGCAGCGCTCGGCCTCGACTTCATCGCGCCGCTTTTTCTCGACTCATGAACGGAGAATTCCCCATGAATAGGCTTATCGCCCACGCGGCTTTTGCCGTCGGCATCATCGCTTCGCCAGCAGCGATGGCCGCGGACAGAACGATCACATTGGCCGTCAAGAACATGGACTGCGCCGCATGCCCTTCCATCGTGAAAGGAAGCCTGGAGGCCGTTCCCGGCGTCGCCAATGTTGCGGTGTCGTTCAAGGACAAGACGGCAACGATCATCTATGACGATGCCAAAGCCGATGTGAACCAACTGACGTCGGCGACCACCAAGCAGGGTTATCCGTCCGCGCCCAAGGGCTGATCCGATGCTTCTTCAATCGACCATCACCTGTCCGCACTGCGCCGTTGCAAAAACGGAGATCATGCCGACCGATGCCTGCCAGTTCTTCTATGAATGCACCGGCTGCGGCACAAAGCTGAAGCCGAAGGCGGGCGATTGCTGCGTGTTCTGTTCTTACGGCTCGGTGCCCTGTCCACCGATTCAGGCCCAGCGCGCCGGAGAGCCGGGCGCTGCCTCGTGTTGCGCCTAGAGCATGATCCGGAAAAGTGGACACCGGTTTTCCCTCGCGACAAACGCGAAGCGTTTGCGCGGAGATCATGCTCAAACAGAAAGTTAGAACGGGGTGACGATTCGAAGAAAAGTCGTCCCGCTCTAGTCTACGCCGAGCAACCCGACGACCAATCCCGAACGCCAGTGAAGGATCGCAATCTTGTCCAGTCGTACGACCGAGATTCACGCCGCATTCATCGACTATCTCGAACGAGGGCTGTTGGCCGTGAACTCGCCCGAGCTGCAGAGGCTCAGTGTCACGTTGTATCGACTGCTCGCTCGTGGTGCGCCGCTCGCGCGGGCTGAACTTGCGCTTGCATGCGAACTGACCGAGGAACGGCTGGATCAGCAGTTAAGCCAACTCCTGCCGACGTCGCTCGAAACGGATGATCGGGGCGCTATCGTCGCGTTTGGTGGGCTCAGTCTCAGACCAACGCGTCACCAATTCGTCGCCGCAAGGACCAAGCTCTACACTTGGTGCGTCTTCGACGCGCTGTTCTTGCCGCAAATACTCAACAAGCCCGCGACCTTAGTTACGCGCTGTCCCATTTTGCAGAAGGAACTCATCGTTGAGCTGGCGCCCGGCCGATTGCGAGTGGCTGAGCCAACCGATTGCGTGATGTCGATCATGGCGCCCGATCGCGAAGCCTGCTGTAGCAACCTCCGCCGAGCGTTCTGCGATCGAGTCAACCTGTTCGTGGATCGCGCGGCATTCGCCCAGTGGTCATCCGGCAACAATAACAGCGACTGGATCACACTCGCGGAGGCTCAACTCTTAGCCCGACGCAGGAATGAACTGCGATATCCCGCCGTTGCACTGGCTGCGTGATCGGGCGCCAATCCATTGGGATCCAAAGCTTTTAAATCCTCTGCGCCTCAGCTCATGGTAGGTTTGCCGATCCCGCATATCGCTGCCCTCATCCGGCTGATGCGACAAATTCCTCCGGCAACGACTATCGCTGCGGCAGCCGCTCGAAGGCAGGCATGCCCTCGGGCACATGGTGGAAGGGCTGCTTGTCGACGGTATAGATCGCAACCTGCGGGCTGCCGAACAGGCCGGGATCGTCGAGCGTGCCGACCTTGATCACGACGACCGGGACCCGCGGCCGGGTCACCATGTGCGTGCCGCATTCGGCGCAAAATTCGCGCGTTACGGGTTTCTCCAGGTCACTGCGGGAAAATTGCTTGGCGGTGCCCTTGGTGTATTTGAAGCCGTCGGGCGGCATCGCCACGAACAGGTTGGGCGCACCGCCCGAGATATATTGGCATTCGCGGCAATGGCATTGCGCCTTCATCACCGGCTCGCCTTCGGCCACATAACGCACCGCACCGCAATAGCATCCGCCCTCTAGCTTCATGGCGTTCTCCCACCTTGTTGTCGCGCCGCGGTCACCAGATCCTTACGGCCTCTTGCAATGCTCGGCAAGCCGGCATATGTCTTTGGCATATGCTTGGAGGTAACCGATGGCCGAGCAAAGGCACGTCAGATTATTCCGCAATGGCCGCAACCAGGCGGTCCGTATTCCCGTGGAGTTCGAACTGCCTGGCGATGAGGCGATCATGCACCGTGACGGCGATCGGTTGGTGATCGAGCCGGTGCGCAAGCGCGGGCTGGTCGCGTTGCTCAAGGCGATGAAGCCCTTGGCGGAGGATTTTCCCGAGATCGACGATCCGGTGCCCACGTCGGAGAATGTGCTTTGACGCGCTACATGCTGGACACAAACATCATCTCCGACCTGATCAGGAATCCGCAAGGCAGAGCCGCGAAGCGGATCGCCAGGGCGGGCGAGAACAACATCTGCACCAGCATCATCGTGGCGGCCGAGCTGCGCTACGGATGCGCAAAGAGCGGCTCGAAGCGGCTGCTCAAGGCCGTCGAAGACCTGCTTGGCGAGATCAACGTGCTGCCGTTCGATGTGCCTGCCGATGCTGAATACGGCGGAATCCGCGCGGCGCTGGAAGCGGCCGGAAAGCCGATCGGCGGCAACGACCTGCTGATCGCCGCACACGCCCATGCGACCGGCGCCACGATCGTGACCGCCAATACCGACGAGTTCAAACGCATCCGCGGCCTGAGCGTGGAGAAATGGCTCGCTTGATTTCGGTGCGATCCGGGTGAGGGGATTAGATCTCGATGGACATGAACCCCTCACCCGACGGGCTCCGCGAAATCCGGGGTTGATCTGCCATGTGCGGTTCCCGGATTGCGCTGCGCTCCATCCGGGCTACGGGCTTAATTCTGAACAAAAAGAAAGGGGCTCCAACTTGCGCTGGAGCCCCTCAACGGTCGGGGCATTGCCGGGTATGTGCCCAAACCGTAGTTCTGGGCGCGGTCTTGGTTAAGACCGCGCCCCGGGAGGTTCACATGTTGTAGGCGCGCTCGGTGTGCTCGGTGATGTCGAGACCTTCGCGTTCGGTCTCGACATTGGCGCGCAGGCCGACGATCACATCGACGACCTTGTAGAGGATCGCGGAGCCTACGCCCGACCACACCAGCGTGGTGCAGACACCCCATGCCTGCGACGTCATCTGCGCGACGAGGTCGTAATCGGCGATCTTGCCGGTCACGTAGTCCATGATGCCGGTGCCGCCGAGCGCCGGGTTCACCAGGATGCCGGTGCCCAATGCGCCGATGATGCCGCCGATGCAGTGCACGCCGAACACGTCCAGCGCGTCGTCATAGCCAAGCGCGTTCTTCACCACGGTCACGAAGAACAGGCAGACCACGCCGACAACGATGCCGAGCACGATCGCGCCCATCGGGCCGGAATAGCCGGCCGCAGGCGTGACCGCGACCAGGCCCGCGACCGCGCCCGACAACGCGCCGAGCACGGAAGGATGGCCCTTGATGATCCACTCCGCGAACATCCACGCCAGCGCCGCCGCCGCGGTCGCGACGAAGGAGTTGGTCATGGCGAGCGCGGCGCCGCCGGTGGCTTCCAAGTTCGATCCGGCGTTGAAGCCGAACCAGCCGACCCAGAGCAGCGAGGCGCCGATCATGGTCATGGTCAGCGAATGCGGGGCCATCAGGTCCTTGCCGTAGCCGACGCGCTTGCCGACCAGCAGGCAGCCGACGAGGCCGGCGATGCCCGAGTTGATGTGCACCACGGTGCCGCCGGCGAAGTCGATCGCGCCCTTCTTGAAGATCCAGCCGGCATCGGCATTGACCTCGTCAAGCTTGGCTTGAGCCGCCGTCTTTGCCGCCGCATCTCCTGCGGCCGCGAGCGCCTTGACCGCATCCGAGATGGCGTCCGGGCCGGCCCAGTACCAGACCATGTGCGCGATCGGGAAATAGATCACCGTCACCCAGAGCGGGATGAACAGCGCCACCGCCGAGAACTTCATGCGCTCGGCGAAAGAGCCGACGATGAGGCAGGGCGTGATGGCCGCGAAGGTCATCTGGAAGCAGACATAGACGAGCTCGGAGATGTTGGCATCGACGCTGAAGGTCGCGGCCTTGGAGTCCGGCGTCACGCCCATCAGGAACGCCTTCGAGAAGCCGCCGATGAAGTCGGAGCCGCCGGTGAAGGCGAGGCTGTAGCCGTACAGCGCCCAGATCACGGTGACGATGCAGACGGTGTAGAACACCTGCATCAATACCGAGAGCATGTTCTTGGAGCGAACGAGGCCGCCATAAAACAGCGCAAGGCCGGGGATCGTCATCAGCAGCACCAGCACCGTCGATGTCAGCATCCAGGCGTTGTCGCCCTTGTTGACGGTGGGCTCTGCGTAGGCTGCGGTTGCGGCGAACAAGCCGACTGCGAGGGCCGCCAATCCCGCGCCATAGGGACGTTTGAACGTCATTTTCATTTACTCCTGAGTGATAAGGTTGAGCGCGAAATCAGAGTGCCGCAGCATCGGCCTCGCCGGTGCGGATGCGTACCGCGTGGTCGAGGTTGATGACGAAGATCTTGCCGTCGCCGATCTGGCCGGTTTTTGCCGCTGATGTGATGGCCTCGATGGTCTTGTCGACTTGATCGGAGGCGATGGCGACCTCGATCTTGATCTTGGGCAGGAAGCTCACCGCATATTCAGCGCCACGATAAATCTCCGTATGGCCCTTCTGCCGGCCATATCCCTTGACTTCCGTCACCGTAAGACCGTGAACGCCGATGGCGGTCAGGGCGTCACGGACTTCTTCGAGTTTGAATGGCTTGATGATCGCCATAACAATTTTCATGGGTTCCGTCCCCGCTTGGGCCCGGTGCACCGACCGGGCGTTCTCGACTGAAGGTCACCACGCGGAGAAAGGTCACTACGCGGGCACAGCCGGGACCCTTAGAATCAAATGCCGTGCCAGATCGGGCGGCGTTCCCTAACGGACTATGAACGCGGACCTTTTTGTGCTTTGCGGAATTCCGCCGGAGCTGCGCTATTCGGTCGCGCCTAAATAATAGTCATATCTGATTAAATCGTGGCCGGGTCAAGCCGAGGACACAATCCTGCACACCGGAAGAGCAGCGAAACGGTATCCAAATGGGGTTTGTCGATCGAACCCGGCATCTGGCCCCAGTGATCGCCCGTGTTCCACCCGACGCTAGAGCGCGTCGGTGTCGGTCTCGCCGGTGCGGATACGCAGCGCATGATCGATCGGGGTCACGAAGATCTTGCCATCGCCGATCTGCCCGGTGCGCGCGTTCGCGGTGATGACGGCAACCGCCTTGTCCGCAAGGTCCGACGCGACCGCGATTTCGATCCGCAACTTCGGCAGAAAATTCACGACATATTCGGCGCCGCGATAGATCTCGGTGTGGCCCTTCTGGCGGCCATAGCCTTTGACCTCGGTAACCGTCATGCCGTGCACACCGATGGCCGTCAGCGCTTGGCGGACCTCGTCAAGCTTGAAGGGTTTGATGATCGCGACGACGAGTTTCATGGTCAGGCCTTCGTTTTCCTCAGGATTTCGCGGACTGGCCGGCGCAACCGCCGACGCCCAGTCAAATCTGGCATCTTTCCGGGCAAATGGCACAAAAAACTTGCAGCCGAAAAGGAAAACATTTCAACCGTGTCGCCTCGGTCTCTGTACAGGCGAGCGGATCGTCCCTCAAAATGGGCTTCTCGCCGCCAATGTCATTGGGCCGCCCGCAAGGGTCGGCTAACAAGCAATATCAGGGGGGTATCAAGATGCCGAGCCGGTCCTGGTTTTATGCATCGCAAGGCCAGCAACAGGGGCCTTATCCGGAAGCCCAGCTTCGCGACCTGATCGCCCGCGGGGCCATCAGGCCGGACACGCTGGTGTGGTCCGAGGGCATGGCGGGTTGGCAGAAGGCCGGCGAAATCCCGGACCTGATGGCGGGCGGCTCGGGCGCTCCCGCGGTCCCGCAATCGGGCGCGGTGATGAGCCCCAGTGGACCGGGCGGAAATCCTCTGTCGTTCGATATCGGGCTATGGTCCTATCTCGGACGCGCCCTGCTGTTCGTCATCGGACTGCTGCTCGTCATTCCCGCGCCGTGGACGTCGACAAGCTTCTACCGCTGGATGGCGTCGTGTATCCGGGTGCCGGGGCGGCCGAACTTCGCCTTCAACGGGCAGCCCCTGGATATCTGGTATGTGTTCGTGATCATGGGGCTGATGAGCTATGCCGGCTTGAGCGGCAGCAATTGGGTCCAGCTCATCGTCATTCCGTTGCAGGGATTTTTGTCCTGGATGATCGTGCGATGGGTCGCCGCCAATCTCAGCTCGAACGGCCAAAGGCTGCCGATTGAATTTACCGGCAGCGCGCTGACCTATGTCGGCTGGAACGTGCTGATGTACATTTCCATCATCACGATCATCGGCTGGGCCTGGGTGATCACGGCCTGGATGCGCTGGAATTGCAGGAACGTCAGTGGCACGCGGCGCGAAATCGTCTTCAATGCGACCGGGTGGGGAGTGCTGTGGCGAACCTTCTTGTTCGCCCTGGGATGCGGATTCCTGATCCCGATTCCCTGGGTGCTGCGCTGGTACACGAGATGGTACGTCTCGCAATTCGCGCTGGTCGAGCGAGGCGCCTACGCCAACGCGTAAAAGGCGCATCATCTGCGTTCGCGCACCGAGCCTTCCTGCGCTACTGAAGCCACCAGGGTGCCGTCGGGCTTGAAGATCAAGCCCCGGGTCAGCCCGCGTCCGCCTTGCGCGCTGGGCGAATCCTGCGCGTAGAGCAGCCACTCGTCGGCACGGAACGGGCGGTGAAACCACATCGCGTGATCGAGGCTTGCCGGCATCATGCGCTTGTCGAACAAGGTGCGGCCGTAACGCGCCATCACCGCGTCGAGCAGCGAGAAGTCCGATGCATAGGCGAGCGCGCACATGTGCAGCGCCGGATCGTCGGGCAGTTTGGCCGCGGTGCGGATCCAGACATGGATGCGGCCGTCGTCGATCCTCTCGCCGAAATAGCGGCCGAGCTCGACCGGGCGCAATTCGATCGGACGATCGGATTCATAATAGCGGCGGATGAAGTCGGGCATCTCGCGGAACATCGGCTGCTTGGCGACTTCCTCGGCGGTCAGTTTCTCCGGCGGCGGCACGTCGGGCATCTTGTCCTGATGGTCGAACGCACCCTGTTCCTCGGCATGAAACGACACCATGATCGAGAAGATCGCGTTGCCATGCTGGATCGCGGTGACGCGGCGGGTCGAATAGCTCTTGCCGTCGCGCAACCGCTCGACCTGGTAGATGATCGGGATCTGCGGATCGCCGGGCAGGATGAAATAGCAATGCAGCGAATGCGGCAGCCGGCCCTCGACGGTGCGGCACGCCGCCACCATCGCCTGCCCGATCACCTGTCCGCCGAACACCCGCTGCCAGCTCGTCTTCGGGCTGTTGCCGCGAAACAAATTCACCTCGAGCGGCTCGAGATCGAGGATGGAAATCAGGTCGATCAGTCCTTTGGACATGTCAGTGCTTTCGGTTTCCCGGGTCATTCCGGGCTCGAGGCTTTGCCTCGCCCCGGAATGACGATCGCAGACCCTTGTTTCGCGAACCTGTTTCGCCCAGCTATACTCGGGTGGCAAGAGTATGAGTTAAGCAGGCTCCCAAGGCGGGTTCTTGATGTCGGCACAACGAAGCATCGTCATTTGCGGAGGCGCGTTTGCCGGGCTGGCGCTGGCGGTGGCGCTGCGTCAGGGACTTGGCGCCGAGATCCCGGTCATTGTCGCCGATCCGGCGCTTGGCACCCGGCCGAGCCGCGACCCGCGGGCAACCGCCATCGTCGCGGCCTGCCGGCGGTTGTTCGAAACGCTCGGCGCCTGGCAGGCGGTTTCGGACAATGCGCAGCCGATCCTCGACATGGTCGTCACCGATTCGAGACTCGAGGACGCAACCCGGCCGGTGTTCCTGACCTTTGCCGGCGATGTCGAGCCGGGGGAACCGTTCGCGCATATGGTCGAAAACCGTCACCTGATCGACGCGCTGGTTGAGCGTGCGGAAGCGGAGAATATCGATCTTCGCCCGACCGCCGTGACCTCCTACGATTCGCGCCCCGACGGTATCGACGTGACCTTGACCGACGGCAGCCTCGTTGAGGCGAGCCTCTTGGTCGCTGCCGACGGCGCGCGCTCAAAACTGCGCGAGCGCGCCGGCATCGCGACGCATGGCTGGGACTATGACCAGTCCGGCATTGTCGTCACCGTCGGCCATGAGCGCGATCATGGTGGCCGCGCCGAAGAGCATTTTTTGCCGGCCGGCCCCTTCGCGATCCTGCCGCTCACCGGAAAGCGTTCATCGCTGGTATGGACCGAAAAGCGCACTGAAGCCGCGCGTATTACAGCTTTGAGCGACGACCAGTTCCACGGCGAGCTCGAGCAGCGGTTTGGCCTGCATCTCGGCGAGATCACGGCGCTCGACAAGCCGCGCGCCTTTCCGCTTTCGTATTTTGTCGCACGCTCCTTTATCGCCGAGCGGATGGCGCTGATCGGCGACGCCGCGCATGTGATCCATCCGATCGCGGGCCAGGGCCTCAATTTGGGGCTAAGGGACGTCGCGGCGCTGGCGGAAGTGGTGGTCGATGCGGCGCGGCTCGGCATCGATCTCGGACAAGTCGACGTGCTCGAACGCTATCAGCGCTGGCGGCGGTTCGACACCATGGCGATGGGGCTTGCCACCAACTCGCTGAACTTCCTGTTCTCCAACCAATCGACGCTGTTGCGCACGGTGCGCGATATCGGCCTTGGCCTCGTCGACCGCGCGCCGCCGTTGAAAAACCTGTTCATCCGCCAGGCCGCCGGCCTGGTCGGCGAAGTGCCGCGGTTGTTGAAGGGCGAAGCGCTGTAGCGCCTCACTCGATCTTGCGCGCCTCTTCCGGCAGCATGATCGGGATGCCGTCGCGGATCGGGTACGCGAGTTTTGCCGAGCGCGAGATCAGCTCCTGTTTTGCCGCATCGAATTCAAGCGGCCCCTTGGTGATCGGACAGACCAGGATTTCCAGAAGTTTCCGATCGACGGTATTTTCGGGGCGTTCGGGCGAAGTATTCATGGGGCGGTCTCCGGCGGCATTTTTTGACCTATCTAGCACATTCGAATGCGGCGTGCGGCGTGAGTCCTATTTTGATGCGATCCGCAGCAGTTCATCGAGCACCGCCTGCTGCCTTGCTTTCGGCAATGGCTGGTCGGACTGCGCGAAGCCGAGAAACGCCCAATACAAGATTTGCGCGCGCGCCCGCGCCACATCCGCCGAAAGCCCGGCGGTCCTGAGCATGCCTTCGACATAGCCCAAGCGGCGACGGTCGATCGCCTGCACCGCCGCCCGCGCGGCGGAATCGAACATGGCCCAGCTGCGCACCGCATTCTCCAGCGCCAGCCTGCCGCCGAACGCCTGGCGCAGCAGCAGCGACAGCGGGTTGTCGTGCGTCGAGGCAGCCTCGAGGTTGGCAATGATCTGCTCGGCGGCCACCTCGCGCCAGTATTTGAGAATGGCGGCGTGAAACGCACCGAGTGAGGCGAAATGCCAGTAAAAGCTGCCGCGCGACACCCCCATCGCCTTTGCAAGCCGCTCGGCCTTGAGCGCCGTGAAGCCACACCTCGCGAGCGTCTTGAGGCCCTGGTCGAGCCAGTCCTGGGCGGAGAGTTGATCGGCCATGCCAGTTCCCTGCGACAATTCACCATACACCACTGTATTGACAGGGGCCAGCGCACGGCCTAATACCATACAGTACTGTATGGAGGCATCGATGCGTGACCTTCTGCTGCAAATCGCAGGCCTGGCCGCGATCGCCGTCGCCGTGACCCATGGCGTGCTTGGCGAAACCAAAGTGTTCCCGCGCGCCAGTATCGAGCCACCGCGCTTGCGCCTGTTGATCCGCCTGGTGTGGCAGGCCGGCACCATCGCCTGGATCGGCTGCGGCGTGCTTCTGATCGCGGCGCCCATGATGGCGTCCGACCCGGCACGGCACTGGATCGTCGTGACGCTCGCCTGCGTGTTCGCTTTTGCGGCGTTCGCCAATGCCTGGGCGACGCGCGGCCGGCATTTTGGCTGGATGGCGATGAGCGCGGTGGTCGCACTCGCAGTGGCGGGTTACTAAGCCCTATTTCTTCGACATTCACCCCCGAGGCAGCGGGCCGCGCGCATCATCCGCCCTTCAGGCTCGATCCGTATCTCTGGAGGATGCGTTTGACGCCGTCGGTGACGTGCTTCGACGACAGCGTGGCGCCGCTGATATTCCTGATGTCGGCGTTCAACTGTAGCGGCGAGCTCGCGGTCTTGCCGACGAACTGCGCGCGCCAGGCGGCGTCGCGCACTTCACAACCGTAGCTCTCTTTGTAATCCATGATCTCGATCTGTTTGACGGTGCCGTTGGCGTTGATGCCGACCGCCAGGGTGATGAATTCGTGCTTGCCGACGACCCGGTCGACCACGAAATAGCTGCCGTTGGACGCCCGCCAGACGCCCGGCTGGCCGGTCGCCGCGAACGAGGCGTCCGGGAATATCGCGCGCTGCGCCTGTTCGACGGTGAGATAGCTGGTCGCGTGCGCGGCACTGGAAATCACGGCGAGCGGGATCAGCGCCCATTGACTTGCCTTCATGTCAAAGCTCCTCAGAACGTGTATCCGGCCTTGAGCCGAACGCGGAATCTTTCGAAGTCATTGTCGAGGGTGTAGCCGTTCACCAGCGCGCCCGGCACGGTGTCGCTATGCGCCGTCGCCCACGGCATCTGCCAAAGCGCGGTCGCGGTGACGAAGAATCTCTCGGCGCCATAGTGAACGGTTGGCCCGAGATAATAGCCGCTGTTCGATTCGTTCCTGAAATTGAAGCTGTTGTATTCGTGCTCGTTGATGAACTCGAAGCCGGCCGACCAATTCTCGATGAAGCGGTAGGAAACCGCGAGCGCGTAGTTGACGTCGGTTTCCGATTGCCAGCTGCTTGCCGTGCCGGTCGGGTCCGCCGGGTCCAGCAGATAGCGGAATTCCGGCGCATAGGTGAAGTTGAACGCGATCGTCAACAAATCGTCGAAGAAGTTCTTCTGCACGATGATCTTGTTTTCAACCTCGAAGAAATTCTTGCCGAAGGTGGGCTCGGTATACACCGCAAGCCCGAAGACGTCGGTATACGGGCTAAGGATCCGGAAGATCGCCTCGCCGGACACGCCGGCGAATCGCGCCATGTTGAAATGATCGTCCGGTCCCGGATAGAAGTCGGCGAACTGCTCCGGCGGCGTCGTCGCCCCGAACGGCCCGTTGTGAAAGGCCTGCGTCCAGTTATAGTTGAGATAGAGCGCCACCTGGAGGCGGTCGGTGAGACCATATTCGAACTCGGTTCGGCCTTCGAGCTGATCGTAAGTGCCGGCGATCTTCTGGTGCCGCCACGTCATCCATTGTTCGACTTCCTTGGCCCCCTGCGGCAGCAGGTCGGTGGTGTAGACGAAAGCGAACATCGACTCTTCGGCCAGGGCGGCGGAACTGGCGATCGAGAGCATCGCCGCCAGCGAAAGGCAGTAGCGCAGTCGTCCAGTTCGCCTGATGCGAGGCTCCGGGCCGGCGCCCCGAGCCGTGGATGGTTGTTGTCTGTCGTGCATTGCCAGCCCCTTTCGGTCCGCGACGGGACCTGTTTGTTGGCTGGCTGCCGATGCCTCGCGGCAAGGGTGACTGGCTGATGATGTGGCGCGCTTCGCGCGCCTTGCGTCTACTTGGTCAGGATGAGTTTTCCCGTCGCCGTCACTTGCAGGCGATAATCCTCCTGCTCGTGGCGAATGATGACCAGCCTGTCGCTACCGAACAGGTCGCGGCTCGAGATCATTCGCTGCGTTTTCGCAGCCGGCGGCCCGGCGGCTTGCTGCTCTCGTTGGCTTGGCTTGTCCGCCACTCTCATCCCCGCATTCCCTGGAAAACCCCATACGTTTTTCAAATAGCGGCGCGTCGAAGAAACCGTCAACCGCTGTGTTTTAGATGCCCTCCAATCCGAATTGCTCTTCAGCGATGCTTTTCGAGCCATCGCGCGACCGTCACATCGAGCAAACTAGAACCATTCTAGCTCTCGAATTTCCCTGTTTGGTTTTCTTCTAATTCTAATGTGGAGCGATTCCAGTCGGCCTCCTCATTTCTGATTCCCAAAATCTTTTGCAGCGGTGTTAGGTGCCGCGGATGTCGCGGAGCCCAGAAACTCCGCAGATTTTGGGGGCCGTCATGCTGTTGAGCTGCTGTCTACGCTTGCCTGTGTCGGAATTCCGGCGCGGTCATCGCTTCGGGCGCCGGGCGCTGCTCGCGGCGAGTGCGATGTCCATCCTGAGCTGCGGCAGCGCATGGGCCGCCGACGGCGACGCCAACGAAGTTTTGCTGAAGAAGCTGGAAAAAATGGAGCAGCGCATCCAGACGCTCGAAGCCGAGCTCAAGGAGAAAAAACAGGCACCTGGCTCCGAGAAGCAGACTTCGCCTTCCGACAAGACGAAATCCGACAAGGGCGCGAAATTACCGGATCAGGTTTCGGTAAGAACCGCCAATGCGGCGGCGACCGCCGAGGCGTCGCAAGCCCCGCAGGCCAAACAGGACCCTCAAGGCAAACAGGATCCGCAGGGCAAACCGGCATCAAAGTCAAAGCCGCTTGATGCGTCCAAGGCGCCGCCGCTCGATGCATCGACGCCATCGCCGGACAAGCCCATTCTTGGGCTAGCACCATCGCCCGTGCCGGGCCTCAGCATCGGCGCCTATGGCGAAATCAAGTTCGGCCTTCAGCAAAACCCGGCCGCCAACGGCCAGTGGCAGAATGGCTTCGATGCCGCGCGCTTTGTGCTGCTGCCGACCTATGCGATCACCGACAACATCATCTTCAACGCCGAGATCGAGTTCGAGCACGCCGGCTCCGGCTTCGATGCCGACGACAAGCTGCACGGCACCGCCGAGATCGAGCAGATCTGGATCGACTTCAAGATTGTCGACCAATTCAACTGGCGCGCGCCCGGCGTCGACCTGGTGCCAATCGGCTATATCAATCAGCATCACGAGCCGACCCAATTCTACAGCGTCAACCGGCCGGAACTCTACAATGGCCTCATTCCGTCGACCTGGTTTGCCGGGGCGAGCAGCGTATACGGGACGATTGCGGACGGCCTCAGCTATCAGGTTCAGGTCAGCTCCAGCATCGAGGATTTTGGTGGCGACTTCGGCTTGCGCACCGCCGCGAACACCGTTCCGCCCTTCCCCACAGGCTATTTGCCCGGCATCGACGGTCTAAACGCGCTCGGTTTCTCGCGTCCGGTGCGCGGCGGCTTTGCCCAGCTCAACGATACCCTCGCTTATGCCGGACGGCTGGATTTCACTCCGGCATTCCTGCCCGGCTTTGCCGGCAGCATCAGCGGTTATTTCAGTCCCGATACAACGCCGCGCGGCGCCTATGCGGATACTGGAGCCTCGCTCGGGCGCAACAGCGTCGGCATATTCGATGCCGAGTTCCGCTACCGCGTGCCCGACACGGGCCTCGAGCTGCGCGGCGAATATGTCCGCGTCGATTTCAGCCGTCCGGAAAACCTGCGCGCCAACAACGACACCGACCCCACCGACAATGTCGGCAAGTCGATGTTCGGCTATTCCGGCGAACTCGCCTATCACATCCCGATGGGGACCATTTTGAACAGCGAGTGGGAGGCGGTGCCGTTCTATCGCTACACGTATGAGAACCTGCAAACCGGCGGATTCGCCGGCACCGATGCCAATTTGCCGACCGGCGCAGGCCAACGCCAATTCCACACCGCGGGTCTTGCGATCTTCCCGTCGCCCAAAATGGTGCTAAAGGCGACCTATCAAAGGGTAATCGACAGAAGCGTCGTCGGCGCGCTCTCGGATTCGTTTCTTGGCGGTGTCGGATTTTTCTTCTGATGCAGGGATCGAATACGCCTGAGAGCACGGTGAAAGAACGACCGGAGCGAACTGAACCATGAGCTGGGTCAAATATACCTTGCCGGCGGCGGCGATCGTGTCGATCGCAGAGCCCGGCTATGCGATGCAGTATCTCTCGATCGAGGAAGCGCAGAAACAGGCCTTCCCGTCGGCGACGCATTTTTCCGAAGTGCAGGCGGGCCGGGTCTGGAAAGCCGAGGCCGGCGGGCGCGTCGCCGGCTTTTTCATCTTTGACCGGGTGGTCGGAAAGCATCTCTATATCGACTACGCGGTGGCGCTGACGCCGAACGGCACGGTTCACAGCGTCGAGATCCTGCAATACCGGGAGTCCTATGGCGGCGAGATCAGAAGTCCGAGCTGGCTCGCGCAATTCGTCGGCAAGACCAGCGGCAGCGCACTCAAGATCAACGGCGACATCAGGAATATCGCCGGCGCGACGCTGTCATCGACTCACGTCACCGAAGGTGTGAAGCGGGTATTGGCAGCCTATGGCAATCGCCTCCGATAAAGTTCGCCGCGCGCGGCCTCTGCTTGGCACCTTCGTCGAGATCGAGGTGGCCGGTGCAGCCGAATCGAAAATGGCTGCCGCCATCGATGCGGCATTCGAGGCGGTGGCGCGCGTCCACGCCCTGATGAGCTTTCACGATGGCGATAGCGACGTCAGCCGTCTCAACCGGGAGGCCTGGCTGCGGCCGATCGAGGTCCATGCCTGGACGTTCAGGGTTTTGCAAGCCGCGGTCGAGATGAACAGCCGGTCGAACGGCATTTTCGATGTCGCCGTCGCACCGGCGCTGCAAGCAATAGGATTGCTGCCGCATTGGAACGACGATCCCCCGACGCCAGCGCAAGCGCGATCATTCGATGCCATCGAACTGCTGGATGGGCATGCCGTCCGCTTTCGGCATCGCGATGTCAGGATCGACCTTGGCGGCATCGCCAAAGGCTTTGCGGTCGATCGCGCGATCGAGGTGCTGCGCGGCTTTGGCCTCACAAGCGCGCTCGTCAACGCCGGAGGCGATCTCGCCGTGTTCGGACCGGAGCCGCAAACCATCCATCTTCGCGATCCGCGCGATCCCCGCCGCCTGATGTGCCGTGTCGAGGTCAGAGATGAAGCGTTCGCCTCCACGGCGCGGCGCTTCGATCTGTTTCAGTCCGCCGAAACAACGACGCCAGCGATCATCGACCCGCGGACCCGCGCACCGGCCAACACAGTCGATGGTGTTACCGTGCGCGCGCGGTCCTGCATGACCGCCGATGCGTTGACGAAGATTGTCATGATCTGCGGCACCGAGGCGATCGAATGGCTTGAGCATTATCGCGCGAGTGCGCTACTGGTCGCAAGCGACGGCGACGTTCGCATCACCCCTGACTGGCATCGCGCAGTTCACCTTGCAGCTTAAATCCTCATTCCGACGCTCGGTCTACGCGGCTTTCACGGTCCTGTTCGTGACGGGCGCCGTGTGGCTGGGCGCCGATTGGCAGAAGGATATTTCGCCCGACGAGATCTGGCAGCAGCTGGCGGCCACCATGCTGATGGTGCACGGCGGTGCCGCCATGATCACGCTGTTATTGTTGGGCGCGTTGATCCCGCTGCACCTGCTGGGCTCATGGCGCGCCGGGAAAAATCGCATTTCGGGATCGGTCATGGCCAGTTTCAACGCCGTGCTGATCGTGACCGCGTTCGGCCTTTATTATCTCGGATCGGAAAGCGTGCGGCCCTGGATGAGCTGGATCCATATTGCCGCGGGAATTTGTGTAGCCCTCTCATTTCCCCTGCACATCTTGCTGGGCAGACGGAAATTGCCCTAGCGCGTGACGAGTTTAAAGCACAGCCGATCACTTCTCCCTCGCCCCGCTTGCGGGGGTTGGGGTGAGAGGGACTCTCTATGAACTCGGTGCGTGGAGAGTCGCCCTCACCCGAAGCCTTCGGCTTCGACCTCTCCCCGCAAGCGGGGCGAGGTGACCGAGCCGCACGCCGACTTGACTCATAGCCTTCATGCTCCAGCGTCGTGAGCAGCGTTCCTATTGCAGCGGCGGATCGCCGCTGGTGCGCTTCTTGGCGAGGTCCATCTCGGTGACGGCGATCAAAATCTCGGCGCGGGTCTTGAGATCGGGCGCCTCCAGCATCGCCTGCTTTTCCGCCGGCCCATAGGGCGACATCATTGCGAGCGCGTTGACCAGGGCCTCGTTGGGGGCGCTCTCGACGCCTTCCCAGTCGACCTTCAGATTATTCGCTTTAAGGAAATCGGTCAGCACTTCCAGCAGCGCCTCGCGGTCGACCGCCTCTTCGCCCTTGCGCGCGGTGAAATCATCGACATAGCCAAAGAAATCCACCTTGCATTGCCGGTAGGGCGTCAGCACGGTCATCTCCTCGATCACCTTGAAGCGCGAGACGCCGGTCAGTTCCAGGATGTAGCGGCCATCGCCGGATTCGGCGAGCTGGGTGATCCGTCCGACGCAGCCGACGCGGAACAAGGCCGGCCTGTCCTCATTGCGCGAATGGGTGACGTCGGGCTGGATCATGCCGATCAGCCGATGGCCGTCGCGGAAAGCGTCGTCGACCATCGCCAGATAACGCGGCTCGAAGATGTTGAGCGGCATCTGTCCGCGCGGCAGCAACAACGCGCCGGGCAGCGGAAACACCGGGATGATTTCGGGAAGCTCGCCGGGCCCGCGATATTCGGCATTGATCGGCATGAGCGGACCCCGGCGTTAATGGCTCTTTATTTATCCGCGCATTCTTATCGCAAAAACCGACGCCCACCCCGCATCAAGTGCGGGGCAGGCATTTGCGGAATGCGCTGCTCACGAAAACAGAATCGTCGACAGCCGCTTTCGTCCATCCACGGTCGCGTCATCGGCGCCGCCCCATGCCTCGAAGAACTGCACCAGCTGCTTGCGCGCCGCGTCATCGTTCCATTTGCGATCACGCTTCACGATTTGCAGCAGTTGCTCGGTGGCCTCGGCCCGCTTGCCGTTGGCATTAAGCGCGGTCGCCAGATCGAATCGTGCCTGATGGTCGAGCGGGTTTGCGGCGACTTTCTGTTCGAGCTCGGTCACCGGCCCGAGCGAACTCGCCTGTTCGGCAAGGTCGATCGAGGCCTGCACGGCCTTCACGGCGGCGTCGTTGCGCTTGGATTCCGGTACCATGGCCAGCGTCTGCTTGGCCTGCTCGATCGCGCCAGTCGCCATGTAGCATTTCGCGAGACCCGCAAGTGCTGCGATGTTGGTCGAATCAACGGCGAGCGCCTCGGCATAGATCTGGGCTGCGGTCGCCGCATCGCCCTCGGCGAGCACAGCTTCCGCCTCTTTGAGGATTTCCGCGATATTCGGCTCGCCCGCGGCGGGCACGCCTTTGGTCAATTTCTCGATGAAGGCATTGACTTGGCTTTCCGGCACCGCCCCCATGAAACCGTCGGCTGGCTGGCCGTTGACGAAGGCGATCACGGCCGGGATCGACTGAATGCCCATCTGGCCGGGGATCGCCGGATGTTCGTCGATGTTCATCTTGACCAGCTTGACCTTGCCCTTGGCGGCACGCACTGCCTTTTCGAGGCTTGGCGTGAGCTGGCGGCACGGGCCGCACCAAGGCGCCCAGAAGTCGATCAGCACCGGCTGCCGCTTCGATTCCTCGATGACGTCCTTCACGAAGGTCTGGGTGGTGGTGTCCTTGATCAGATCGGGCGCAGCCTGCGGCGCCGCTCCGCTGCCCTGTTCAACTATCGTCACGGGATCCTCGTCTGATGTCTTTGAACTGGGGCCGTTCTAGCACGGCCCCATGCGTGGGTTCAGCTGTTCCGTTCACCTAAATGGCGGTTTGGCGCCGATTTTCAATCGGTTCTCGGAGGCGCTTTGAGCCTCCCCAATCGGAGATCGGGTGGGTTTCCGCAGCTTGGCGGCCCATGGTTGGCGGCATCGGCCAACGAGGGAGTTTTGCAAATGACAAAGGCCTATTACAGCACCGTCTTTGAGCAGGAGGCGGCGGACATCTGGGAAATCGTTCGTGATTTCAACAATTATTCGGTCTGGGTCGGCGGTGCCGGCGAAAGCCGGATCGAACAAGGCAAATCCGGCGATGCCGTCGGCGCGGTCAGGAATGTGATCTATCGGGAACGCCACGTCCGCCAGCGGCTATTGGCGCTGTCCGACGTCGATCGCTCGCAGACCTACGAATTCTGCGGCGCGCCGTCGCTGCCGCTCGACGGCTTCCAGGCGACGATACGCCTCACGCCGATTGTCGACGGCAACCGAACCTTCGTCGAATGGTGGGCGACGTTCGATTGCGAACCCGGCCGGAGCGAGGAGTTTTCGCGGACGCTGCGCGGCTGGTTCTCGACATGGCTCGAATCGCTGCGCGGGGTATTGCGCCGCCAGGGTTCCCCGGAAGCGGTGCTGGCGGAACATTAAGGGTCCATGGCATGCGTTTCCGGGGTGATTCGCCGCCATTAGCCTCCGTGTCCCCCGATTCGGCCGTCTTCGGACTGTTGCATTCGCGGTGCGCATTTGGCATAGGTCTGCCGTTGCCGGCGAGCGATCGCCGCCATCCAGGACGCGGGTGTAGCTCAGTGGTAGAGCACGACCTTGCCAAGGTCGGGGTCGAGGGTTCGAGCCCCTTCGCCCGCTCCAGATTTTCTTACGAGCGCTGAAATCTGACGAAGGCCCGCCATGTCGGCGGGCTTTTCGTTGTGTGCCGAGTATGAACGACAGCTTGGAGGTGGAAGTCCTCTATCCAGCCTGATGGCGGCGAAGGATTAGCGAAGCGCAAGGGCGTCACCGTGAGGTGGGGCCTGAAGATAGCGTGG
>Ga0210408_10002092_pt1 | contig 19888 bp, 16 predicted proteins | sample IncBWH4MmetaG_FD_155471 | JGI IMG/M metagenome (GOLD analysis project Ga0210408, IMG submission 155471) | Forest soil microbial communities from Barre Woods Harvard Forest LTER site, Petersham, Massachusetts, United States - Inc-BW-H-4-M | ecosystem: Environmental > Terrestrial > Soil >...
GAGCGTAGAGACTATGATCGAGTTGGCTACGGACGATGCCAAAAGGAACTTGGAAGACAGCGCTGCATTAATTTCCGGCAATTTCACGGATCAGCTTGAAGGTCATGTCCGTGACTATCTCGAATTCATCGGCGAATCGATTGCCGAGTTCCCTAAGAAAACTTCGGCCTCTTAACTCAAGTAGGCGCGCGCCGTGAATTTTTGCGGAGAATCCCTCAGAGCATTCAGGGCGGCCGATGATACTTCGCCCGATACCCGAGGCGTTCCTCCGGCGGGCATTTTCCACGCCGTTGGCGCGAAAACACAGCCGTGTTTTCAAAAAGCGGGAGTAGCCCTAAAACGGTAAATGGGATAATGCCTGGAGACTGCCCCTAATCATTTCGAGTGGGCAAATTTCTGGCGTTGTAGTCGAAATTTTTCGTCTCGATTGCAACCGTGATGCGCGTTTGTGCCTGATCCAAAAGATTGGAAACCCGCGTCTGCAATCCCTGGTCGCTGGGATTGTCCTTCTCTTTGCTGCAGTCCTGCTTGGCCAGCTCTAACAATCTAAGACTCTCAGAAAGACGTGCCGCCCACGGCATGCGCGGATCGATTCGAGGAAGGGCATGGGGCTTCTTGCACTCTGGGCCAATCTCCTTATCGATCTCCGCCATGGCGCCGTCAATGTTGGCGACCGTTAAACTGACCTCATCCTGAGCGCCATTGAGGGTTTGTGCGTCGTTCGTGCGCTGCAACAACGCTTTAGCGAAACGCAGATCATCCATGGTGCGGAAGTAGCCTGCGTGCTTTTGGCCGGCCTGGACTGCACAAGAGAGTGACAAGACTAGAGTCATTGCTCCAAACAGGCATTTTTTCGATGAGCTGAACATATGATGGCATCTCCTTATCCGCTTAGAATCTAGGGAATGATGGGTTCTGGCGATGGTACGTCCGATTAGAGTGCCCGAAGAGTAATGAGAAGCCAGCAATACATGAGGTGTAACCAACTGAAACGGCAGAACTTCAGCAGACCATTGCAATTCCGCGCGAATCAATTTCCTCGCCTTCGCGAGCCCTTGCAATTGTATTTGGAGGTCGAAGAGAGTTCCCGCTGAAGCCTTAAAGCGCTGTCCGATGACGCTAGGGCATTTCCTGCGTAGGGACAACTGTGGTTTGATCGCGCGTGAATTCGTATTGCAGGATCCAAGTACTCAAGACACCTTGGCCACCCACCTTTGGCGGCTTGAATTTCCAAAGTTGCGCGGCTCCTAGGGCCGCTCGGGCGAAATACTTGCTCGGCCCACGCGATTCGAGTTCGGCATCCTCGACATTGCCTGAACGATCGACATTCACTTTGACGCGGACTTTCACCGTGCCTCGAATCGAATTTCTCGCGGACTGGAGAACTTCAGGAGGGGCTTGATGGAGGACCTCGCCATGAACGACGGCGCCTGACGGCAGATTCCGTCCGATTGGCTCTTCCTCGTGAATCGGCTGAGGATGAATTGAGGCAGGCACTGGAACGGGGGCTTTGGGCGCCCGCTCCTCCTTGGCCATGATCGGCCTAGAGGATTTGGTTGGAGGCGGTTGCTGCGGGGCCGCTTCCTGCCTCGTCGCAGAAGGAATGACCGGCTGGTCGGCCGTCGCGGAAGAAACTTGCGGCGAATCTGAATGGCGGCGCAACAATTTCGGCCCTGCCAGAATCGCTGCCAAGAGGAGCGCGAATCCGACAGCAATCGGTGCTGCGGAACTGCGGCGTTTCGCATGTGGTCTTGATTGCTGGGTCACCGGCTTCGGCTCGCGTGCCGGAGTGGAACCTTCGGCCGGCGGCGCAATTCGAGGCTGGGGCACCGGAGCGCGACCCTCCAATCGAACTGCAATTTGGTCCACTGTCCATCGGGCCTGAGGGTGACGCAGCAAACAGTGGCGGGCTACATCGAGAAATGGTTCCTGCAACGACTGCGGGAGCGAAGGATCCTGTTGTTCCGACGTTCGCACAACCGGCAGCTTTTGCGTAAGCGTCTCTACTAAGGTCATGCCCAACGACCAAACGTCCCCCGCCGATGTCATCGTTTGAGACATCGGCAGAACACCACCGGCATATTCAGGTGCGTCATATGCGCTCTGATCACCGGCGTCATCCAGTAATTCCCCCGCGCGACGCAGCCGATCGCTTGAAACTTTCAACTGGTCGCCGCTGGCCATGATGTTGACTGGCTTAATGTGGCCGTGAACAAATCCTTTGCGGTGAAGATAAGCGAGGACATCCAAGACGGACTCAAGCATCTCCCTGGCTTCGGCAGGGGTGAGCGCCCGGTCGGGAAGAACTTGCGCAAGATTCTCCTCGGCACACTCCATTACAGCGTAGGCCATTTGCACACCGTCAAGCTCGAAGCGTCCCATTTCAAACAGCGGGATCAGGTGAGGATGAGACAATTCGGCGGACTGTTTCCAGCGAGAGAGTTGAATTTCGCCTTCATCTGAAGCTGCGGGAATAAGTTTGATTGCCGCTCGTACCAGACGGTCTCCATCACGGCGCTCTGTAAGGAATACAGCGCTGTGTTCGGTGCCGCCGAGGTAACGAAGCAGCGGAAACGTCGCGTCAACGATTTGACCTTCCCATTGTTTCCATGTGTCGGACATAGTTCGACCTTATAAGGCAGGGAGGTTGGCCAGGGAGTGTTCGCTATTGTACCCAACGGACAATTCCAGCGTGTCAAGCGAATGCAAAGGCGGTGCCCAAGAGGATAAGACGGGAGCCACGTTCCAGTGCCGCGATGATACTGCCACCTAGCCCGGCAGCCGTGCTACCCTCTCGGTTTGGCTGCCGTCTACTTCAAATTAGACCCGTACCGGAGTCGCGGCAGAATTCAGGAGCATCATCCATGAGTAGCATGAGTATGGCCTCGAAATATTTCCGCGCGCACGCTGTAATCTGCGCCCTTCTTGCTCTCCCCTTGCTTGCCGTTCAGGCGCAAAATACGGCACCGGATGCGCCCAAGCAAGAGACTCACGGAATCGCTGTGGCCAACATGGACGCCGCAGTCAAGCCGGGCGACGATTTTTTCCAATACGCCAACGGCGGCTGGATCAAGCGCACAGAAATTCCGCCGGACCGCGCCAACGTGGGCGTCTTCAGCAGTCTCTCGGACTTGAGCAACAGACGGACCGCCGGCTTGATTGAGGAAGCGGCCAAAGCCAATGCTTCCGCAGGTTCCAGTGCTCGCAAAATCGCCGATCTATACAACTCGTTCATGGACGAATCCGCCATCAATTCCAAAGGCCTCGCGCCGCTTCGCCCCCATCTCGAAGCTATTGCCGCGCTTCGCGACAAGCATGAGCTGGCGCGTGCATTGGGCGAAAGCCTGAGATCGGATGTCGACGCGCTGAATAACACCAACTTTCACACCGCGAACCTCTTCGGGCTTTGGGTCGCTCCCGGCTTCAACGATCCCGAGCGCTATGCAGCCTATCTATTGCAGGGCGGTCTGCAATTGCCCGACCGCGAATACTACCTTGCGGACAGCGACCGTATGCGCGACATCCGCGCAAAATACCAAGCCCATATTTCAGCGATGCTTAAGCTTGCGGGATTTACGGACACCGACGCACGCGCCGAACGCATCGTCGAGCTGGAACATTCAATCGCGGAAAAACACATCAGCCTCGCGGAGAACGAAGACATCCACAAATCGAATAACACCTGGAGCCAGGCCGATTTTGCAATGAAAGCCCCCGGCCTCGATTGGGCGGAGTACTTCCGCGCCGCCGGCCTGAGCAAGCAGCCCAGCTTTATTGTCTGGCAGCCAACCGCCTTTACGGGGGAGTCGGCGCTTGTCGCCTCCGCTTCGCTGGACGCGTGGAAAGACTGGCTGGCGTACCACTCCATTGAAGCCTACGCGGACGTGCTGCCCAAAGCTTTCGCTGACGAGCGCTTCTCCTTCTTCGGCAAGACACTTACCGGCACACTGGAACAGCGTCCGCGCTGGCAACGCGGCGTCGATATCGTCAACAGACTGCTTGGAGACGCGGTTGGGAAAATTTATGTGCAGCGCTACTTCCCACCGGAAGCAAAAGCCGAAGCCCAGGCGATGGTTGCGAATATTATCGCCGCATTTCGAAAGCGCATTGAGGCACTGCCCTGGATGGATCCCGCAACCAAGGCCGAAGCCCAGGCTAAGCTCACTACACTTTACGTTGGGATTGGCTATCCTGAAAGCTGGCGAGACTATTCTTCGTTCGAAGTCAAATCGGACGACATCTTCGGCAACCTCCAGCGCGGCGGCCTGTTTAATTACCAACAAGATCTCGCGCGTCTCGGTTCTCCGGTCGATCGCAAGGAATGGTGCATGACCCCGCAGACGGTAAACGCCGTGAATCTCCCCTTGCACAACGGGCTTAATTTCCCTGCGGCCATCCTTCAACCGCCGTTTTTTGATCCCCAGGCTCCGGCTGCGGCCAACTACGGCGCCATTGGCACTGTCATTGGCCACGAAATCAGCCATACCTTTGACTCCGAGGGCGCGGCGTTTGATTCCAAAGGGCGCGTACGCAATTGGTGGAAGAGTGCGGACCTCGCGCATTTCAACGCGGCCACCGCGAAACTTGCCGCGCAATATGACACCTACAAGCCCTTCCCCGACCTCTCCGTGAACGGCAAACAAACGCTCGGAGAAGACATTGCCGATTTAGCAGGTCTCTCCGCCGCGTACGATGGTTATCATGCTTCCATCGGCGGCAAGCCTGCCCCCACTCACGGTGTGTATACCGACGACCAGCAATTCTTCATAGCCTTTGGGCAGAACTGGGGAATGAAAATTCGGGAAGCCAGGCTCCGCCAGCAAGTGTTGACGGACGGGCACGCTCCCTCGCAGTTCCGGGCGGATACGGTCCGGAACATCGATTCCTGGTATTCCGCTTTCGAAATCCAGAGCGGAGACAAGCTTTATCTCGCCGCCCCGGACCGTGTGCGGATCTGGTAGGAAATATCCAAATCGCATGCCCTGGAATTCCCATAGATCCGCAGTACGTCCATTTGGAATCAGGTAAACCCGGCGGCTCGTTTACCACGCCAATCTCGGCCAGTAACTGACAGAGTTGTTGCGCCACTTTTGACGCCTTCCTTAAGTTTGCTCTATGAATCATTTCGTTCGGATTCTTAGATACCTGCGTATGGTAATCTTTGGCGAGTTGCCTCAGCCGCTCAAACAAGAATCAGAGGAGCCGGAAATGAATACACTGTTTAGGGTCCTCGGCCTCACGATCCTCCTTGCATCGATCACTTATGCCGCTCCGGGTGGAGTGATTTCCGGCACCGTCAAAGGCCCGGATGGGTCAACCTTCAAAGGCGCATTTGTGCGTGCCCAAAGCTCGAAAACAAAAATCAGCGTAAATGTTCTGTCTGATCGGAACGGGGCTTTCCGGATCCAAAATCTCGACGCAGGCGAGTATCAAGTTACCGCAACGGCCGTGGGTTACAAAAGTGATCCTCGCGGCGGTGTGATGGTCGACGCGGACAAACCCGTATCTTTGGATTTCTCTCTGCAGAAGGGAACCGTGCGATGGGCCGATCTTTCCATTCACGAAGGCCAGGTTCTCCTGCCCGAAGGTTCCGGCAAACAGTTGTTGTTTTTCAGATGTATGAGCTGCCATGGACTCCAGACCAAGATCGCCGCGGTTCGCCGCGATGAAGAAGGCTGGCAAAACTGTGTCGCGTTCATGCGTGACCGAGCGAACGGCGTAGGCGACCTGCGAATCACGGAGGAAGACGGCGCTGCCGTTGCCTCCTATCTCGGCAGAACTTTTAGCCCTGATTCGGACCTGCCTCGCTCCCCGTCCGATCTCCCCGAATACCCGAAAGCCAAGCACGCGGAGTTTAGCGACGAAGCAATGAAAATTGTTTACGTCCTATACGATTTGCCGAAGCCGGGACGCATTCCCTGGGTCGCGTATCCCCAAAAGGATGGCAGCGTCTGGATGCCTCATTCCTGGACCGCCGATCAAATCGCCAGACTTGACCAGCGAACCGGCGAAGTTCAGGAGTTCGACGCTCCCCTGGGCACTCGAAAAGCGTTGCACCTTCACTCCGTAACCGAGGCCCCCGATGGCATGGTTTGGTTCTCCCAAGATGCCGCCTGCAAACTCGGGAAATTCGATCCCGAGACGCGGAAGTTCAAGGAATATCAGCCTAATTTCTGCAAGCCCAAAGATGACGATGCCAAGACCGGGCGCGGAATGAACTCAATCGGTCTCGGAAGCATGAACTCGATTCGTCTCGATCGCTCCGGGAATATTTGGGCCGGCGGATCCATCCTGTTGCGATTTGATCCCAAGAAGGAAGAATTTATGGAATTCCCCGAAGCACGCACGCCTTACGGCATCGAGCTCGATCAGCAAGACAACATCTGGTTCGCCGAATTTCCGAGAGAAGGAATGATCGGGAAGATGGATACGAAAACTCTGAAGATCACAAAATGGACCCCGCCCACTACGGAAAAGCTCGCGGCGCTCAATAAGAACCAGCCCGATGAAAATTACGGCAACAGCAGCACGCATCCAAAAACGTCTGGCCCGCGGCGCATTACCGTCGATTCGCAAGGAATCGTTTGGTTTGGCGAATGGTGGGGCAATCAGATCGGCCGCTTTGACCCGAAAACAGAAAAATTCCAGGAATTCGCATTGCCTGATCCGGATCCCACGCCCTATGCAATCGCGGTCGACCGCAATGATTTTGTCTGGTACAGCTCCTACGACGACGACATTCTCGGACGCCTGGACCCGAAGACCGGTGCGGTCGTCGAGTTTCCAATGCCTTTCTCAGGAAACGGTATGCGGGAACTCATTCCCGATGCACAAGGACGGATCTGGTTCGGCACACCATTCAACAACAAAGTTGGTTATTTCATTCCGCCCGAGCAGCCGAAAACAGCACAGCGATAAACCGGATATGGAAGCATGCTAATCACGTCATGACGGACTAGCATGAATCTGAATGATCTGAACTGATGTAAGTAACAGGAGACTGAGAACGCTGAAGCCTCGAATCACCAGGCGATGCGCCGCAGCCCGAAGATGGCATCGAAATGCCGATCTCGGCTCAGCAGAGGTAAGGAATGCTGACGGCAGAGCGCGGCGATCCACAGATCGTTTGCGGGGATGGGTTTGCCTTCCTTCTTCAGTTCCAGGCCAATAGTGCTGTAGGAATGAGTCGTCTCCTCGTCGATGTTCAATACACTCACCACGGCTATCCATTCCTTGAGCCAACTCTCATAACTTGCCCGATGGCGGGATTGCGCGATTCCAAACCTGTACTCGCCCAGGACGACCACTGGAACTGCGATGCGCTCGGCCTTGCCGATACGATCAACGACTGAACTCTCGCCGTCAGCAACCGCAGACAGGGCGTTCGTGTCCAAAATCAACGCCACATCTCCGAATCGATTTTCTCGGTTTCCTCTTCAATCAGGCGGTCGATGCGAAGCGTCTCCTTGTGCAAATGCTTCAACCGACCCATCAGTTTCAGCCAGGGTTTCTCGCCAACCCGGGCTTCGGTTGCCAGTTTGTCCTTCACAGCTTCCGTCACAAATTCTCGGAAAGGAATTCCTCGCGCAGCGGCCAACGACTTGGCTCGCCGAAAGACAGGATCGGGAATTTCTAGGGTAGTCTTCACGAAACCCATACTCCCATATTTATGGGAATTAGTCAACCACGATGTTGTCGGGCGGACACGACGGGCAAGGGGTTTGTAAGTGGAGGTACGAACGCCGTTCGCAGCCGGCTGGACGAGCCAAATGCCTGCGATAAGAGATTTTCGGCATCTTGGCATAGTCGACATGGGTGCGGGAGGCTAATATTGTTGGCGCGGCGAAGTCGAGAAAGGAAGAGGATGGCAAACGTCACAACGGAGAAAATGTCTGGGCCACTCAATGGTCTGAGGGTGATCGATCTTTCACACATTATGGCTGGACCTGCCTGTTCGATGTTGTTGGCCGACATGGGAGCGGACGTCATTAAAGTGGAAAAAATACCGGGCGGCGACGATGCCCGGCGCATGGTGCCACCGACGGTTGCCGATGAATCCGCGGCGTTCTTGATCATGAACCGCAACAAACGCGGCATTGCGTTGAACCTGAAGGCTGAAGAAGGACGCGGCGTCCTCTCACGCCTGCTGAAAGACGCTGACGTTTTGATTGAGAACTACCGCCGGGGAACAATGGAAAAGATGGGCTTCGGCTTCGAAGTCCTCCATGCGGCGAATCCTAAATTAATTTACTGCTCCATCTCCGGTTTCGGACGGACCGGGCCTTACGCCGATCGAGGTGGATTCGACTTGGTTGCGCAAGGTATGACCGGATTAATGAGCATTACTGGGGAACGGCCGGGCGCTCCGCCGATGAAGGCAGGAGCGCCCGTGACCGACATTACCGCCGGCATTCTCGCTTGTGTGGGGATACTTGCAGCTTTGCATTCTCGCGAGTCCAGCCGGCAAGGGCAGATGGTGGACACGTCGCTCTTTGAAGCAGGGATCACGCACACCTACTGGCATTCGGCCATCTGCTTTGCGACAGGTCAAGCGCCGGGCCCGATGGGTTCGGCGCATCCGTTGAATGCGCCCTATCAAGCATTCCCCGCTTCGGACGGCTGGATTACCGTGGGCGCTGCGAATCAGGAAAACTGGCTGCGACTGGTCGAGGCGCTGAACGCGCCTGAACTTCGCGACGATCCGCGCTTTGTAAAAAACGCGGACCGAATGCGCAATCTTTCCGCGCTGACGGAAGCGCTGACGCCGCTGTTCCAGCAACGCTCCGTGGCTGAATGGCTGCGTCGTCTCGAGCAATCAGGCGTTCCGGCGGGACCTGTGTTGGACATTGCCCAAATGCACGCGGATCCGCAGGCGCTCGCGCGGGAAATGATCGTGGAGACGATGCATCCCACGGCTGGACCTACGAAAGCAATCGGGCTGCCAATTAAATTCTCGGACACGCCGGGGGGTGTGCGCAGAGCCGCGCCAGTTTTCGGCCAACACACGCAGGAAGTGCTGCGCGAATACGGTTTCACCGACAAGGAGATCGAACAAATGGCGGCGCAGGGCGTGATCCAAATACCTGTTCCAACCAAGAGAGGCGCGACGCGATGAGCCAGGAAATTCTATACGAGTTAAACGATGGCATCGGACGAATCACTTTCAATCGCCCGGAAGCGCGAAATGCTTTTACTTTCGGAATGTACGAGCGCCTAGCGGAAATCTGCCGGAAAGCGGTTGCCGATTCGTCGGTCAAAGTCCTGGTGCTGACGGGAGCAAATGAGAAGGCGTTCGCAGCGGGAACCGATATTTCCGAGTTTAGGAAATTTTCCACCGCGCAGCACGCGCTGGACTACGAAGCACGCATCAACGGACTGCTGGACGCATTTGAACGCATCCCCATTCCAACGATCGCCGCGATTGCCGGTGTCTGCACGGGCGGCGGAACAACGATTGCCGCATGCTGCGATCTTCGCATCGGCGCGGCAAACGTGCGCTTCGGCGTGCCGATTGGCCGCACCCTCGGCAATTGCCTGTCCATGTCGAATTACGTCCGGCTGGCAGCCCTTCTTGGCCCAGCGCGCGTAAAGGAAATCATTTTCACCGCGCGCCTGATCGATTCCAGCGAGGCCCACGCCATCGGACTGCTCAGCGAAGTGTTGCCCGATCATGCGGCCTTGCAGAGCCGCGCGGACGAACTCGGGCGAACGGTGGCCTCGCAAGCGCCGCTCACCCTGCGCGCGACCAAGGAAGCCTTGCGCCGCATCAAGGAAAAGATGACCCCCGAGGAAGATGACAACCTGATCTTGTCATGTTACATGAGCCATGATTTTCGCGAGGGTCTGGATGCTTTTTTGACCAAGCGGCCGCCTAAATGGACAGGAACATAGATAACCCAAATCGTTCATTCAACGTCCGTTTGACGCGAGCGGATTCCTGCACTAGTATCCCGGTTAAGCAAGGAGAAAAAATATGAAACCTATGGGTCGATCCTCCATGTGGATAGTCCTGGGAATTTTTCTGTCCGTGATTCTAAGTTGTCCCGGCGCCGGCGCTCAGGCCAACAAGCGACCGATCGCGTTGAAAGGGGCGCGCCTGATTGATGGGACAGGCCGGCCCGCAATCGAGAACTCTGTGCTGGTCATCGAAGGCGATCATGTTGTCGCGGCTGGAGCGGTGGGGAAGGTCGCCGTACCCAAAGACGCTGACGTTCAGGACGTCAGCGGAAAAACGATCATGCCCGCGCTCATCAACCTCCATGGCCATCTCGGATTGTCAACGAACGGCGCCGATTCCGTGGCCGGGCACTACACGCAGGAAAACGTGGTCAAGCAGCTCAACAAATATCTTTCCTACGGAGTGGCGGCCGTAGCCTCCCTCGGGCAGGATGAAGACGAAATTTACAAAATTCGAGACGCGCAGCGCGAAGGAACTTTGGGCGGCGCGCGTCTCTATACCGCGGGCCGCGGATTTCTGGAATATACGGGGAAAGTAAACCCCGCGGACCACCGCTACCGCCCTCAATCTCCCGAGGAAGCGCGCGCCGACGTCCGCGAACTTTCGGCGCACCATCCCGACTTCATGAAAATGTGGGTGGACGACGGGCTAGGCCACGGCGTGAAAATAAAGCCCGAGATCTATCAAGCCATCATTGATGAAGCACATAAACAACATATCCGGGTTTTCGCTCATGAATTTTACTTGAGCGACGCAAAGGCGCTGCTCGCTGCGGGCATAGACGGTTTCGCCCACAGCATTCGCGATCAACCCGTGGACACTGAGGTCATGCAAACGATGAAATCGCGCGGCGTTTTCCTGATCCCCACGCTGGTCCGCGATGAAGTCCTGTTCGCCTATGCTGACAACTTGAAATGGCTGGACGATCCGTTCTTTCAGTCGGGTTTCGAGCCGGCAGCCGTGGCGATGGTCCGAAGTCCCGAAAACGTTGAAAAAGGCCGCAAAGATCCGGATATCGCCAAGTACAGGGCAGGACTCGAAATGGGCAAGAAGAATTTGAAAACACTCTCCGATGCGGGCGTGAAAATCGCGTTTGGCACGGATTCCGGAATTCCCACTCGTTTCCCTGGCTACCTCGAGCATCGGGAATTACAGCTAATGGTCGAGGCAGGCCTCACGCCCATGAAAGCCATCGTCGCCGCGACAGGGACGAATGCGGAAATTCTAGGAGGGGCAAAGGAGTTCGGAACTTTGCAATCCGGCAGGCGTGCCGATTTCCTGGTCCTGGATGCAAACCCCTTGGACGACATTCATAACACAGAGCGGTTGTCGGCCGTATGGCAGTCCGGCAAGGTGGTGCCTTCTGTATCAGCGAAGAGACTGTCGGCGCAAAATTAGAGGGCGCCCAACGCGCATCTGACCAATAGCTCTTACTCTGACCCGGAAACCCAGGATTGTGACGATCACCACGGCACCCGCAAGAAAAATTAGGAGTGTCGAACAGCCGTCATTTGAAACTTGTCCGACCACAGCTGAGTCTGCGTCCCAGGGCCTCTCATCGTGTCAGCAGCACCGAGTTATAGATCCCGCCCGCGGCCTTGGCTGAGATATTCAAGGACTGCGGAAGCCACCAAGTCTTGCGGAGAAGCGAGTGGCGGGAGTGTTTCATTCGATCGGCGAGGAAGGCCATGAGCCACACTTCTGCAACCGATTCGGCGGCCAGCGTTCCGGAATTGTGTACGAACGGCCGAATGAGGGGATTTCTCTCGTAACCCCCGCGTTCAATCACCAAGCGAGACGAAACGTCATCCATGATGGCTGCGCCGGTGTTGATCCCCGCAAGCAGCGTTATTTGTTTGTCATAGAACGGGCGCGTGAGGAAGTTGCCCCGCGGCTCAGGCTTATCAGGCCGTTTGTCTTGGATAAGTTCTTGAGCTCCAACGGGTACAGCGAGCAGTAACAGAGCTAAAGCTACGCGGGCTGGAAAAACCATGGTCCCCCTTCATTCCTGGCACTCGGCAAAGTGAAATCGACGATGGATGCCCGGCCAATCAATGATCAGTGCGAGCGCGAGGGCCACTTTGTGTACTTTGTGGCTGGTGATCGGAAACATCGAAGTTTATGATCCGGTCCACCGCGTCTGACCCGCAAGTGCTACACCGGCCGTGCGGATCCAGCGCAACTTGTTCGAAGCAGCTTATGCACAACCATTGCTTCTTTATAGGGGCCGGCGGTTGCCTGCGGACAAAGGAGTGGCGGAACATGTTTTGGTAGTCGAGCAATGGCTTGGCCAAGAAAGAAACTAGTGCGGCCTTTCGCAGCGAATTGTGTTCTGTTGGTCAAAGGCAATCCTCTCGAAAATGCGGGCCTTATCATCGGGCTCGATTTCGAGGTGCGCCGACTCTCTTTGTTGGAATCGATTACAAATCCCAAAACTGTAAATAGTTCCAATCAGAACTATTTTTTACACCTTTACGTTTTCAATCCTGATGATGTTTCCTGGAAGTGAGATTTGCCGATCAAGGGATTACCACAAAATTGTTGAATCCGCGATTGGCGTCCTGGAGCGATGTAAGACCTTCATTCACATCTTTTAAGGGGATGCGCCGGTGCTCCAATACCGACAGGTCCAGCGTCCCCGCGCGAGCCATCTCCGCAAGGTCTTGTCCCTCGCCAGTCGTGAACCAGCATGAGCCTATGAGCTGAATATTCATTCCCATCAATCGGTGAACATTCAGAGGCAGCGGTTCGCCCACCCCGCCCACATTGACGCCGCGCCCACCTCGTCGCAAGGCATTCAAAGCATCCTGCATGGCGCTCGAGGGAGAGCCTGGGGGCAGCGTGTCGATCACCGCGTCAACGCCATCTTTGTCGGTCAACTCTGAGGCCCATTCGTGAACGGGGCGTTTTCCGACTGCCAACACCTCTATCCTCCTTGGAGCGAGGGCTTTAACTCGGTCCAGTAACGCTTGGTTGCGGCCTGTACCCAATATCAGAGTCACTCCGGTGGCCAAGCCTACGAGCGCTGCGCACAGTCCCAGCGCGCCTCCAATCCCATTGATCAACAATGAGCGTCCGGGGCCGGCGCCCGCTTTCCTTATGGCAGAATAGGCCGTGCCGAGATATCCAAATCGAGCGGCCTGCTCGAAGCTGACATTGTCAGGCAACTTTACCAGTGCGCCTTGAGGGGCTGTGATGTATTCCGACATCCCGCCATAGGGATAATCATCGAATACCGCTTGCGATAAAGGCCCGCGTCCAAAATAGCCTTGAAAGGTGAAGCCGCGGCAGTTCACGATTTCACCGCTACGGCAGGCGCGGCACGATCCGCATCCGCGCGCCGGGTTGACGTAAACACGGTCGCCTATCCGGATCGAATGGACCTGGCTGCCAACCTGCGACACGATGCCTGCCACATCAAGCCCAAAAATTGCGGGGAGTTTCGGCAGCGGCAGGTATGGAAACCACTCCGGCCATTTCGTGAGCACGTTCTTCAGATTCGGCACCACTCCGCAAGCTTTCACGGCTACCAGCACATCCGTCGGGCGCGGTTCCGGTATGGGGATCTGCTCCAGCAATAACGGTCCGCCGATTTCGTGCATACGAGCTGCAAGCATCGTCTTCATCCACGACTCCCGTGAACCGGTTTTCTCCGTGTGCGCTGGCTGAAGCATGTAATTTCCGCGACAGCCTATCACACCACCGATCCACGGGCAGAGATTTACACTCTGGCCGGCAATTTACAAGAATCGTTGAAATATTTGATTTGCAGAAGTAGGCCAGACCCGCGACAGGGCCATCTAGAAGTTGAAATGTGGGGGCAATTTACGTTGAAGTGGACTACAACAGGGAATGTTCACTAGTCGGACCTCAAATCGCCAGGCTCTCGTGATACACAAATCACGACACATCGCGGACGATCTTTACTTCCGAGCCATCAGCTTTCCATTACAGCAACGGCTTAGAACGCGGCGGCCCCGACTGGACTCTCTTCAGTTTCCTTGCTCGTTTGAATCGACGATTGGGCGCGCTCGATCTCGATGTGGCCTTTGAAATAGGCGCCGTCTTCGATGCTGATCCGCGTCGTCGTGATGTCGCCAATCACCTGGCCATCCTTCTTGATCTCGACGCGATCTCGCGCGCGGAGATTGCCGGAGGCATTGCCGTAGACGATTACTTCACGCGCGTTGATTTCCGAATTCAATTGCGCCGTTCGCCCAACGGTCAACCGGTGCCCACGAAGCGAAATGTTCCCTTCCACCTTGCCATCAATCTGCAGGTCTTCGTCACTGGTGATTTCGCCCTTCACCATAATCGTTGAACCCAGACACGCCAGCGTGCGTGCCGTCTGGTTGATTGGGCGATTGCCCGCGGGTGCGTTTCCCGGTCCACTAGGATTCTTTGAGTCCTTGGACGGAGCTAAACCTGGCACCTCGGATTGCGTTTCCTTAGTCCACATAGTTCCTCCAACGTTCGATTCAAATCAATTCGGTCCTTAAAGACCTGTCTATGATTCACTTTAGGAGGATGGCCTGAAATGGGCTACAGCAAATTGGCACAGCCATGCTCACGTCGGAACCTGTCCTTTAGTACAGGTCGAGTCGAAGGGGCTAAATGGGCGCTAATTAGGCAGAGGCAGCGTTAGACAGTATTGGAATTCTCTTGCCTAACCCAACCCTCAATAGCTTGATTTCAAGAATTCCGTCACTCACTGTGGCGTTTACGCTAGCCGGGTCAATTTCAGACGGCAATTCCACAGCGCGAAATATCCGGCTGGACCGCCGTTCGGTATCGACGGCTCCTTCGTCCTTCGGTTCCGATGCGTTTTGCCGCTTCCCCGTGATACAGACAGAGCGAGGTGCAACTCGCACTTCCAATTCCTTTTGGCTGTACCCCGGCACTGCCGCGCGGATTGTAAATCCCGTCTCCGTCATCTCGACATCCACAGGGACTTCCACGAGAATTTCCGATACAGCCTGGAGCCAATCCTCGCGATCGTAACCGTGAACAGATCCGCGAAGCTCGAACAACTCATAGGCGCGACGTGAGATCAGATCCCTGAATTCCTCTGAGAGCTCAAAAAATGCATCGCCAGGATTGAGCGTCGGACTTTCAGGCGCGAGGAAACGAATTGAATCCGCTTCAACTCCCATATCTGTTTTCTCCTTCTTGAGATTCTCTCTCAATTAGTGATCTCGACTTGAACACGGAACGCACTTGGCCCAGACGGCGGGAAATGACGTCTGCGTGGCAAGCTAGCTCAGGTGAATTGTGAATTTCAAGCAACAAGCGGGATAAGTGGGGCGTGAACGACAACATCTGCGAGCGATAAAATATTTTCCGCGCTCGCCGAAGTCTTAACCGAACGGTTTCCTCGGCATGCGCCGCATCCCCTCACGGCTTCTACTCGTAATATGCTGGAGCATGTTTCAATTTGTCGCTCTGCGTTTTTTCGTGATTGATCCACAACTGCGCGTGATAGAAGGAAATCAGATCGGCCATGCGTTGCATCGACAATTGTGTCTCTATCCTCTGCTCGGCGGGCATGGTGCCGAAATATGGAATGCGGCGATTGTCCCAATTCTCCTGCAAGTGAACGGCGTCGCCACTCAACAATATCCAGCCCGTCTTTGAAAGATGGACGAGACAAGACTGATGACCAGGGGTGTGGCCCGGAGTATAAACGATCATGACCGAGCCGTCGCCGAATACATCCAGGTCTTCCTGCACCAAATTCACAGGATGATCCTTCAGGAAAGTAGGCCTCGCGTCCGAAGGAGGTTTCGCGATCCCCGTCTTGCCCGGAGCAAAGTAGTAGTCATACTCGGCTTTTTGGATAAGGAACGGCACGTCTGCAAACAACTCGGCGTTGCCGATGTGATCGGGATGCGTATGAGAAATTCCCACGAAGCGAATGTCTGACGGTTTGACGCCGATCGCTGCAAGTTGAGACTCGAGCGTCTTCGCCCGTGTCCAATGGATGTCTGTCGCAGGATTATTGCTCGGAAACCAGCCATCCGGCATAGAGGCGACAGCATCGGAGATGCCCGTGTCCCAAAGAAAATAGCCATCGCCGTGATGGATCAGATAGCAGCTGACCGAGATGTCGATGGGCTTTCCGACGTTCACACCAACCGTCCACCGGGACTCGTCGTTGGCATGCCCCTGGCCGCAATCGAGCACATAAAGACGGTCGACACCTTTCCCGCTCGGCTGTCCCCACGCTGCGCAAGATAGAAAGAATCCGGTTACTGCCACAAAAACAAAACAGAGTCTCTTCATTGGTAAACCTCTGCGTAGCTCTCTAGAAAAACTGGTGTGATTTAGCCCGGGAACGCCAATCTCCTGATTGGCGGTTTCCGCCACGCCAATCGGGAGATTGGCGTTCCCAGAGTGTCTTATTTGTCCGGTCCTCCAGGACACGAAGCATTCCCGCCATTGCAATCTCCGGCCACATGCTCCGGCAACCCTTTTCCAGCGACTTCGGTCCTCATCCCGGCAGGATCCTGAATGGACCAACCATATTTACTATCCGGCTGGGGCTTATAACCGCGCCGTTCCAATTCGGCTTTGGCCGCAGCCTGGTTGAAATTTTCGACAGCCATCGCAAAGTGGGCGACGTACGGCTTGTTTTCCGGATGCTGGCTCTTGCGTAAGTAGAATGTGTTTTCGCCGAATTTGAGGAAGCACACCGGTCCACCAGCCGTATCCACGCCGAACACATCACCGGGTTTGTAATAAATTTCTTTCATCCCTAACAGGTCGGTATAGAAATCACGGCTCTTGTCGACATCGGGAACATTCAATACCAAGTGGCTCACGGCGTAGGCTTTGAACCCCTTGCCGTCTGGCCCGGGGATCGCGTTAAGATTCTTCGTGCCGTCCGATTCTTTCGCCGTAGGGGACGCCGCTCCGGGAAATACGCCTTTCGTCGCGCAGATTTGAATCGTGATGCCGCTCGGATCCTTGATTGACCAGGCATACGCGCCATCCGGCTTCGGATCGAGACCGCGGCGCGCGAGTTCGGCTCTCACCGGCTCCAATTGAAAATTTTCAATCGAGAATGCAAAGTGATCGACATTGCCTGAACCCATCTGCGCGTCCCAGTTGGCGCTGCGCCCGGTGCCCGCGGGCCGGTCGAGCGGCCGCGTGAGCGGGCGAATGTAAATCGCATTAGGTGGATCGCCGCATTCGACCGAACACTGTTTGCCATCGTCATAAGCCAACTTCATTCCGAGCAAGTTCACATAAAAGTCGCGGACTTTCGCGTAATCGGACACTTGATAATTGATATGATTGAAGGCGACCGCTTTGAGGATTGTCTCACCGGGCACTGATGCCTTCGCGCCACTGTCCGCAAAGGCGGAAACTTCAGGTGATACGGCTGCAGCGAACGCTGCAGTCGCCGTCAGCCCCAGCGCCTGCATGAGTTGGCGCCGATCGATCCGTTTGTTCTCAAACATCTTGCGAGGTCCTGCAATATCTTGTGTCATCGCTGATCCTCCACTGAATCTCGGCCAATCGCGACAGGTGTAGTGACGGGATTGTAAGCCTCTTCCCATTCGTATGGCGCAAATTTTTAGAGGGTTTAGTAGCGCAGGCTTCACAGGCGACGGAAAAAGGGGTCCAATCCTTATGTCATTCTGAGCGAAGCGAAGAATCTCTCTTTCCTTTCATGAAGTTAAATCGAAGAGAGATTCTTCGCTTCGCTCAGAATGACAAAATAAACTACTTTTCCCGCAGCCACTGAAGCCTGCGCCAATAAAATCTACTTCAGAATCGGAATATCTTTTGCGGCGGGGGGACGGGGCCGCGATTTCAGGAATGCATAGATGTCAGCCAGCTCCTGCTCCGACACGACCTTGTCGGTATACGGAGGCATCTCTCCTGTTGGTTTACGGACGTAGCGAGCCAGCACCTCGAAAGGGACGGGGTTCGGAGCGATCCGAGGTCCAGTCATCGTTGAACCTTGTCCTTCACGGCCGTGGCATTCATAACAGCCATTTTTGTTGAAAACGCGTTTCCCGTTTTCGGCATTTCCGGCAGGAGTTTCAGGAGGCTTCGACTCTTGGGCCGCATCCACGACTTTCCCACGCGCGAGGCTGAAACACAGCGCAACCGCAAGAGCCGCAACGGCCGCGGAATTGTAGCAATGAAAGGTTTTCATATTTGGTCCTTAGCGCGCCTTAACGCGGTTGCGTCACCACGTCGAGAAGAGCGGGCTCGCCGCGCTTGACGACCGCAATCGCACGCCGAAGCGCCGGCACAAGTTCATTGGGATCCGTGATCGGTCCCTCGGCGTAAACTCCCATGCTCTGCGCGAGCTTCGCGAAATCCATCGCGGGATCTTCGAACGTCGTGCCGATGTGGGCGCGATCAATGCCGCGATTGTGCCGGTTGGCCATGCGCTGCACATGCATGAGCTCTTCATGATAGGCGCGGTTGTTGTGCATGACGCTCAAAAGAGGAATGCGATGATGCGCGGCGGTCCACAAGACGGCGGGGGCGAACAGCAAATCGCCGTCGTCTTGAATGCTGACAGAGAATCGGCCGTGCTTCTTGTTCGCGAGAGCAGCGCCAACCGACGCGGGCGCGTTGTATCCGATGCCACCGCCGCCCTGCGTGCCAATATATTGATAATGTTTGTCGAAGGGCCACAGTCGCAATGGCCACCAACTGAAGTGTCTGAGAATTGAAACGAGCGACCAATCCTCATCCTTGATCTGGCCCCAAAGCTCCGAGCAAAGCCGCCCAGTGCTGATGGGGCTTGCATCCCACGCGTAGGTCGCATCGGTTCGCGCTTGTTCCAGTGCTTGCTGGTGCGCCAATGCCAGCTTGGCGCCGCGATCCTGCAATGCTCGCTTGCGATCCGCTGTGATCTGGCGCTTGGTTTCCTCGATCAGCGATGGCAGAGTGGCCTCTGGATCGGCCGCCATGGCTAAATCAACTCCAGTGTAGCGGTAGAAATCCTGATAATTTGCCTTGGTGTAGAGGTCGCCGGTGGAGATGCTGATGAGTTTCGCGTCGCTCTTCATGATCGAACGCGTCGTCCGATGCACTTGATCGTGCATGGTGTTAAGCGCACTCCAAAAATCGGTGGCTTCAAGGCCCATGATTACGTCAGCATTGGCGACGACGGCGCCGCGGCGGGAGGACTGGTTGAGCGGATGCCGCGTGGGAAAATTCATCCGCCCGGCCTGATCGATGACCGGCGCCTGAAGAGTTTCGGCAAGCTCTACCAGCAGATCGATGCCGGCCTGCGTTCGCGCGTAACGGTCCACCACGATCAGCGGATTCTGTGCCTGAACCAGGAGCCGGGCTGCCTCGGCGACTGAGCCGGAATCGCCCTGGGGATAAGTAGCCAACGTCAACTTAGGAATGTGCAGCGCTGCGTCTTCGGGAATCGGATTTTCCTGGAGTTCGCTATCAGACACGAGCAGCACCGGCGCCATCGGCGGCGTCATTGCAATCTTATAGGCGCGCACGGCGGACTCAGCGAAGTGCTGCAACGAGATAGGCACATCGTCCCACTTCACGTAGTCGCGGACCATCGCCGCGGCGTCCTGCACGCTATGCGCCCATTCTCCATAAGCAGAGTCGCGTTTCGTCGCGTCCAGATTGTTGCCAATCACGATGTAAACCGGCACACGGTCGCAATAAGCGTTGTAGATCGCCATCGCCGCATGCTGCAATCCGACGGTGCCGTGAGCAAAAATACACAGCGGCTTGCCCTCAATCTTGGCGTAGCCATGCGCCATGGCCACCGACGACTCTTCGTGGCAACAGGAGATGAACTCGGGATTTCTGTTGCCTCCGTAATTGATCACCGATTCATGAAGCGCCCGGAAACTCGAACCCGCTACGGAACAAACGTACTCGATGCCGAGTGATTTGAGGATGTCCACCATGAAGTCCGATCCGGAGCGATCG
>Ga0210408_10002094_pt1 | contig 19884 bp, 17 predicted proteins | sample IncBWH4MmetaG_FD_155471 | JGI IMG/M metagenome (GOLD analysis project Ga0210408, IMG submission 155471) | Forest soil microbial communities from Barre Woods Harvard Forest LTER site, Petersham, Massachusetts, United States - Inc-BW-H-4-M | ecosystem: Environmental > Terrestrial > Soil >...
CATAAGCGCACTCGGCGGCAATTCGCCGGACCACATATTCGGCCGTTAACACCGGTGCCATCGGCAGCCACCTTGACAGGCATAGATTCACGCCATTCAATCTTCGGTATTAATGGCTCAGAGATCGTAAGCGTGCAATTTTCCGACCATGATACCTGATATCGACATTTGGCGCGCTGCCAACCTGATGCTCAAACGCCATGGCGAGAAAGCGCTCGATGAAAGTGCCGCACGGGCCGACGAGCTCGCGGCGACCGGCGATTACAACGGCGAGGCGGTGTGGCACCGCATCAGCACGGCGATCGTGGAGCTTGAAAACCAGACACCATCCGGCCCGGTACATTGACCCGGTAGGGAGGGGAGGGGGACAGTCCGTCTATTCGTTCGACCGGGCAGCGGAGGGGAGCCCCCTGGGCGGTTCACCCGCATTCATCTCCGGCCGGAATTGGGCTGCCGCCGGCAAGGCGGGATTTCCTCGGCGCGTGGCCGGATCACGCTTTTTTGCGGCGCTGCGCGGCCGGTTCGGCTGCGGGCCGCGATTTCTCCGTCCGCTTTTTTCCGGATACCGGCAGCAGCAGGCTGGTTTGCCGGCGATCGACGCCGGCCTTGCGCTTTGGTTTTGCGGCTGCGCCGGTTTCCTGCGCGAGGCTGCGCTTCAGCGCTGCCATCAGGTCGACCACCGGCGGCGGTTTGAAAATCTCTTTCGGCCTCACCGGCAGCCCTTTCATTTTCGCCTCGATCAGCTCGCGCAGTGCCTCCTGATAGCGGTCCCGGAAGGTTGCCGGGTCGAAATGCCCGATGCGCCGTTTCATGATCATCGCCGCGACAGCGATCATATCGGCATCGGCCTCCCCATGAGCCGTTGCAAAGGAGGGCATTCGAACCTCCTCTGACGACCGCAAGATGATCGCCACCATGCCCGCGCCGCGCGGCTCGACCATGACAAGCCGCTCGCGCCGGCTCAGCGTCACCCGGCCAATGCCGACGGTTCCGGCTTCTCCCATGGCCGCGCCGATCACGCCAAAGGTCTCGGTCGCGATCGGGCCGTCCGGGTAGACGTAATACGGCGTGCTGAAATACACCGGATCGACCTCGGCGCGCGGGACAAAGGTTTCGAGATCGATGATTTTCGAGCTTTCGACATCGAGCGCTTTCAATTCCTCCGCGGTAAAGGTGACGAACCGGCCGCGCTCATATTCGTAACCCTTGACGACGTCCTCGCGCCCGATCTCCTCGCCGGTGTGAGGATCGTGCGGATGAAGCGCGATGCGCGCGGGAGCAAGGGATTCCAAATGCGTGTTGCCGGCATCATCGCTCAACACACGGGCCGCCGGGCGGTAGGGCTGTTCGTCTTCGTCTTCATCGTACGCCGGTGCGCCCCGGACCCGGGGCTGCCAGACTTGGTGCAGGCGGATCGACTTCGTCCGCGTGGTCGCGGGCGACAGATAGACCGGACATGAAACCAGGGAGAGGCGCAGAAAGCCTTTCCAACTCGCCCGCGGCATTCAAGACCTCCGCGCTATGATGACCTGTCAAATCAACAAATGGCTATTTCTGTCGATCCGGTGTGGCCGGTTCAATCAATTAAACACATCCGCACACGCAGCCTGAGAGCGGGAGCGAATCCCAGCGGCTGGCCGGCTCGTATTTATGGACCAGACTTGTCGCCATGGCGGTGCAAAGCAGCCGTCGGTACTCCAGCCGAAACATCGGCGTCTTCCGCAATCCCAAGACGGGAGGGACGGCCGTTCCGGGGATTGCACGTCCCCCGCGCGAGACGGACCAGCCAGGCCAGGTCGTCCCGCGCGATCGGCCTCCCCCGATCACTCGGCTGAAGAATCACGCCGGCAAAAAGCCGTACCCGCCGCTTTCGAGCGTGTGTCGCCGACCGGCGTCGCTGCCGGCGCAAGAGAGACCCAATCTCCTCGCGAACTACCGGTGACGACCGGCGCTGTCGCGATTAGCCGCCGCTGATCACCCGCGTGCCAGCGTGCAGCTCTACCGGCTGCCGCCGAAGGCGTGGCAGACTGCCGTGACCGCCCGCCGAATAGCAACTGGAGCCTGCACCATGCTGTACCGCGGAATGGACCGTGCGCAGCTCGATGCCGCCTACAACAACTCCGCGGCGGTCCCGGAGCGCGCCGCGATTGTCGCCGGTTGGGCCGCACGCAGTGCCGGGGTGCGGCGCGAATACGCCGGACGTCTCGACCTTGCTTACGGCGAGACTCCGTGCGAGCGGCTCGATCTGTTTCTCGCCGCCGATCCAGACGCGCCGACGCTGGCGTTCATCCACGGCGGCTACTGGCAGATAAGCGATCTCGTAAAGGAGAGTTTCGCCTTCTTCGCGGAGGGCCTGCTTCCGCTCGGGATCAATCTCGCGGTCATCGAATACACGCTGGCGCCTATGGCGCGGCTCGAACGCATTGTTGCCGAGGTACGCCGTTCAGTGCGGTGGCTGGCCGAACATCTCGCCGAATATGGCGCCGACCCGCGCCGGCTGTACGTTGCCGGACATTCGGCCGGCGGCCACCTGACCGCGATGACGATGCCGCTATCCGAGGTGCGCGGCGGGATCGCGATCAGCGGCATCTACGACCTCGAGCCAATACGGCTTAATTATCTCAACGAAAAGCCGGGTCTCGACATGGCCGAGGCCGAGCGCAACACTCCGGTCCGCCATTTGCCGGCGACGGCAAGCGAGCTGGTCGTGGCCTACGGCACCCGCGAATTGCCCGAATTGCGCCGCCAGTCGATCGAGTATGCCCGGGCGTGGACCGAACGGGGTCTTCCGGGACGCCTGCTGCCGGTGCACGGCGCTGATCACTTCACGATACTGGACGCGCTGGCGCGACCGGAAGGCGTTCTGACGCGAGCGCTCTTGGCAATGCTGGGCCGCTAGTCGACGTCCAACCCTTCACTTAAGCTTTGGCCACGGGGGCAATGGTTTGGCCGCGAGGGCAAAATGGCGCAAGACAATCGATTTGATCCGGCACGGCTCGAACAAATTGAACGCCGATTGCAAGTGCTGGAGGACGCCGAGGCGATCCGCAATTTAAAAGCACGCTACGCGGCGTTGTGCGACAACCAGTACGATGCCGACGGGATTGCCAGTCTGTTCACCGAGGATGCGGTGTGGGAAAGTCCCGCGCTGGGCCGGTTCGAAGGGCGCGATACGATCCGGAACTTTTTCCGGGGAGCGTCGGGCATCTTCTCCTTCGCGATCCATTACAGCCTGAACGGGCACATCGAGGTGGACGGCGATACCGCGCGAGCCCGCTGGTACCTGTTCATGCCGTGCACGGTAGCCGCCGGCAATCAGGCGACGTGGCGCGCTGGCATCGATCACGAAACCTACGCTCGGGTGGCTGGGATCTGGATGTTCCGTCACAAGCGGTCAGAGCCGCTGATGAGCGTTCCGTTCGAGACCGGCTGGGCATCGGCGCGTTTCGCGTGACTGGCGGTTCTTCTTGAATGAAATCACATCGGTCGGCTGCAAATCAGGAGAACGCGACATGAGTACGAGCGGCATACATAACCCACCCGAATTCAAGCACGCCGAGGACATGGAATGGGAGATGGGGCGATTTGGCAATGTCACCAGATTCCTGTTTCACCCGCGACCGGAACGCCCGACAGAGCCGAATGCGGGATTTCTCAAATACGCCCCGGGTGCGTCTTTCCCGCTGCACCGGCACGATTTCGCGCAGATTTGGTACATCATCGAGGGCGAATTCACGTTTGGCGGAAAGCTCTACGGCCCCGGCACGATCGCCTACATGCCCGATCCGCATTTCGAGCATGAAATGCACACAGCGACCGGCGGGACCATCTTCTTTGTGCAATACCCAGGTCCCACGACCGGCGCGCCGCCGATCTATGACGGCCGGATGAACTTGAAAGAGGCGCCACCGCTTGCGCGGCAGGACCTGGAGCACTGATGCAAGTGAACGACCGAGAAGCGCGGCAAGACGGCGAGGAATAGCGGATGGCATGGCAGGTCGGCGTCGATGTCGGCGGCACGTTCACCGATCTGCTAGCGCTCGATCCGGATCGTGGCGTGTTCCGCGTCGCCAAGGTGTTATCGACCCCCGAGGATCAGTCGATCGGCTTCATTGCTGGCCTGGCCGAACTCGAAACTGATCTCGCCGCGGTGGCCGCGCTGGTCCACGGCACCACGGTTGCCACCAACGCCGTCCTCGAACGCAAGGGAGCGGGCTGCGGGCTGATAACCACGGCCGGGTTTCGCGACGTGCTAGAGCTCGGCCGCCGCACGCGCCCCACTCCCTATGGCATGACCGGGAGCTTTGAGGCACTCATCCCGCGCGAATTGCGGGCCGAGGTGCCCGAGCGCATCGATGCCGCTGGCCGCGTCATGACGCCGCTCGACGAAGCGGCGGTGAGGCAGGAAGTGCGTCGCTTGTGTGAGCGCGGCGCCGAGGCATTGGTGATCCATTTCATCCATGCCTACGCCAATCCGGCGCACGAGCAGCGCTGCGCCGAAATTGCGCGCGAGATCTGGCCCAACCGGTTTGTGACATTAGGCAGCGAAATATTGCGCGAGGTGCGTGAATTCGAACGCGGCAGCACGGCAGCGCTCAACGGCTATGTGCAGCCGATCGTGTCGCGTTATCTCGGCCGCCTCTCACAGAACCTGCGCAGCGCGGGACTGAGCAACGAGCTTCTCGTGATGCAGGGGAATGGCGGCATGATGGCGGTCAGCACAGCCGCCGATCTCGCCGTGCACACCGTCATGTCCGGCCCGGCCGCCGGGGCGATCGCCGCGGCGCAGATCGGCGTGCAGGCCGGTTATCCCAACCTTGTCGCCTGCGATATGGGAGGGACCAGCTTCGATGTCTCTCTGATCGCCGCCGGCGAGCCGGCGCTGAGCGCGGAGAAAGACATCGCCTATGGCGTGCCGTTGCGCGTGCCGCTGGTCGACATCCACACAATCGGGGCCGGCGGCGGCAGCATCGCGCGGATCACACGGGCCGGCCTGTTGCAGGTCGGCCCCGAAAGCGCTGGCGCGCGCCCCGGGCCGATCGCCTATGGCCGAGGCGGCACTGCCGTTACCGTCACCGATGCCAACCTTCTGCTCGGGCGTCTCAACCCTGATCGTCTGACCGGGGTTGAGGAGGCTGCGCCGACAGAGACGATCGCCGCCGCCATCCACGAACAAATCGGCGCGCCGCTGGGCCTCGATGCGACCGCTGCCGCGGCGGCGGTCCTGGCCGTCACCACCAATCAGCTGGCGCACGCGATCCGCCTGGTATCGGTCGAGAAGGGACACGATCCGCGCGATTTCTCCCTATTCGCATTTGGCGGCGCCGGTCCCTTGCACGCCGTCGAGATCGCCCGCGAGCTCGGCATTCCGACCGTGCTGGTGCCGCGGTTTCCCGGCATCACCTCGGGTCTGGGCTGCGTCCTCGCGCCGGTGCGGCATGATTTTGTCCAGAGTGTCGCCCAACCGCTCGCCGATGCGGCGACCGCAGAGATCGACGGCCGCTTCGCCGATCAGGCTGCGGCGGGACGGCAGCTTCTCGACCAAGACGGAGTGCCACTCGCCGAAATCGTGGTTCTCCATGAAGTCGATCTGCTGTTCCGCGGTCAAAGCCATGTGTTCCGGGTGCCGGTGACCGCGCCGGGTTTTGATCCCCGGGTGGTGCTGGCCGATTTTCTGGAGCGCTACAAGGCGCGGTTCGACATCGAATTACCTGAGATGACAGCGATACTCGTGAACCTGCGCACCACTGTGATCGGGCGGCGCGCTCCGGTCGATCTGGCGACTTTTGCTCCCGTGATTGGCGGGTCCGAGGCGCTCCGGCCGAGCGGCGCGCGGCAGGTACGCTTCAACGATGGCTGGTTCGATACCCGGCTCTTCGACCGGGCTTCTCTCAGGAGAGGTGCGACGCTCACCGGGCCTGCAATCGTCGAGCAGCCCGATACCACGGTGGTCATCGACCCCGGTGCAACCGCCATCGTCGACAGCCTGGGAAATCTGGTGATTTCTGTAGGTGAGACATGACGCTCGATCCGGTGACACTGACGGTCATTCAGAACGGCCTGCGGCAGGTGGCCAGCGAGATGGATCTGGTCCACGAGAAAACCTCGTTCTCGCCAGTCATCTCTGAAGGATTTGACCGCTCAAACGGCATCTACGATCGCGCCACCGGCGAAGTCGTCGCCCAGGGTGAACTCGGGCTGCCGATTTTTGTCGGGGTGATGCAGTTCACCACCCAGGCCGTTATCGAGCGGCGCCGCGATCTCGAACCGGGCGACGTGATCCTGGTCAACGACCCCTATCTCGGCGGCACCCATCTGATGGACGTCAAGATGGTGCGGCCGTTCTATTATCGCGGCCGCCTCTGGTGCTATCTGTCGAACACCGGCCATTGGCCCGATACCGGCGGCATGGTGCCGGGCGGTTTTTCCGCGACGGCGACCGAGATCGTGCAGGAGGGCCTGCGCCTGCCGCCGGTGAAGCTCGTCCGCCGCGGCGAGATTTGCCAGGACATCATCGACATCGTCCTGAACAACATCCGGGTCGCCGAGGAGCGGATCGGCGACATCCGCGCGCAGCTCGGGGCGCTCAGCGTCGGCGAGAAGCGGCTGACCCAATTGCTCGATCGCTACAGCGTCGAAACCGTCGATGCTGCCATCGCCGAGCTCAAGGCCGGTTCCGAGCAGTTGATGCGCGCCCACATCGACAGCATCCCGGACGGGACCTACTCGGCGACCGCGATCGTCGACAGCGACGGCATCGTCGATCGGCCGCTCGAAGTGGTGCTGGACATGACGGTTTCCGGCTCCGACATCCATTTCGACCTGTCGCGGTCGAGCCCGCCATGCCGCGGCCCGATGAACTCCGTCTGGGCGACGACGCAATCGTCCGTCTATGTCGCAATGAAGCACATTTTCCCCGACGTGCCGATCAATGCCGGCTGTTTTGCACCGATCCACATCGCCCCACCCGACGGCACCTTCCTCTATGCCCGCTATCCGCGCCCCGTTGCCGGCTGCGCCGCCGAGGTCGCGCAGCGCATCATGGAAGCGGTGTTCGGAGCGATGGGGAAAGCAATACCGGAGCGTCTCTTCGCCGCGCCGGCCGGTACCAGCGGCAATTTCGGCCTCGGCGGCTACGATCCCGAGGAGGACCGGCACTACATCATGTACCTGTTTAGCGGTGGCGGGTACGGCGGCTGGTGGCAGACCGATGGGCTGACCAACGGCTGCTCGAGCGTCGGGATCTCGAAGACCCAGCCCGTCGAGATTCTCGAACAGCATTACCCGATCCTGTTCGACCGCTTCGCCCTGCGCGAAGGCTCGGGGGGCGCCGGGCGGCATCGCGGCGGTTTTGGGATCGACTACCAGATCCGGCTGCTGCGCGGCGAGGCAAAAGCCTCGTTCCTGATGGATCATGGGCGCGTCGGGCCGCCGGGTCTGCTCGGCGGCAGCCCCGGAGCAGTCAACGAGATTACCGTCAGTCAGGGCGGCGTAGCTTCGTGGCCGCCGCATCTCTCGAAGGGCGAAGGTTACGTGCTGGCCCCCGGAGATTGGATCGCCGTCAAGACGCCGGGCGGCGGCGGGTATGGGCCCGCGGAAGAGCGTGACCCCGCGATGGTGGAACGCGATATTGCCCGAGGTTATTACACGGATGTGGAAGCCGTCAGGCTGTTTACCCGTCCCGCTGCCGCGGAATAGGGCGTTCGGCGATGTGAGCTGCCGGCGCCTGGTTGGACTGAGTTGTGCGGCGCTGCGGTATTGCAAGCGCGTCTGAGCAAACGGAGATCAATAATGGACGAGCGTATCGTTCCGAACGATGCGGATTTTTGGACACGCGCTCGGCGTCACCTGCTCAAATATGGCGGCGAGTTCGTCGATTTCGTGCCGGTTCGGGCCGAGGGCGCGTTTCTCTACGATGATGCTGGCCGGCGCGTATTGGACTTCACCTCGGGTCAGATGAGTGCCCTGCTCGGCCATTCTCATCCCGAGATCGTCGCAACGGTACGCGACGGCATTGGGCGGCTCGACCACCTGTTCTCCTCGATGCTGAGCCGGCCTGTGGTCGATCTGGCCGAGGCTTTGGCCAGGCTGGTGCCGCAACTGCCAAAAGTCATGCTGTTGTCCACCGGTGGCGAGGCCAATGAGGCGGCGATCAAGCTCGCGAAACTCGTCACCGGCGGGTGGGAGGTGGTGGGCTTCGCGCAGTCATGGCACGGCATGACCGGAGCGGCGGCTTCAGCCACCTACAAGGCCGGCCGTCGCGGCTATGGGCCGATGGCGGCCGGTTGTTTCGCTATTCCCGCGCCGAACGCCTATCGCCCCCGCTTTTCTGGTGTCGATTGGCAAACGGAGCTCGACGACGCTTTCGATCTACTGGACCGCCAAAGCACCGGCAACCTCGCCGCCTTTATCGCCGAGCCGATCCTCAGCAGCGGCGGCATTATCGAGTTGCCCGAGGGGTACCTTGCCGCCTTAAAGCAGAAATGCGCCGAACGCGGCATGCTGCTGATCCTCGACGAAGCGCAGACCGGGATGGGACGCACCGGCACGATGTTCGCCTTCGAGCGGGACGGGGTCGTGCCGGATATCCTGGTGCTATCAAAGACGCTCGGCGCCGGGCTGCCCTTGGCCGCAGTCATGACCACCGACGAGATCTCGCAGGCGGCAGACGACCGCGGCTTCCTCTTCTACACCACCCACGTGAACGACCCGCTGCCGGCAATGGTCGGGTTGAAGGTCATCGAAGTGGTGCAGCGCGACGGGTTGGCGGCGCGCGCGGCCGAGTTGGGCGATTGCCTCAAGCGGGGGTTGCTGTCACTGAAGCAGAAGTATCCCTGCATTGGCGACGTACGCGGGCGGGGTTTGCTGCTCGGAGTGGAATTCAGAGCGCTCGATCGGAACGAGAACCACTCGGCGCGCGCGCTTTCGGATGCGGTTACCGACAGGGCGCTGCATCTCGGACTAAGCGCCAACATCGTGCGCACCGGCGCGTCCGATGGGGTCATGCGCATTGCCCCGCCATTGACTGCGACCGATGCCGAAATCGATCTCGGTCTCGAGCTGTTGGATGCGGCGCTCGAACGGACCGTCGAGAACCTCCGCCCGGTTCGCGATGCGCCGGCGTTCGCTGCCGTCGGCGCTTGATAAGCCGACGACAAACCTATGCTCAGCGGGGCGGAGGCCGGGTTCTCGTCGAGCTAGCCAGTGCGACGCCGTAGAGCGCCACGGCGTGGGGTCGGCCTTTCCGCTGCCCGAGTGTTCGTCGAATTTCGCCAGTCCCGGCTCGCCGCACAGCCAGCTGCCGCGACGCGCCGTCATTCCGCCGCGTCCTTGGTCTGGTCACCGAACACGTTATAGGTCCGCGCCTGATAGCCGATCATGTAGTCGGTGTAATAAGTCGTCTCGTATCGGGGTGGCCGGAGGGGACCGACGCAGGTCGGTACCGCGGCGATCGGCCAGTCGATCTGGGCGTCGCAGAAAAACGCTAACGCGTAGCGTTCGCCGCCGGTGCGGTTGACTGCGCGGTGCGCCGTTGCGAGAAAAGTGTCGTTCGTCCAGCGCAGCAACAACTGCCCGCCATTGACGATAAACGCGTCGCGGACGGTTGGGACGTCGATCCAATCGCCGGTCTGGGTGCGGAATGCCAGACCAGGCACGTCATTGGGCGCGAGCAGCGTTAGGAAACTCGTATCGGTATGCGGGGCGATGCCGAATTCGTCGTCGGACGCCTCCGGCTGCGACGGGTAGTGGGTCGCGCGCAGCTTGTACTGGAAGTCGGTGAAGGGCCGATCGAAGTACGTGGCGGGCAGGTCGAGCGCGCGGGCATAAACGCGCACCAGGCGTTGCACCAGCCGCTCCAGCGCGTCGCAATATTCGACGAGCGGTTCGCGGAAGCCGGGCAGGCTCTCGGGCCACTGGTTGGCGCTGCGGAAACGCCGGCCGGAGACGACGTCGGGATGGTCGGCGGCGAGGTCGCGCGCCATAAAGAACGCTTCGCTCATATTGGGCTTGGTGACCTGTGCGACGACCGAGGTGCGCAGAGTGTCGCCCATCATCGGCAGATAGCCGACATTGTGCTTGTCGAGCTTAATTTTGAGCTTCTCGTCGAGCGGCCGAGCGTGGAAGCGGGCGACCTGGCGATAGACCTCGTGCACCAGCGCCGAAGGCACGCCGTGGTTGACGATCGAATAGAAGCCGATCTCGGTCAGCGCGTGACGCAACTCGGACGCGGCACGGTCGAGCGCCCCGGCCTCTCCCGCGAAATAGGGTCCGAGATCGATGACCGGGATCACGTCAGCGTCGGGCATGATTTCAGCCGGCACCCGCTACTTCGACCGTTTTCGACGCCCAGAATCGCGCCTTTGGACGCATCGAGCAACGGCAAATCCGCTGCAACCGCACGAGATCAAAGCCGCCCCGATCAGGTCGCACCGTTGGGTGATGGTGATCTCGGGCCACTTTCGAGGCCGGCAAACCGCCGCTCATCCTCGGCAGCGGGAACTGCTCTCCATGCCTCTTTGCCGTCTTATTCGCTCATCTCGCCGGCGAAAGGCTGCTGAAGATTGATGCGCAAGGGAGGATCGCCCAGCAACAGCACAGTGGAGCGTGAGTTGGAGAATCCTGCGGCGGCTCGAGAGGTTTCTGCCAGGCAAACGTGGATCGCTTCGGCAATATTGGCGAAAATCCTCATACCGTAGACGGATCAGAATGGAGGCTGGTGAATGGCTACCGGGCCACTGGTAGTGACCTATCCGCTCACAGCACGCAGCCGGGCGATCGTCGAAGAAGAACTGGGTGGGACCGCCGAGGCTATCTATCTCGTCGATCTGGCGCCGGCCGCCCGAGCCCATGCCCTCGGGCGCGCCGCGGCGGTGCTGTCCCACGACACGTCGAAGGAATTGCGGTCCGACGAGATCCCACTGATCCGCAATGCCCGGCTATTGCAGTTCACCGCCGCTGGCGTCGATTGGGTGCCGACCCGCGACCTGCCATCGGAATTGCCGGTTGCCGCCAATAAGGGTGGAGGGGCCGAACCGATGTCGGAGCACATCGTCGCGCTGGCGCTGGCTGCGGCAAAGCGCCTCTTCATCGAGCACGCCAACCTCAAGAGCGGCGAATTCAACCAGCGCAACGCCAACCGGATGCTGCGCGGCGGCGTCTGCGGCATCCTCGGCTTTGGCAATGTCGGGGTCGCGACGGCGCGGTTGATGCGCGCCTTCGGGATGAAAATTCACGCAATCAACCGCCGCGGCGCGAGCCACGAACCGACCGACTGGATCGCGACGACCGACCGCCTCGACGAAATGCTGCGCATCGCCGATGTCTTCGTCGTCAGCGCCGCGCTGACCACCGCCACCGAGGGATTGATCGGCGCCCGCGAACTGGGTCTCATGAAGGAGAACGCAATCCTGATCAACGTCGCGCGTGGCGAGATTATCGACGAGGGAGCGCTCTACGCGCATCTTGTCTCCCATCCGCATTTTTTCGCCGGCATCGACGCGTGGTGGGTGGAACCGGTGCGGCACGGCCACTTCGCGATGGGTTACCCATTTCTCGACCTCCCGAACGTGATCGGCTCGCCGCACAATTCGGCGGGCGGCGGAGCATGGCGTGACGAGTACCTCCGGCGCGCGGTGCAGAATTGCCGGCGTGCCATCCTTGGCGAGACACCGCGGAACCTGATCGGCCCCGACGAGCGGATGCTCTAATAGAACGTCGGCGAGCGGATTCGGATGACCGGATTAATCTTCAACGAGAAAAGACCGGCGTCTGTGGATTGACAAAACGCTCCAGATCAAACGCATCGGCGGTGGTCAAGTCGACCTCGGGCCAGTGTCACTCGGAAAATCGAAAGATGTTGGCGGGTTCCTCGCGGAAGTCCCGCTCCCGCCGGAGGCGCTGCATCATCGCCATAACATAGGGTGCCGCGGCGCAGATCATGTCGAGCTGGCTGTCGTTCAAGGACAGGTCGGCACGGCGACAGGCCGCCACAACGATGTCGCGCACCGCAGGGTCATTGACCGGTTCCGGCCGAATGCTCGGCGGGGGTTGGGTCGAGAAGGCCGCACCCGGATCGAGGCTGGGCCTGCGGCTGCGCCAGTTCGTCGCCGTCTCATAGGCGTGGGCGGCGCGCAGCACCGTCGATTCATCAAAGGGACGCCCGACAAGCTGCAATGACAGCGGCAAGCCCGCCGGGGTGAACCCCATGCATTGCGCCAGCGCCGGCCCGCCGGTGACGTTGAAAGGTGTCGTCAGTGACGAATTCTGCCAGAAGCTGATCGTGCGCCAGGTTCCGAGCCGCGGCGCCGGTCCCGGAGCGGTCGGCGTCACCAGTACATCGAATTTCTCGTAGATCGACGTCATCTCGCCCAGCATCAGCCGCCGTTCGCGCTGTGCCTGGATGTAATCGGCGCCGCTGTAGAGGACCGCCGGCAGCGCGCGGCCGAGGAAGTCGGCGCCGAAATCGCCGGGCCGGGTGCGCAACTCCTCCTCGTGAATCGCGTATTGCTCGCTTTCGGCGATGGTGATCTTGACCGCGTAGTAGTCCGCCGCCGGCCGGATGCGCACATCTTCCAGCGTCGCGCCGAGCGAGCGGAAGACCGCGTAGGCTTCTTCGAGCGCGGCCCGCACCTCAGGCGTGACGGTGTTATCGTCCTCGTACAAATGCCGGACGATCCCGATCCGCAATCCCCGAATATCGCCGGTTAGCGCCCCCCGGTAATCTGGGATCGGCCGGCTGGCGCTGGCCGGATCTTTCGGATCGTACCCGGCAATCGCCTGCAGCAGGATCGCGCAATCTTCGACCGTCCAGGTCATCGGACCGGCATGATCGAAGGTGAAAGAATTGGCGTAGACGCCGGCACGGCTGACGAGCCCGTAGGTCGGCTTTAGCCCGACGATGCCGCACAGCGCCGCCGGGCCGCGGATCGAACCGCCGGTATCCGAGCCGAGCGCGCCCGGGACAAACCCGGCGGCAACTGCCGCCCCGGCGCCGCTCGACGAGCCGCCGGTGAAGTGATCGCGGTTCCATGGGTTGCGCGCCGGCGGCCAGGGTAGATCAAATGATGGCCCGCCATGCGCGAACTCATGAGTCGCGAGCTTGCCCAGCAATACCCCGCCGGCCTGGTAAAGCTTCGCGACGGTGGTCGCATCTTCGGTCGGGACGAGGTTTTCGCAGATTTTGGAGTGGCTGGTGGTTCGGATCCCGGCGGTCGCATAAATGTCCTTCAGGCCAAACGGTATCCCATGCAACGGGCCGCGATAGCTCCCGGCCATGATTTCGCGTTCCGCCGCGCGGGCCTGCTCGCGCGCCCTTTCCGGCGTAGGCAGCAGAAAAGCGTTGAGCTGCGGGTCGAGCGCCTCGATGCGCGCAAGCAACGCATCGGTCAGCTCGACCGGCGACAGCTGCCGCCTCTCGATCAACCCGGCGGCGTCGGCGATTGTCAGCCAATGCAGTTCGGTCGGAGTTGCGGTCAGATCGTCGGGCATGGTGGGCTCCCCTGAATAACTTGGCAGCGTCAGGCCTTGGGCACCTCATCTTGCAGCGGTAGGCCGTCGTGGATGCGTTGGTAGCCCAGCCGCGAAAGGTCAAGAGTCTGGTAGCGGCCGTGCAATAGCAATTCACTTAAGCCACGACCCACCGCCGGCGCCTGCATCAAGCCATGGCCGGAAAAGCCAAGCGCGATGTGGAAGTTCTCCAGGCCGCCGGTCCATGGTCCTAGAATCGCATTGTTGTCAAAGCTGTTCTGGTCGTAATGGCCGGCCCAGGCGTTGGTCATCTTGAGCGCTTCGAAGGCCGGCACTCGCTGGGCCAGCCCCGGCCAAATCGCCTCGTCGAAATAGGGATAATCGATCTCCCAGTTGAACCCCGGCGGCTCGTCATAGCGGGTGTTGCCGCTGATGTAGCCGGCGCCTTGCGGCCTAAAGCTGACATTGCGGCTGATATGCCGGGTCAGCGGCATCGGCTCGAGCTTTTCGCGAATTTCGAAATAAAACGTCAGGCGCCGCATCGGCGCGACCGGCACCTTCATGCCGAGCTTGTCACACAAATCGGCGCCCCAGCAATTGGCGGCGTTGACGATGCTCTCGGTCGTCAGCCGTTCGCCCGACTTGAGCCGCACCCCGGCAACCTGCTTGCCGCCAACATCGAAATCAACGACCCGGTCCTTCAGGTAGCGGATCCCCAGGCTCACGGCCTTGCGGCGAAACCCCATCAGCACGCTATGCGGGTCCATATAGCCGTCGTCAGGAGAGAAGGCGGCGATGTCTATGTCGTCAACCCGCATTGACGGGAAGCGGTGCTTGACGCCCTTACGGTCGAGCAATTCGACCCGTGCGTCATGCGCGGTTTGGATCCGCCAATTGCCGATCAGCGAATCGATGTCTCGCCTTCCTGAACCGAGCCACAAATAGCCTTCGCGGTGGAAATCGATCGGGGCGGGATCGCCGTCCACCGCCATCAGCGTCTCGAACTGGCCGTAGATCTCGTGCCCGTACTGCGCCATACGGATGTTTTCGGGCACGGTGAACAGCTGGCGGATCCCGCCGGTGGCACGCGGCGTGGCGGCAAATTCGTAGGTCGGGTCGGGCTCGATAACGACCACGTCAGCGGCATAGCATGCCAGCGCCAAGTAATAGGCGATGGCGGAGCCGATCACGCCGCCGCCAATAATCGCGATCTTCGCCATTTCCTCCTCGACGGTGCGTCGCCGCGCGTTGTGCCGGCGACCGGCGAGCCTAGTATAGCCCGATGCCACAGACCGTCAGCGTCGGCGAACTTACGAGCCTGGTTGTTCGGGTTTTTCTTCGTCACGGCGTCTCTGCGGAAAACGCCGGTCCGGTTGCCGAAACGGTCGTCGCGGCGGAGCGCGACGGCGCCGCCAGTCATGGCCTGTTGCGGCTGCCCGGTTATGTCTCGACGCTGAAAAGCGGCTGGGTCGACGGCCGGGCAGTCCCGGTCATCACCGACGCGGCTCCCGGGCTAGTCGCGACCGAGGCGGCGAACGGCTTCGCACAGCCGGCCTTGCAGGCAAGTGCGCCGCTGCTGCGGGAGAAGGCACGGCGGCAGGGTATAGCCGCAGTGGCGATCCGCAACTCGCACCACTTCGCCGCCGTCTGGCCCGATATCGAACCGTTTGCGGTTGAAGGGTTTATAGCGTTGGCCATGGTGAACGGCCGGCAGCGAATGGTCGTGTGGGGCGGCAAGCGCAAGTTGCTCGGCACCAGCCCGATGGCGTTTGCCTGTCCGCGCCCCGGCCGGCTACCGCTGGTTTGGGACCAGGCGTCGAGCGTCATGGCGCAGGGCGAAGTCCTGCTCGCCGCGCAAGGTGGCAAAATGTTGCCAGAGGGTGTCGGGCTCGATGCCGATGGCCGCCCAACGACCGATCCGCGCACCGTGCTCGATGGCGGATCGATCCTTCCGTTCGGCGGCCATAAGGGCTCATCGATCGCGTTTATGATCGAGATCCTCGCCGGAGCGCTGACCGGCGGCCCTTTCGGTTTCGAGGACCGCTCATCCGAATATCCCGGCGCGCAGACCCCAAAGGCGGGGCAGACCGTGATCCTGATCGATCCACTGCATGTGCCCGGCAACCGGTATTTCGAACGGATCGAGAGCCTGTTCGCGGCGATCGCCGCAAGCGGTGTCGAACGCCTGCCCGCGGAGCACCGATATGCGCGGCGCGAACAGGCGTTGCGCAACGGCATTCCGGTGAGCGACGGCGACTGGACGACACTCCGCGAGCTGCTCACCTGACCTCTACCGACGCAGGTACCAGATGCGAGGCCGGCCCGTGTCGACGCCGCCCGTTTTGACGCTGCGGACAGCGCGTCCTATCGTCTTTCCATGAGCAGCGGCTCCAACTACCTCGACCCGGACCGGCCGGGGGCGGTACGGCTCAGCGTCGGTGAAGCGCGAGCACTCGGCGAAGCGGCGCTCGCCCGCATCGGGTACGATGCAGACGACGCCGGCATCATCACCGACCAGCTAATCGACAACGCCCTCTGCGGCTACCGGTTCGCCGGGCTGCCGCGCATCCTGGCGATCGCACGCGAGGCGAAGACCAGGGACACCCGCGCCTCCGTCACTGTCGCGCACGAAACACCCGTCTCCGCCCTCGTCGATGGCGGCAACAATGTCGGCTATGTCGCCGTCTATCGCGGCGCCGAAATCGCGATTGCCAAGGCAAAACAGACCGGGATCGCGGCGGTCGGCATCTACAACAGCTATTTCAGCGGCGCAACGCCTACTACCTCGAACATATCGTCAATGCCGGGCTTGTCGGCCTGCATACCGCCAGCGGCGCGCCGCACATCGTGCCGCCCGGCGCAACCCGCCCGGCTCTGGGCACCAATCCGATAGCCTTCGGTTTTCCTTCGGCCGACGGGCCGGTTATCTTCGACACAGGCACGGCCTCCTTGATGTGGCGCGAGGTATTGCTTGCGGCCGAAACCGGCGAAGCATTGCCGCCGGGCGTCGCATTCGACGCCGACGGCAACCCCACCGTAGACGGACGCGCAGCGGCGAGGGGCGGCGTCACCGCTTTTGGCGGGCATAAAGGCTACGGGCTGGCCTTCGCGATCCAGGCCCTGGGTCTCCTCGCGGGTGCGGCGATCACGCGCGGCCAGGTGCAGGATTTCGGGTTTCTGTTTCTGGTTGTTGACCCCGGTGCGCTGCTGCCGGGGAACCCGTTCGCGGCGCAGATGTCGCAACTGGTAATGGCGATCCAGGCGACCCCGCGGCGGCCGGGGGTCGAGGAAATCCGCATCCCGTCTCAACGCGCCTTCCGCGAACGCGAGCGCCGCCGTACCGAAGGCATACTTGTCGACAATGCCGTGATCGCCGCCCTTGAGGCGCTATGATCCCCTTCCGCTTCACGCAACTGGCTTTCTGAGCTGATACCGCCGGGATTAGGGGATTGGATGAACGATCCAACGCATTTTGACCTGGTGACGATCGGGGGCGGCTTTGCCGGACTATGCGGGCCGTCCGAGGTGCCGAATTCGGCTTGCTTACGGCCGTGCTCGAAGCCGGCACCGACGAGAGCTATTTGTGCAGCTCGCGCTGGGCCGGCGGAATCTTTCACGTCTCCTACCACGACGTGAAGCTGAACCCGGACGAGCTCCTTGCCGCGATCAACCGCCAGACCGGCGGGCAGACGGATCAGGAATTGGCGGCGGCGATTGCCACCGATGCGGGCCGCACGGTCGACTGGCTGGCGCGCCAGGGTGCCGTGTTCACCCAGGCCAGCCCGATTGGCTGGCACCGCTTCACGCTGGCGCCACCGCGCGCCTCGGTGGCAGGGCAGGATTGGCAGGGTCGTGGCCCGGACCGCTTGCTCGGCGAATTGCAGCGACGGCTCGAGGAGCGACAAGGGCGGCTGCTCTTTGGCACCAGAGCGGAATCGCTGCGCTTGGAGCACGGTCGGGTTACCGGAGTTAGGGGACACCAAAACGGCAAAGCGCTCGAACTCAGCACCGGTGCGGTTGTCATCGCCGATGGCGGGTTTCCCGGCAATGCCGAGCTGTTCCGCAAATATATCGGGCCGCGGCCCGACCGGGTGCTGATGCGCCATGCCGGCGCTGCAATCGGCGACGGTCTGAAGATGGCCATGGACGCTGGGGCTGCAGTGGTTGGGCTCGACCGGTTCTACGGCCATCTGCTGAGCCGTGACGCGTTGGAAAATAGAGGTTTGTGGCCGTACCCGCAGATCGATGCGGTTGCGACCGCTGCTATCGTGGTGGATCAGCGCGGTTGCCGAATCCTTGACGAGGGACTAGGAGGCATCTCCATCACCAATGATCTTGCCGGGCTTGATGACCCGCTATGTGGCACGGTGATCTGCGATGCTCCGATCTGGGAGACCGCCGGTAAGGCCGCGCAAATCCCACCTAATCCGCAACTGCTCGCGGCCGGCGGCACCTTGCACCAAGCCGATACGATCGAGGCCTTGGCCGAGGCGGCGGACCTGCCGCCGCAAAGCCTGGCCTCGACCATCCTCGAGTACAATGACGCAGTCCGCTTTAACCGGTTGGTGACGCTGTTGCCCGAGCGCTCCATTCGCAGCGGCGCGCCACGACGGATCGAGACGCCGCCATTCTTCGCCATCCCGATTTGCGCCAGCATCACAAATACGTTTGGCGGCATCGCAATTGACGGGCATGGCCGGATAAAGCGGCCGGACGGCTCGGCGATTGCCGGACTTTACGCTGCCGGGGGAACCACCGGCGCACTCGAGGGTGGCGGTGCGCTGGGCTATGTCGGCGGGTTGCTCAAGGCCTGCGTCTTTGGCCTACGCGTCGCCGAACATGTCGCGGGCTAGAGCTAACTCAATTGCGAAGTCGACGGCGATGATAGCGCCAAGGCCGCCGATTGACGGAATTTGGGAGGCAACCGCGGGTTCGGGCGCCCGTATCGGCGGAATTGCCGGCCGGAAGGGAAGGGGTAGGGCAGGGGCAGCCCGGTAATACGAACTCCGCGATTGAGCAGTTGGCATACCGGACATCGCCTGGTCCGGTACATTGACCACACTCAATCTCGTTCCGCTGCCGGATGGATCTCCCCGTCCCGACCCTTTCCCCTGGCATCCAAGTTTATTATTGGAAACAGAGTTTTCAATAATTGGACAGCAAGGACAGGGGATCGCTAACTGCCAACCGGCTCAGCGGCAAAAAGCTTCATGGCAGAAGCGGCTGCACTGGTTTTCCTGCTCGTTTCGCAGTCTATGCGGCCGGTCAAACCCTTCGAACGAACAAAGACCAGCCAGGAAGCTTGCTTGACAGCAAGATTGCTAACAGGCATTCTGGTTTGCAAGATAGCTACCGAGCACAAGACAGCAAGCAGTCCATGGCCGCTTCCACACAGAAAACCAGCGTAAATCGCCGTCCGCTTGCGCCCGCTGCCAACTGGGCCCCCCGCAACGCCGATCCCAGAACTCCGCTCGGCACCCGTATTTCGGAAGCGATACACAGGCAGCTCAAGCTAGCCAGCGCCTTCAGCGGCATTGCGGTACAGGACCTTGTCGAACAGGCGATCCAGGAGTTCCTGACGAAGCATCCGGAATTGCACCCAAGCCTCGGACCGTCTCGATCCACGAAATCGACGCCGCGCAAGCAACGCTAGCGCCAAAACTGCGAGTGGCATGCCCTGCCCCTTGCAAACGAATCTCGCGCATGATAACGTCCTTTATCAATCGTAAGTTGTCTACCTACCGGCGTGACGCACCGACAGGCGCGACGTGTGGTCACCGAGATTCACAATCATCGCCGTCACAGCGAGCGTATTGCGCAAGGACAGTCACCCCGGGCGCCGCGAATTCCGACACCTGCATCGGTTGCGCTCTTTTCTTGCCGCGATTGATAGCCTGTTAGGAGCAATTTGCTGAGAGATACCTCGCGAATTCGGTCTCGGCCAAACTGCCGGCGGCAACGAGCCATTTCCGAAGAGCGCAAATGGCCGGAGCATCGCTGCTCGCCTCCAGCGCATAAACGAAATACCCGCGCGTCCTCAACACGGGTTCACTGATTGGCGCCAAGAGCCGTCCCGCGCGCAAATCATCGCTGATCAACGCGAGGGGGCCCATGACTACGCCAAGCCCCTCAAGGGCTGCCTGGATTGCAAAGTAGAAATGCTCGAAGACCTCATCGCGTGCCGGCTTTAGATCGGGGACATTGGCGGCGGCCATCCATCGTGGCCACGCGTCGCGCAATGTCGCTGCGTGAAGCAGCGTGTGCCGTTCCAGATCTGCCGGTGTCCGCAGCGGTAGTTTACTCATCAGGTCGGAGCTCAAAACCGGCAAGCGTACTTCGCCGAGAAATCGCGTTCCAACCCAACCGGGTAGCCGCGACGGGCCCGAGATCACGGCATCGACATCCATTCGGAATTGC
>Ga0210408_10002095_pt1 | contig 19882 bp, 10 predicted proteins | sample IncBWH4MmetaG_FD_155471 | JGI IMG/M metagenome (GOLD analysis project Ga0210408, IMG submission 155471) | Forest soil microbial communities from Barre Woods Harvard Forest LTER site, Petersham, Massachusetts, United States - Inc-BW-H-4-M | ecosystem: Environmental > Terrestrial > Soil >...
GCCACTGCGCGCGCATACTCAAGATAGACATCTTGTGGTGTGATCCGCACATATTGGAGAGTGGTTTGGATGTCGGCGTGACCCATCAGTCGCATGAGCGCAGGCAGGCTCATACCAGCACGTACCATATCCGAGGCAAAGGTGTGTCGAAACCGATGCGGATGGGCGAGCTTAATCCCGGTGGTTTGAGCCGCTCTTGGCGCCGGGCAGAAAGCGATGGGGAAAAGCCTCGCCGAGGCTGCGGCCTGTAAAGAGATTGACAATGCGCTCGCCAAAACGCAACTTGATTTCCTCGGTGGTGCGCATCACCATCACACCCGAGTGGGTCGGCCTCCTCGACTTCCAGACCCGCTTCCCCAGCGCGCTGGCCGGTTGAGTCACGCGCTCCGCGATGGGAGAATTTCCGGGCTTTACTTCTTCAGTTGGGCGGGCCAGTTTTGCACGAGGGTCAGCGGCTGATTCTCCTCTTTTACGTCCCCGCTGTTAATGAGAAATTTCTTCCCGTCGGCCGTTACCGCGTAGGGCCCCAGCGTATTTTGAACACCGGGTGCCCGGAAGAGTGGATGGGGAGTTCCCAGTTGGATGGGGCCGTTGGCCGGGTTTACATCGACCGCCATCAGGTTGTCGGTGGGATCGAGGAAGAACAGCTCTTTTCCGTCCCTCCGCCATTTCGCAGCAGTGCCGCCATCCGTTGAGACTTGCCATTTGGCGCCTCCTCCGGGAAACGCGGTCACGTAGATTTCGAACCGGCCTGTTTCATTGCTTTCATAGGCCATCCATTTGCCGCCCGGTGCGACCGAAGCCGCAAAAGTGTTGAAGGCGCTGGAAACCACAGGAAAGGGCTTGTGCTCGCTGCCGAACAGAGGCAGGCTCCACATTTCCGTGCCCGAGTTGCGATCAGCGGCCCCGCGCATATACACAAGGTATTTCTCGTCGGGGGAAACGTCCTCCGGGTAGTCGAAGGCATCTTCCTCGAGAACGACCCGTTCGGGGCCGCTGCCATCGGCGGCCTTGGCGTATACGTGGAGAGAACCCTTCACATTGGAGCCGTAGTAGATCGTTCTGCCATCGGGAGTCCATACCGGATACCGCTGACTGGCAGGCCCGAAGGTCAGACGCGCTTTGGTGTTGCGCCGCAGGTCGAAGATCCAGACATCAAGCGTTCCCTGAGTGGTTAGCAGGCTCACCGCTACACGCGTGCCGTCGGGAGAAATTGCCGGATCAAAATAGCGATCAATCTCGCCCAGGGTGCCGACAGGTTTGCCGACCCGCGAAAACCACAGCAGACGCCAGCCTCCTTGCTCGGTGCCGGTTTGGAACACCAGGTTGCCGTTGTCCGACGCGGAGAAAATGGGGCGATTTGATGTGGAATTAACGGCCACGTGCTCGGCAATGGGCAAAGGTGTTCCGGTGGTTTGGAGACGCTGCACGTTGAAAGGCTGCGCCATAAGGGTCCGGCCCCGCAGAAAAAGCAGGTAGCCGGGGACGTAAAGCGCCGCCAACTCACTTTTTATCAGCGGTTGGGCGTTCAGCGACCCGACGGTCCCGACATATTCCGTATGCTCCTGGATCCCATGAGAGTTGCGCGCCCAGAACAGGAAGTGGTTGCCATCGGAAAGGAAGTAAGGCCAGCGGTGGCTGTTCTCGCCGCGACTTACATCCAGCTTCGTAGCTGGCTCTGGTATACCTCCGTCGGCAGAGACACGCAGCAGCGCTTGTTGCGCTCCAGGCGAAAAGACGATCACACCATTCTTGCCCCAAGCTCCACCCCGCCCGATGGCGGCGTCGCACAGAGCCTGTGGTGGCCCGCCGTTGGCATCGATCTTTTTCAGCTTGCCGTCGGCGAAGAATCCGATCTCGCGGCTGTCCGGCGACCAGAAGGGGTAACTGGCGTCATCGGTCCCTGAGATGGGAGTCGCGGTGAGCGAACTCAGTGGACGGATGTAAAGCTGGTTCTTGCCTTTGTCGTCGCGCGCCGCGAACACCAACCGGCTGCCATCCGGTGAGATCACTGGCGTGCCGGCTGCGGGCGCGAGCGTGACGAACGATGTGCCCACCGGCGGCGGAATGAGCGATCGCACCACGGCCGGGTCCTGTCGCGAGGGAGTGTGAAGGTAGGCGGCGATGGCTGCCAGCGCGATCAGCAAGGCCGCGCCTGCCACGAACCAAGGCAGTCGCGCCGATCCTGGTGCCGGAGCGGCGTGCGGCGCGTGGGAACTCTCTCCCGCGATCCACTTCAATTGCACCTTCACATCGTGAGCAGTCTGGAAACGCTCGTCGGGGTTCTTCTCCAGGCACGTCTTCACGACATGATCCAGCGCCGCAGGCGAGGTCGGTTGCACTTGGCTCACTGGTCCCGGATCTTTTTCCAGGATTCCAGTCAGGACACTCAACTGGCTCTTCCCTTCAAACGCGCGCTGTCCCGTCACCATTTCGTAGAGAACGCATCCCAGACTGAAAACGTCGCTGCGCGCATCGGCCTCCGCCCCCTGCAACACCTCCGGCGCCATATATTGGAATGTCCCGACGACAGTGCCGCGCTGCGTCAGCCCTTTCGACGGTGAACTCAGATCGGCGATCGTCATGGTCGGAGTCGAAGGCGTCATCCCGCTGATCGCCGCAGCCGCAGCGCCCGAAAGCGCGGGAAATGTCTTCGCCAGTCCAAAGTCCAGCAGCTTCGCGCCACTCGGGGTCAGCATGATGTTCCCCGGCTTCAAGTCGCGGTGCAGGATGCCCGCCCGGTGCGCGGTCGAGAGAGCCTCGGCAATCTGTATCCCGAACTCCAGCGCTTGTTTGAGCGGCAGCGCGACACGGCGCAAACGATCTGCCAGGGATTCGCCCTCCAGGTATTCCATCACCAGGAACGAGGTGCCGTCCTGCATGCCCACGTCGTAAAGCTGACAGATGTGAGGATGGTTGAGGGACGAGACCGCGCGCGCTTCCCGTTCGAAGCGCGCTTTCAGTTCTGGGCTGGAAGAAAGGTGTGCCGGGAGAATCTTGACGGCCACCGTGCGCTCAAGCCGCGTGTCACGCGCGCGATACACTTCCCCCATGCCGCCCGCACCCAGCGGAGATTGGATCTCATACGGCCCGAGTTTGGTCCCAGATGGGAGCCCCATGGGTTGCGCGTCATTATAGTCCCCGGGGAGGACGCCACTCATTTCGGAGCCGCGGAAGCAGCCGAACTCAGGAGTAGATTCGAGCAACCGCGATAACTCCCGGTTTGTCGGCAAACGTTACCTTGGGATTACTTCACGTTTGCCCGTCACACGCCCACGGATACCAGCAGCACTCCGCAGCCGACTAGCGAGGCGCCCGCCCAACGTCGCCACCCAATATGTTCTTTCAGGATGTACTTGGCCAGTGCTGTTTCCAGCACGTAGCTGAACGCTGTCGCTGGTACTGCGAAGCTCAGGTTGGTAATGGAAAGCAGCGCCATTAGCGCGAAAAATGAAACTGCCATCGCCGGCACCCCAACGCCAACATAAGGATTACGTGCGAGGGAAGCGATTAGCCGGAAAATCGCGCGTGGCCGGAAGTCACACACCTCGCCGTTGCGCTTCATGCCCATGGTATTCAGCACATCCGCAATTGTGCCCGGGATTACAATCAGCGCAATCAGCAGCCACTTCATTGCGCCGCCTCGTAAGGCAGATCGCCGAATTTGTGTAGCACCGGCGCGGTGCGCGGCACGGTTCGTACCACTAGGCTTACGCCCAGACCAATCATGCCAATTCCAATCCAACGCTCGGTGGAAACCCGTTCATGCAACAGGAACTCGCCCATCAGCGCCGTCAGCACATACGACACCGAGGTCACTGGAAGCACGTAACTGAGGTCCACCCGGCTCAGCAATGAGAGTTGCGAGATCAGCCACACGATCAGCAGTAGCACCCCTAAAACCACGAGTGGGTTTACAAACGCGTGGATGTAGGGCCAGGGCGAAAAAGAGACCAACCGGCCAACTTCGTGCAGCCCACGGCTCAAGGTGAAATTGCCCAGCACGTTGCTTGCGACCAGCAGCGCAACTACTGTCCGGGTTTTTAGACGCAATGGCTGAGACTGGTTCTTCAAGACGCCGGCGGCGAGAATCGTAGTGGACCGGCGCGATCCCGGCATTTTGGCTGGGAACTCGTGAGTCAACTGTAGCGCATCGGAGTCACCCCGGACATAAGCCATGAGCAGCCACTTTCGTAAATCGCTCTTCCGCTTCATAAATGCGGTTATAGGCCGCGGTCCCGATCATCTGCATGAGCTCTGCTTGCCTACGAGATTCGGAGTATTGGCAAGCCGCTTTATCAGGCGTTTTGCAGATGTGGCGGGCCCCCTCATGAGGCAAAGCAATGCTACAGCGTGAGGGCTACGCATAGATGGTCACTTGTGATCATCTTTCCAACAACCACGCGCTGTAGCATTAAGTTTCCTCAAATTAGGAGGGCACCTTGTCTGCGTTGAACAGCTCGGTCAAAACGTACGGTGCGCTGTCGCGACGACAGGCTGTGCGAACGGTATGCGGCGCTGCGACTATTTTGGTGAGCATCATTCTGTTCGAACCCGCCACACTTTCCCAATCGGATTCCGGGAGCCTAGGAGTGTCGGCTAACGACCTAGCACGGCGGGTGATCACTAACGAACTAAAATTCCAAGATGACCACACCAACTGGATGTACCGACTAGAAAAAGAACAATATGGTAAGAAACAGGTTGAGGAAATCATTGAGACAAAGGAAGGCTCTCTCAGTCGACTCCTGTCTATTAACCACCAGCCCCTTACCGCGAAACAACAAGAGGAAGAGGACCAGCGTGTGCGGGAATTAATGACCAGTCGAAGTGCGAAACGAAAATTACAGCGAGCTCTGGAGGCTGAGATCCTACAGGGGAGACGGTTGTTCAAGATGCTGCCTGATGCATTTGTATTCAACTACGCGGGTGGTGACGGAAACGTGATAAGGCTGAGCTTTAGACCAAACCCGAATTTTAATCCGCCCTCCCTGGAGGCTCGCGTTTTCCATGACATGGAAGGCGAGCTGTGGGTCGACTGCAAACAGGAGCGACTGGCTGCGTTTAATGGTCATCTCACACAGGACGTGAAATTCGGACTCGGCCTGCTGGGACACTTGGACAAGGGAGGCCATTTTGACGTTAGGCAGGCAGAAGTTGTCCCAGGCCACTGGGATATGACCACTATGAGTGTGGAGATGTCAGGAAAGGCTCTCTTGTTCAAGAATATCGGGGTGCAGAAGATGGAAAAACGTTGGGGCTTCCAACAGGTATCCGATGATCTGACACTCACCCAAGCCGCGGACATACTCAACCGACACATAGTTGTGGCGGATAATCGCTAGTCTTTCTTGTTCGACATCTCGGCATTTCGATTCGAGCTTCCACGCGCCTCCTGGATTGCCGAGTTACCTTGGGATTTCTTCCTGTTTGCACGTTTGAACGAAGCCGCTTCTGCGGTGGACGCTATCGCGTGCTCGAAGCAAGCAGCATCGGAGATTCGAGACGTGCATACGAATAGAACACCAGCGTCAGCGTCCCGAGTCAGCGTCCCGAGTCTTGCAGAATGGTCTGTCTCGCGTTACCATGACGCGATCGAGCCTGGGCTTCATGGTTAGATCGATGAACTTCGATTTGAAACGCGCCCCGCAAATATTCTTCTTTTCAACAACTTCCAAACCAAAGTCGATTGAAATCCCATAGCGTCCGCCGCGAACAAAGCGGCTTCCTTTAAACGGCTGCATCGAAAGCGAACCCCTGCGGTCCAAGCCAACGGGACCTGTCGCGCCGTTTCGCTTCCGATACAGCTCTAACGTCACCTGGGCGCAATCCGAAGCCCTTGATGTAGAATCGGCCCTGGCCCTCGCCCTCGTGGCGCAAGACCGTGACCAACGGCTGAGCACTTCCTGGGCTCTGGCCATTGCACCGCAGGAGGTGATTTAGCCCAAGGGGTGCAACGAACGAACATTGGACGCTTACCATCACAAACTGAGCGAGATTTTTCCGCTGGAAGCAGAGGGCTCTTAGAATAGACGATGATGAAGATCAGAGGTGTCGGCGGGATTGTATTGGCCTAGGAAGAAGAAATACCTAAGATGAAAGCCGCCAGATCCAGCCGCAGTGAACAGGCAGTGAGACTCAGTCCCAAGCCGATGGGCGTTCCACGAATATGGTTTTGCGGTCTCTTCTAGTCTCCCTTTTGCTTTGCGCATCTTTCGGGGCGGTGGCTCAAGCGACTGCCCCTTCAGCGATTCCTCGCAAAACGGCACCAGTTGCAGATTTCAAAGAAGCGCAACGTTTGCTTGCGGCGGGAAGGCTGGATCAGGCGGTTGCTGTGGCTGAGGAAGGATTGTCGCAAGCGCCCCATAGCGTTGTGGGCCGCAATCTGCTGGGTGTGATTTACAACCAGCAGGGAAAGTACGACGAGGCGATTGCACAGTTCCAGCAAGCCTTGGCGATTGCCCCAAACTCCGCTGACACGCTTGTCAATCTGGCGATCAGTTACGCGAATCAGAGCAAGACTGACCTTTCGGCCCAGACCTTGAGAAAGGCTCTGCGGGTTCAGCCGGGTCACCGGACCGGGAATTACAATCTCGGGAATCTGCTGCTCAGCCAGAACAAGCCTAAAGAAGCGCTCCCCTATCTGCTTCGACTCGCAAACCCCGATCCCGCTGCGCGTCTGCTTCTAATTCGCGCTTACCTGGACGCGGGAAGGTCAGCTGAGGGGTTATCCAATGCCGAAAAACTATCCCGAGATTTTCCCAAAGACGCCACAATTCATTATTCCCTCGGTGTCTTGCTGGCTCCTCACCGGCAATACCGGCAGGCTGCTCTTGAGTTTGAAAAAGCCGATGCTCTGCAGCCTGGGAATATGGACATCCTGCATGATCTGGGTCGGGCCTATTTCCTGAGCGGTCAACTTTCCAAAGCACAGGAAAAGCTTAACCAGGCATTGCTTCTACGGCCTGACTCTGCCAACACTTTGTACTGGCTCGCCCAAACTGCTGCCGGAATGCAGAAAGAAATCGATGCGCTGGAGCTACTGGTCCGGGCGAGAAAGCTTGCGCCCAACAATACCGATATTCTGTTTTTGATGGCGCAGCTGAGCATGAAGCAGTCGTTCTTTGAGGATGCGATTGAAGTGCTCAATGAAGGATTGAAAATCGATCCACGTCGCGCGGATTTTTATGCCGCTCTAGGAGAGAGCTACTTCACCATCGGCAAGGTGGACAAAGCGCTCGAGGAGTTCAAGACGCTGATCTCACTTGATCCTTCGCCACGCTCATATGTTTTTATGGGCCTTTGCTATCGGCACCTCGGACAGTACGAAGAGTCTAAGCGCTACCTCAACGAAAGCCTGAGTGTCGATCCAGACAATCTTCCTGCTCTGTTCAATCTCGGATTTATCGCGAGAAAGGAAGGTGACTACCCGCTGGCGGCGCAATTTCTTCAACGGGCGCTGCGCCTGGACAAGGACTATCCAGAGGCTTTGTTCGAGTTTGGCAGTTTAAAGATGGACCAGAAAAAGTATGGGGAAGCGGTTCCATCGTTCCGGCATTTTGTGGAAGTGAGTCCAAATCCGGCGGATGGATATTACAAGCTCGCTCTTTGCGAGAGAACGCTGCATCAGTTGGATGCTGCGCAACGCGACATGAACGTATTCACGACGCTGTCGAAGAGTCCACAACCCGCACCATATCCGCTGCAGCATTTTTTTGACTATTTAGAGCGTCGCAGTGCATTAACGGCGGAACAGCAGAATGAAACGGATCTTCGCGGGTTGGAGGCAGAAGTCCAGCAACATCCGGATCGTCCGCGCAGCCTATATTTGCTCGCAGAATCGCTTCTAAGGGGAGGACGCACCAATGAGGCGATGCAGGTTCTTCAACGGCTCGATGCACTCAGTGCTGGAGATTTTCGAACCGAGCTGAATTCTGGAATCTTGCTTGGCCGTTTTCGGATTTACCCAGACGCGATCCGTTATCTGCAGACGGCACTCAAAATAAGTCCGGGATCCGATGAGGCCAAGTACAATCTGGGCGAAGCGATGTTCCGAAACGGGGAGTATGAAGGAGCCGTACAAGCGTTGCTGGGGGTTTCGCCGGATGGCCAAAAAGATAGCTCCTATCAAGGGTTGCTAGGGGATGTTTATGCGCGAATGGGGCGGTTGGGCGACGCATCCAGATGCCTGCAACAAGCAACCACAGCCGCGCCGGACAATGACCAGTACTATGAATCGCTGGCCGTGGTTCAACTCCGGGAGGGTAATATTCAACAGGCAGACCGTACGGTACAGGCCGGGTTAGCGCAAATTCCCGATTCTGGCCTGCTGTATTGGACCGCAGGGGTTGTGGCAGTGGCTCACGGTCACGAGCGTGAGGCGGAAATTCTCTTAAAGAAAGCCTCCCAACTGATCCCTTCTCGGGAGGCGGTTGCGGCTACGCTGGGAATCTTCTACTACGAGGAGGGGCGGTTTTCCGATGCTCGTGAGGTGCTGAAGCGCTGCATGGAGATGTTTCCTCAGAGTCACCTCGATTATCAGAAGATTAATGCCGTGCTGGACGCTGCCTCCAACTCCGGAGCGCTGAAATCCGAAGACATTTCTCCCGAGGCACGGAAAGAGTTTTGCCAGTTGGCGCTCGATATGCGGGAGCAAGAGCAATAGCACGGTCCGACTCATGATCCCGTCGGTCCGAACCGAATCTGCTAAATTTCTTCAACGAATATGAGCTGTCGCCTACTAAGTGCCACCACGATTGCGATAGCTATGACTTTCGCCAGCAGCGCGCAGGTTAAGGATTCCCGTACAAGCTTGTCACCTCCGGCAAAATTTGTTGACCTGAGCACCAGCTTGGGAGTGCGATTCCAGCACGAGGCACCCCATACCTCAAAGAAATATCTGCTCGAGACCATGGGGTCGGGGGTGGCCCTTTTTGACTATGACAATGACGGCAGGCTCGATTTGTTTCTCGTAAACGGTGCTGAGATCAGCGATCCCTCTCAGCCGGACGCAATCCCGGCAAAGACCGGACCAAAGTATTGGAATCGCCTCTATCACCAGAAATCTGATGGGACATTCGAGGACGTGACGGAGAAGGCGGGTTTACAGGGCGCCGGCTACGGAATGGGTGTAGCCATTGGTGACTACGACAATGATGGTTTTGAAGACTTGTACGTTACCGGATATGGCGGCAATCATCTTTATCACAACAATGGCAACGGAACATTCACGGATGTGACCCAAAAAGCTGCAATAGCTGCAGGCGGCTGGTCCACCAGCGCGGCATGGGTGGACCTAGACGGAGACGGGCTCCTGGACCTTGTAGTATTGCGATATCTGCAGTGGGAATTTACCGACATCTGGTGCGGAGAACGCAAACAGGGTTACCGTTCCTATTGCCATCCCGATCAGTTCCGCCCAATCACTCCTCTCATTTATCACAACGATGGGAACGGGCATTTCACCGAAATCACAAAGCAGGCAGGATTCGCCAAGCCCGGAAATGCACTTGGAATCGCAATCGCAGACTTCAATGGCGATGGTCGGGTCGATGTATTTATCGCCAACGACTCCACCCCCGAGTTCCTTTACCAGAACAAAGGAGACGGAACATTCGAAGAGGTCGGACTCTTTGCCGGCGTCGGCGTTGACGGCGATGGGCATGCATACGCCGGCATGGGCGTGGATTTTGCCGATTATGACAACGACGGATTGCCGGACATTGTTGTCACCGATCTGGCCTACCAGAAATATGCGCTGTACCGAAACAATGGTGACTCCACTTTCGCGTATGTGAGCGACACGGCAGGTTTAGGGGCAATGACCTTTCTCCATTCCGGATGGGGAATGCGGCTCCTCGATTACGACAATGACGGTTGGAAGGACTTGCTAGTAGGACAAGCTCACGTGATGGATACGATCGAGTTGAACTATCCGCAGCTGCGGTACCGCGAACCGCTACTTCTCGCACGGAATACAGGGCAGGGTTTTGTTGACATATCAGGTCAGTCTGGCGCCGTCTTTCACGAAGCGTGGGCAAGTCGCGGGATGGCAATCGGGGACATCGATAATGACGGAAAACTTGATGCGGTGGTCAGCGAAAATGGAGGTCCTGCTCACATTCTGCATAACGAAACCGATACGCAAAATCATTGGCTGACTTTGAGTCTCGTCGGGCACAAAAGCAACCGCGACGCAATCGGAGCTGAGGTGAAGATCATGACCGGGCAAGGCCAACAACAGGCCACCGTCACCACATGCGGAAGTTATCTATCTTCGGGGGACAAGAGAGTGCATTTCGGGCTGGGCCATCAGTCTGCCGTCAAAGAAATACGTATCCGATGGCCAAGCGGCATCGGGCAGATCCTTCATGATGTGAAGAGCGACCAAATTCTGCGTATCGACGAACCCGCCAAGTGAGCAGGACTCAGGCGCCACACGACGAAGATTTTGCTGGGCAAGATGTGCCAATCAGGCCCAAGCGTGTACGAACACGGAATCTATAGCAGTTAAGGCGAAAACATTGGATAACGCCCTTGACGAAGGAGAAGAGCTCGGGGTAGAGCTGGGCTACCGAGGTGAGCGGCAGACTTAGCGAATTAAGGTTCCAGACCGGAGCAGGGAAATCGAGGTCCCACACGTGAGCTTGGCACGATGGGCCATTGAGAAGCAAGCCGCCGAATCGTTTTTCTGAAACCCACCGCATTTTTCGCTTGACAAGGGTAGTACGAAGGTACTAATCGTGTACGAACACGGAGCGTGTACGTACACACCGTTTTCTGGGGGAAACAATGTCAGGAAGCTTGTTTTCGTCGCGAAGTGGTGGGTTTCTGGTCCTAGCCCCGATGCTGCTGTTCGCGATCCCCGCGCTGACCCAAGTTGATACCGGCTCCGTCCGAGGCACGGTAACAGATCCATCAGGAGCGGTCATCGCCGACGCTAAGGTGAATCTGAGCAGTGAGGCCACCGGCCAGACGGTCTCCACCTCTACTGCAAAAGACGGCGCTTTCACCTTCAGTCCGGTCAAGATCGGATCTTACAGGCTCAGTGTCGAAGCCGCTGGATTTAAAAGGGCGGCCACGCACGTTACGGTGAACGTGCAGGAGCAAGCTCGCGCCGACTTCCAGTTGGTTACCGGAGCAGTAAGTGAAACCGTCGAAGTAACGGCGACGTCCCCGCAGCTTCAAACCCAAGATGCCTCTGTGGGCACGGTGGCGACAGGCGAGCAGGTCAACGATCTCCCGCTCAACGGCCGCAATTACACCTTTCTGGCGCAGCTTGGCTCGGGCGTAACCCGTCTAAATCCGACGCGCGGTTTGGAACAAACCGGCAGTTTCGTCGCCAACGGCCTCACTACCGTCCACAACAACTACATCCTGGATGGAATCGACAACAATAACGACACGGTTGATTTCTTGAATGGCGCGGCCTACGTCAATCTGCCTCCGCCGGACGCCATTCAGGAATTCAAGGCGCAGACCAGCAACTTCAGCGCCGAGTTCGGGCGTGCCGGCGGGGCGGTGGTGAATGCCTCGATTAAGTCAGGCTCGAACAGCTTCCACGGAACCCTGTGGGAATTCGTGCGCAATGACAAATTCGATGCCATTAACGTGGATCAGTGGTTTCTCCCCGCAAACCAGCGGAAGAAAGGTGAACTGCGGCGAAACCAGTTCGGTGGTGCGATAGGCGGCCCGATTGTGAAGAACAAGATGTTCTTCTTCGGCGATTACGAGGGGACCCGCATTCGCACCGGAGCAGAATACATCGGCAATACTGTCCCTACGGCTGCGGAAGTCGCCAGCGGCTATACGGATTTTTCGGACTGGTTGACCCAGTCCACCACAACCTATACCGATGTGCTGGGACGCACATTCAACCAGTACCAGATATTTGATCCGGCAACGACTCGGCAGGTGACCAACGCCTCCGCTGACCCGGTTACCGGATTGCCGGTTTCTTGCCCGGGAACACCTGCCTCCGCCACGTGCTACGTGCGCGATCCGTTCAGCAATAATCAGCTGCCTGCTGGCCGTCTGGATCAAAACGCAATCAAACTCCTGCAGCTCTATCCGGCAGCCACCATTCCCGGCGCTCTCACCAGCAACTATTCCGTGAACCGCAGTCAGTCGGATGACAACAACCATTTCGACATTCGCGAAGACAACACTCTCGGCCTGCGCGATCAGTTATTCGGGCGCATAAGTTATAGCCGCCAGCATGCAAGCATCCCTGGCTCTTTCACAGGGGACGCCAACAATACGGGCTTTGGTCAAGGAGACATCAAGAACCAATCCACCAACCTTGCCATCAGCGAGACACACCAGTTTTCCACGACATTGGTCAATGAGGCGCGATTCGGGTATAGCCGGCTTCGTAACTTCTACCAGCCTCAGACCGCGCTGATCAGCGGCATTCCTGCCAAGTACGGAATCCAAGGCATCCCGCAAAGTAACGGCAACGGAGGTTTGCCGACGATCACTATCAGCGGGCTGACTGGCCTGGGCGCCGGCGCATTTGCCAGCCCTAACCAGCGCAGCAGCGACACGATTCAATTCACCGAGAACCTGACCAAAGTCCACGGTGGCCACAGTTTCAAAGGAGGATTTGAATACCAGAGGATACACTTCCCCTGGATTGACCCGGCGTGGTCCCGCGGCGAGTTCGATTTTGGCGGCTATACGGGCATGGCGCCGGGACTCGGCGGGGCAACCCCGGGTGTAGGCGCGGCGGACCTCTTGCTCACGCCAATGGCCGCAACCGTTCCCGGCGGCGTGAACAATGTCGGTGGGGCGCATAGCGTTTTCGCTTCCAATATCACCAACCTCGATGACTTGCGCCACTACTGGGGCGCGTATTTCCAGGACGACTGGAAAGCGAACTCCAAGCTCACGATCAACATGGGGCTGCGCTGGGAAGTCTTTGGGGGCCTTGCCGACCCGAGCGGCAAGCAAGCCGGGCTGACATTGACGAGCGGTACGCCTCAATACCTGATACCGTCATCGCAAAAGAACGCGGCGCTCTCACCGGCCTTCGCTCCTCTGTTGGCCAAGGACGGCATTCAGCTGAAATACATGAGCAGTAACAGCTTGTTTACCACGCCCTACAACAACTTCGCGCCGAGAGTCGGTCTCGCGTACCAGATCACTTCCAAGCTTGTGACGCGGGCTGCCTACGGAATGTTCTATGGGGGATTCGAGAACATCGGCGGCGCCCCAGACCCCGGCTACAACTATCCCTGGTCGGTGAATCTCGGGTTCTTCGCTCCCAACGGGAACATTCTCCCGTTGACTTATCCGAACGGACAATTCGCGACGCTCGAAAACGGGCTCGCAGCCGCGAATCCCGACCCGGCCAGTCCGAACTTCAGTCCAAAGGGGCTGGGACTCGTCGGCTACGATCGCCCGTGGAAGACATCCTATGTCCAGGAGTGGAACGGCTCCCTGCAGTACCAGTTTTCGCCGAGTCAGTCTCTGACCGTGGGGTACATAGGCAACAACAGCCACCATTTGCTGAATGGCGAGAAACGGAATATCCCCAACATCATTCTTCCACCGGGGACGACCGTGACCCCATATCTGCAGTTCCCCGATTTCGCCCAAAATGAGGATTATCTGACCGCTCGTGGAGCTGCCTACTACCAGTCTGTTCAAATCACATACGAACGTAGAATCTCGCATGGGCTGAGCGTGCTGGCAGACTATACTCGCTCTGTGTGCAAAGGGGATTACAAGAATATTCTCGGCCTGTCCGAAAACCAGTTCAATCGTGCGCCAACCCTAGCGGGCTTTGGCCTGACGCGGGACTACAGCTATTGCGGCAATGACTCGCCCAACATCTTGCATGCCAGCGGCGTTTGGCAATTGCCGATCGGGAGAGGCCAATCACTTGGAAGAGGCATGTCCCGCGGACTCGACGCAGTGATCGGTGGTTGGAGCGCTCAGTGGATTCTCACCTCGCAAGATGGGTTCCCGTTTACGATCAACTGCGCGACCGGCACAATGAGTGGGAACTTCGGCTGCTATGCTCCGATCGCAGGACATCCTTACGCGCAGAAAGGGCCCCATGGCATCGAGCCTTTCTTGAATGCTGCAGGGTTTGTTCAGCCGCCGGCCGCAACCACCATAGGGCAAACCGATTTTGCGCCCCTGGGAGGGCCGTGGAACCAGGTGCATGGTCCAGCCTACAACGCTCTTGATTTTTCGATCTTCAAGAGATTCCGGACGACAGAAACCACGAACCTCGAGTTTCGAGCTGAGTTCTTCAATTTCCTGAATCACCCGAACTTCGGGACCAGCCTCGCCGACGGCAACTATAACGATAAAAACTTCGGGATCATTAACAATACCCTGGGAACGGGCCGGCAAACCCAATTTGCGCTCAAGTGGTATTTCTGAAGATACCATGCGCGGGGAGACTCCCTTCCCGCGCATTCAATTTGTTTCAAAGTTGCCTGATGGACGCGAACCAATCCGAGTTACGTCCGCACGCTGTGTCGGGAAAGCTCCGTTTGCGTGCAGTTGTTACCTTCCTGCTCGTGCTGATCTTTGTGCCTTGCGTGTTGTCGCCTCTCACCCACGCAGCAACGCCCATCACTTTTGACCAGAAGCAAAGGCTGTGGGTCTTACAAAGTGGCGAAGCCACTTACGCCTTGGGCGTAAATGAACGCGGCGAATTGCAGCATCTCTACTGGGGAAAGCGCATACGGGCGCAGGATCTCACCAGCGCCCATTCCTTGCCCGAGTGGGCATCCTTTGACCTGAGCACCACAACCACTCCGCAGGAGTATCCCGGCTGGGGAGCAGGACTCTACGTGGAGCCGGCGCTAAAAGCTACATTCGCGAACGGAAATCGAGAGGTCGTGTTGTATTACGTGGATCAAAAACTCGAGGGCAACCATCTCGAGATCACATTGAAGGATGAGATTTCGCCACTCTTTGTCCACTTGCATTACCGAGTCTATCCGGACAGCGGCATTCTCGAACGCTCAGCCCAGATTGAGAATCGGACGTCTGAGGAAGTCACTCTGGAAAGCGCGCAATCCGCTTCGTGGACACTGCCCGGTGATAGGTCATACCGGCTGCATTACCTCACGGGACGCTGGGCGGGAGAATGGCAGCTCCAAACCGAGACATTGCAAATTGGGAAACGTGTCATTGAGAGCCGGCGGGGCAGTACGGGGAATGACGCGAATCCCTGGTTTGCGATCGACGAGACTGACAAAACCGACGAAACTCATGGGCCGGTGTGGTTCGGTGAACTGGGATGGAGCGGTAGTTGGCGGTTCACAGTCGAGCGCACTCCTTCGGATCAGTATCGAGTCACCGGCGGCCTTAACCCTTTCGACTTCGGTTACCGACTCTCTCCCGGAGAGTCTCTCGAAACTCCGCCATTTTATGCCGGGTTCACCGATGGCGGACTCGGCGAAGCTTCACGAATCCTGCACCGCTACCAACTTGAGCAGATCCTGCCGGGAAGCCCCCATCCCCGAATTCGCCCTGTCCTCTATAACTCCTGGGAGGCAACCGAGTTCAATGTGGATGAGGCAGGGCAGATGGCGCTCGCCGAGAAAGCCGCCCGGCTTGGAGTAGAGCGGTTCGTGGTAGATGACGGCTGGTTCGGGGAGCGCAACAATGATCATGCTGGACTGGGTGATTGGTACGTAAATTCGCGGAAATTTCCGCGCGGGCTGAAGCCGCTGATTGACCGGGTTCACCACCTCGGGATGGATTTCGGATTGTGGGTCGAGCCCGAGATGGTCAATCCGGACAGCGATCTTTATCGGAGGCACCCCGATTGGGTCATGAACTTTCCCGGAAGGCCCCGAACTGAGGGTCGAAACCAGCTTGTTCTGAATCTCGCCCGCGACGATGTCAAGGAATACATCTCTTCCCGGCTGGATCGGCTCGTAACGGAAAACGACATTGGTCTTCTCAAATGGGACTACAACCGCAATTGGTCCGAGCCCGGCTGGCCCGAGGCGCCGTTCGCAGATCAGAAAAAAATCTGGGTGCGTTATGTGCAGAACCTGTACGACATCATCGATCGATTACGCAGCAAGCATCCTCGGCTCGAAATTGAGGGATGTTCCGGCGGAGGAGCTCGCGTCGATTTGGGAATGCTGCGGCGTGTCGATCAGGTCTGGCCTTCCGATAACACCGATGCACTGGATCGCCTTACCATCCAATACGGCTTCACCCAGGCATACAGTCCACACGTAATGATGGCTTGGGTCACGGACGTGCCAAACGGGATCAACGGCCGAGTAACGCCGCTCAGATTTCGCTTCCTGGTCGCGATGACTGGCTCACTTGGCGTCGGTGGCAATTTGAACAAATGGTCCGGTGATGAGATCGCCGTTGCCAGCAAGATGATTTCTTTCTACAAGCAGATTCGCGCGACCGTACAGGACGGAAAACTCGTTCGACTTGTTTCCCCCATGGCATCTGAGTTCAGTGCGATGCAGTACGTTTCGCAAGATAGCCAGCAGGTCGTAGTCTTCGCCTTTTTGCATTCCCAGCAATTTGGCCGAAGCGTGCCACTGCTGTATTTGCAGGGTCTACCCGAGGATGCCATGTACTCCGTCAGCACGATCGACAACGGGTCCGAGGAACATACGGGAAAGCTGAGCGGTGCTTACCTCATGCACCATGGAATCCAGCTTAGCTTACGAGCGGATTACGATGCCACAGCTATGAAGCTCGATCGTGTGCAGTGAAGAACTACGGGCAGGATGATTTGAGGGAATGAGGAGGAATGGAGATTGGATCGTCAGACGCTGCAAGGCTCGTTTGACGCGTGCGTTCTCAAAAATGATGTACTGCGTTTGACGATTGTGCCGCAGTTAGGCGGGAAGATCGTCTCGCTGGTACGCCTGGAAAGCGGCTACGAGTACCTCCTGCAACCGCCGGAGCCTGAACTGGCATACCGGCCACGTTCTTACGGCGCTAAATTCGAAGATCATGAGACCAGCGGCTTCGATGAGTGTGTACCGACGGTGGCCGAATGCCTCTATCCTGAACAGCCGTTTCTGCGTAGCCGATTGCCCGATCATGGGGATGTTTGGTCCTTGCCGGCGGACGCAAAAATCGATGGAGGGCAACTTTGCCTGAGTACCCATCTCAGGAGTCTGCCGCTTCGATTTACGAAGAAGGTACAACTTCAGGAAGACAGAGTCAGACTGGACTATGAAGCGACGAACCTGTGTCAATCGGGAGTGAAGTTTCTCTGGTCTGCGCACCCCCTGCTCCGAGTCGAGCCTGACGCAGAAATTGTTCTCCCGAAGGAGGTGAAAGAAGTAGAAGTGGGCTGGTCAAACCAGGAGCGCCTGGGAAAGTCAGGCGATCGATGCGCCTGGCCAACGGCAATTGAACGCTCGGGTCGAACCGTCCCCCTCAATCAGATTCGTTCCCCGATTGCCGGCACGGCAGACAAGTTATTCACGCCCCGTCTTTCCGAAGGTTTCTGTGGCATGTTCCTGCCGCGAGAACAGGAAGGCATAACTTTCCGATTTGATCCCCGGCTGGTCCCGTTCGTGGGCATTTGGATATGTCAAGGTGGATGGCCAACCAGCCGGGCCAGCAAACACTTTACGATTGCTCTTGAACCTTGCCTGGGCCGACCCGATTCTCTGGAAGAGGCCGCGAAGCGCAACGAATGCGTCGTCCTTGGTGGGGGCGAGTCCCTACAATGGTGGATGGAGATCGAGGCAAATGGCGCAGCTCTGCGCGATCTCGGTGGACGTACATGAGTAGAGCTATCGGCAGATCTCTGGCTTCACCGCGATGGTCGCCTGCGATGATCATATTGATCTGGTTTTTCGTTGTCGCGCATCCCTCGTACCCGTCAACTCCACAACAACCCGCACAGAAACCAGGTCGCCAGCCAGAAGAGAGCGGCACGAATCCTCAATTTCTCGCCGCTTTGCGCGCGTACAAAGCTCAACAATACGCGGTGGCGCGGAAACAGCTTCAGGCCATGGTGCAAGTGGCTCCCGCGAGTTTTGAAGTCAACGAACTATTAGGACTCGTTTACGTCGCTCAGGGGGACCAAGCCCATGCGAATCAGTTTCTGGCCAAAGCGGTTCGATTGAATCCAACACTTCCGGAAGCGCGGACGGCGCTCGCCACAAACCTTCTGGCGCTTCATCGAGCCGACGAAGCTGAGATTCAGTTTAGCAAGGCGGTCGAGCTGAGCCCCGACGGCTACGACGCTAACCACAACCTGGGTGAGTTCTATATCCAAACCGGCAAGATTGCCAGTGCGATTCCTTTCCTCGAACGGGCGCAGCAAGCCGATCGGACGGTCTACAACAACGGTTACGATTTGGCCCTAGCTCTTGAGCAGTCCGGCAAGCTGGATCAAGCGCGCCAGCAGCTCCAGTACCTGATCTCCTTGCAAGATGCAGCGGAGTTGCACAGTCTTCTCGGCGAAGTCGAAGAAAAGTCCCGGAACTATCTCTCTGCCGCCGCACAGTATGAGCAGGCGGCGCGAATGGAGCCGAGCGAGCAGAACATCTTGAACTGGGGTGCGGAACTGTTGCTTCATCAGACATTTGCTCCTGCCATCGATGTATTCAAGGCGGGAACGCAACGCTTTTCGGAATCGACCCAGTTGAATGATGGGCTGGGCATAGCTTTCTATGGCGCGGGACAAACCGACGACGCCGTTCGAGCTTTCTTCCGCGCCTCCGATCTAACACCTTCCGACCCTCTGCCCCTGACTTTTCTCGGCAAGGCTTGCGACAGCGCCTCACCGTCCCTGGCAGATCAAGTCCGCTCTCGTCTTCAGAATTTCATCGCACGCGACACGAAAAGCGCCGAACTCCACTACTATCTCGCACTGTGTTTGAGAAAGACGAGTCCGACCGATTCAAAGGCGGGCCGGGACTCTGACGCCGAAACTCTCTTGAAGCGCGCGGTAGCACTCGATCCCAACTATGCAGATGCTTATTTCCAACTCGGAGCTTTGTATGGCGATGAGCACAAGTACAAAGAAGCAATCGAACATTATGAACTAGCGCTGAAGATAAATCCCAACGCGGCGGGCACCCATTATCGTCTTGCACAGGTCTTGGCACGAGTGGGAAATCAGACCCGCGCTCAGGAAGAATTAGCGGTTTTCGAGCGGCTACGTCAGAGCGAATCTGATGCGACGAGTAAGGAGCAGAGCGAGATTCAGCAGTTCGTGTACAGAATGCGAAAAGCGGACACCAACTGATCTTCCGGGGATCGGTGCGAGATAATTCGGTGGCGCCAGGCACAGCTTCCTGAATCGCGAGCACCCCGCAGGCGGCGGACGCGCACAGGGCACAGATACGTTGGCCTTGCTTTGTAACATCGTAGCGTGTACGTTACCGGTATTCGCCCGGACGCAAGCCGCCGCCCGCTACGCACGAGAGGCAATGGGTTCCTCCGGTATCGATAACAGCACGCCTGAGGTGATCATGCGACGATTGGATATAGCTGCGATCGCACTGATCGCTTTCGTGCAAATCTCTTACGCCGCTGAAGCAAGCAAGCGCGCTCAAGACATCCATAATCCCCCCGGGGTCTACGTCGTAGATCCGGCTGACGATTTCGGACCTTGGCAGGGATGGGGCAGCTCGCTCTCCTGGTGGGCCCGGGCAGTTGGAGGCACCCAGAATGCCGACTACTATGCCGACTTGATCTATACGCTAAACGAAAGGGATGGTCTTCCGAGCCTTGGGCTCAACGTGGTTCGATACAACGTGGGTGGCGGTGGGATGAACCAGCCGCAGGAGAACAAGGGATCGAAGCTGCAATGGCAGATGGACATTGACGGATACTGGACGGACCCCAAGAACAACGATCCCATAAGTTGGAATTGGTCGGCGGATGAGAACCAGCGGGCAATGATGCAGAA
>Ga0210408_10002096_pt1 | contig 19857 bp, 16 predicted proteins | sample IncBWH4MmetaG_FD_155471 | JGI IMG/M metagenome (GOLD analysis project Ga0210408, IMG submission 155471) | Forest soil microbial communities from Barre Woods Harvard Forest LTER site, Petersham, Massachusetts, United States - Inc-BW-H-4-M | ecosystem: Environmental > Terrestrial > Soil >...
CCACGGGCATGAGATCCTTCGCTGCGCTCAGGATGACTGGAGGATAAATGTCAGCTCGTGCTTGTTGTGATGCAAATGCTGGACCTGTGCTCCGGGAATAGCGGCGAACGCAGCGGATGCCTCGTGATCGGTCGCCCCCTGGAACTTGATGGTGCAGACGAAATTCTTCACCAACCCCGAGGCGCGCCACTTCTCGACCAGCCGTAGCAGCCGCGCCGGATAGCAGGCGATGTCGGAGAACAGCCAGTCGACCGGCCCGACGCTCGCGGGCTCCAGCGCGAAAGCGCTCTCGCCCAGCCATTCGACGCCCGCCATCGCCGCCACCCTGGGATCGAGCGGCGCCTTGTCGACAGCGATCACATTGGCGCCGAGCCTGGCCAAAACATAAGTCCAGCCGCCCGGCGATGCGCCGAGGTCGAGGCAGCGCGCGCCGGCACCCGGCCGGCGTCCGAGTCGCACCAGCGCCTCCCACAGCTTGAGATAGGCGCGGTTGGGCGGCCCGGTCTTGTCCTCGACGAAGGAAACCTCGCCGTTGGCAAAGGGCGAGCTGCAACGCCCGGCGGCGAGCAGGCAATCGGGCGCCAACAGGGTCCACGACCCCAGCGGCGCCACGGGCGCGGCGGCGGGAAAGACGATGGGCTTGGCCGAGACGTGCGGCAGGCGCTCCTCGATCAGCGCGGCGCGGCGATGATGCAGCGGCGCGTACATTGCCCAGTTGCGCTGGATGTCGCGCAGCACCCGCGCCGCGCTGCCGATCGACGCCACCGGCAGCTCGACGCCGTCGTGCCAGATATTGGCGGCCCAGGCGGCGGCGATCGCCGGCCCGTCGCAGACGAACAGCCGCTCATGGCGCTGAACCACGGCTACGCCGGCACGCTGCAATTCCTCCTGCAGTTGATCGGCAAAGCCCTCGGCCGCGAGATAGGCAGTGGTCATGGGCGCAACCTAATCCACCGACCGCCGTTCCCGAACAAGGGCTTAACCGGAGGAAATCATGGCCAAGACTTCGATGTCCCAGCGCAAGACCCTGGGCCGCGTCATGCATGAATACACCCACGGCGAACTCAAGAGCGGTCCCAGCGGCAAGGCCGGCAAGGTGAAGAGCCGGCGCCAGGCGATCGCCATCGCGCTCAAGGAGGCCGGCGCCTCCAGGTATGAGAGCGGGAAAGAGAACAAGCAGAACCTGCGCAAGAGCAAGCGGAAGGAAGCGACCGGCCGAACCTACCAGCAGGAGACCGAGGGCAAAGGCCGGGTCGGCGCGCGCGGCAAGCGCGAGAGCTCGCCAGCGATGGGCGGTCGCAATGCCAAGGTGCCGACACGTCGCTCGCCGCGTCGCCGCTCGACGCGACGGACCGCGCGATGAACGACGCCCGACGACTAGTCGAGAACGATTTTCAACCCTCCTGCAATCGTCGGGCATAGCCCGGGCGGCAAATTGCATGCTAGCGTTTTGCCGCCACATGGAGGAGGTGCATCGTGATTGGCAGACGGTATTTGATCGCAGGCGCTTGCGCGGGCGCAGTTTTGGCCGCAGGCAGCGCACTCGCCCAGCAGGCGACCGTCGGCATCCAGACGGTCACCACCTATTCCGCCGATGCACGCATCACCGCAGTCGACCCCGCCGCGCGCACGGTTTCCCTCGCCTTCACCAACGGCGCGACGGCCACCCGCAACGTCAGCCAAGCGGTCGCGGACTTCGGTGCCCGCAAGGTCGGCGACATGGTGTCGGTCGGCTTCGAGGACAGGCTCACCTTCGTGCTTTCGGCCCCCAATGTCGGGACGCCGCGCGATCGTGACACCAGCGTGACGGCGGCCGCATCGGCCACCGGCATGGGTGCCGCCGGCGTTTCAGCCAGCGAGGCAATCGCCAACTGGTGGGTCGTGGGCGTCAATCCCGCCGGAGGCACCATCTCGCTGGTCAACCCGGCCGGCGGCGAGGTGCGGACCTACAACGTGACGACACAGGCGGGCCGCGAGCAGCTTCCGCGAGTCAAGATCGGCGACAGCCTGACGGCCATCAACACCCAGGTCCTGGTCGTCTCGATCACGCCCAAAGCGTAAGGCGCCTCACGGAACGCCGGCGCGCGACCCGGGAGGCTGCGAACCGACGGGTTGGCGCCCAAGCGCCTGCGCGTCGTGGGCACGGCCGTCGCTCTGGTATCGGTCTGCACCATCTGGACCTTTTGGGCCTGAACTGAGCGATCCCAACGGCAGGATGACACGCTTCGCCGCGGCTTGTTAACCTGCGGGCAACACCAGGGCTATTGCATATGGTGATTTCGTCGTCTCGACCGAGGGCCGCAGGCCCGAGCGGAGAGACCTTCTCTCCACGATAGGCCGCTTATCGTGGAGAGAAGGTCTCTCGGCTCCGCGCTTCGCGCTCTGGTCGAGACGACGGAGAGTCGCCATATGCGATAGCTTTCCGGGCAACACGGAGGAGTTCATGGCCAAGTTCGGTATCGGACAATCGGTTCGCAGAGTCGAGGACCCGCGCCTCCTGACAGGCGGTGGGCGTTACACCGACGACACCAAGCTCAATGCCCCGGCGGCCCGCGCCTACGTGCTGCGCTCACCGCATGCCCATGCCGACATCAGGAGCATCGATACGGCGACCGCCCGTAAGGCGCCGGGCGTTCTGCTGGTGCTGACCGGCGAGGATGTAACGAAGGCGGACTTCGGCGATGTTCCCTGCCTGGTGCCGCTCGAGAACCGCGATGGCACGCCGCGCGGCGACACCTCGCGGCCGATGCTGGCCAAGGGCCGCGTGCGCCATGTCGGCGACCCGGTGGCGCTGGTGGTGGCCGAGACGCTCGAGCAGGCCAAGGACGCGGCCGAGCTGATCGAGGTCGACTTCGCCGCCCGGCCGCACACCGTCGGCACCTACGAGTCCGCCCAACCCGGCGCGCCGCTGGTGCACGACCATATCAAGGACAACATCGTCTTCGACTGGGAGATGGGCGACCGCGCCAGGACCGAGACGGCCTTCGCCAAGGCCGACAGGATCGTCAGGCTGCAGATCGTCAACAACCGGCTGGTCGTCAACTCGATGGAGCCGCGCGGCGCCATCTGCGAGTACGACCCCAAGGACGACCGCTCGACCCTGTGGGTCTCCTCGCAGGGCGTCAGCATGATCCGACCGGTGGTGGCCGACATGATCCTCAAGATCGGCTCGCCCAAGCTTCGCGTGCGCACCGGCGACGTGGGCGGCGGCTTCGGCATGAAGATCTTCGTGCATCCGGAATATCCCATGGTCGTATGGGCCTCGCGGACGCTCAAGCGCACGGTGAAATGGATTCCCGATCGCCAGGAAGCGTTCCAGTCGGACGTCCAGGGCCGCGACCATGTCTCGATCGCCGAGATGGCGCTCGACAAGGATTGCCGCTTCATCGGCTGCCGCATCACGACCTATGCGGCATTGGGTGCCTATCTCAGCCATTTCAGCGCCTTCATCCCCACCCTCGCCGGCAGCTCGATGCTGGTCGGCCTCTACCAGACGCCGGCCGTCTACGTGAACGTCAAGGGCGTGCTGACCAACACCGTGCCAACCGACGCCTATCGCGGCGCCGGGCGGCCCGAGGCGGCCTATCTGCTGGAGCGCTTCGTCGACCACATCGCGCGCGAGACCGGCCTGGCGCCCGACGAGATCCGCGCCCGCAACTTCGTGAAGCCCAGCCAGATTCCGTGGAAGACGGCGCTCGGCGACACCTACGATTCGGGCGACTTCGAGAGCCTCATGCGCAAGGGCATGGACAAGGCCGACTGGAAGGGTTTCCCGTCGCGTCGCGCCGCCTCCGAAGCCAGGGGCAAATGGCGCGGCATCGGCATGGCGACCTATGTCGAGAAATGCGGCGGCGGCGGCGCGCCTGAGACCGCGATCGCCAAGTTCAACGACGATGCCTCGGTCACGCTCTATCTCGGCAACCAGACCAACGGCCAGGGCCACGAGACGGCGATCCGGCAGATCGCCTCGGCGCGACTGGGCATCGATGCCGAGCGCATCAACATCGTGCAGGGCGATTCGGACGCCACGCCCGAGGGCTTTACCGGCGGCAGCCGCATGGTCTCGGTGGCCGGCGTGGCGACGCTGGGGGTCGCCGACAAGATCATCGCCAAGGGCAAGCTGGTGGCGGCGAGCGTCATGGAGGCGAGTGCCGCCGACATCGACTATGACGACGGCGCCTTCAAGATCGTCGGCACCGATCGCACGATGAGCCTGTTCGATGTCGCCCGGGCCGCCAAGGACCCCAGGCACGTACCGGCGGGCGAGAAACCCGGCCTGGATGACGAGTTCACGCGCATGCCCGAGGCCGACACCTTCCCCAACGGCTGCCACATCTGCGAACTTGAGGTCGACCCCGATACCGGCACGCTGGACATCCTGAACTACAGCGTCATGGACGATTTCGGCAGCGCCCTCAATCCGCTGCTGCTGCAGGGCCAGGTCCATGGCGGCGTGGGCCAGGGCGTCGGCCAGGCGCTGACGGAGAAGACGGTTTACGACAAGGAGTCGGGCCAGCTCATGAGCGGCAGTTTCATGGACTATGCACTGCCGCGCGCCGACATCGTCCCGCACGTCCACTTCGACATGCACAACAGCCCCTGCACGACCAATCCGCTGGGCGTGAAGGGGGCGGGCGAGGCCGGCGCCATCGGGGCGCCACCCGCGGTGATCAACGCCATCGTCAGCGCCATCCATCGCCATACCGGCCTCGAGCACGTTGACATGCCGGTAACGGCGGCCAGCCTGTGGGCGGCGATCGACGCCAGGCGGGGGAGGAAAGCGGCATAGCGGACGCCGGGGCCGGAATCATCCCCACTGCCAAGCGTCTAGAGGCGTTACTTCTTGTGTCACAAGCAGTATACGATCCGTGCCGTAAAAAGCCGCCTTGGGCCCCAGGCCGTCATGTTGACGCATTTCGGAGGATAGAATTCGGATAGAATATGAGTCCAAGATGAAGCGGGTTTCGAAGGCTAAAGCGAGCAAGTTCCCATGGCGCGGCGTCGGCGGCCTTGCCCTTGTGGCTGCCGTCTCTGCTGGCCTGTGGGTCGCCGCCGAGCGGCAGACCAGCAGCGCCCAGGAAGGCATCCGCCCGACCGGCCCCCTGATCTCGCGCGGCTATACCGAAGCGCCGGCCGGTACAGTGGTCATTGCCGGCAGTCCCCTGGGCGGCGCGAACGTGATCGAACTGCGCATCAAGGACGGCCAGCACGTCAAGCGTGACGAGATCATCGCCGTTCTGTCCGGCTATCCCGCCGCCGACATCGGCGTTCGCATCGCCGAGGCTGCCCTGGCCAGGCTCAAGGCAACGCACGATCAGGTGCTGACGGGCACCCGTGTCACCCAGATCGCCTTGCTGGAAGCCACCCTGAAATCGTCGATCGAGAGCAACAAGCTCGCGGCGCTCGGACGTCTGCGGTCGGGGACGCCCAACGATCAGAAGGAGATGGAAGCCAGCCTACAGGTGGAGAGCGTCGAACGGGAGAAGGCCAGGCTGGAGCTCGCGAAGCAGACGCTGAAGTACGATCTGGCGCAATACGAGCTCGACCTCGCCAACGCGAAGGCAAGCGTCGAAAGTGCGCGCCAGTCGCGCGAGGACGCCGTCGTCCGCTCGCCGCTCGACGGTGTCGTGGTGGAGATCTACGCGCGCCAGGGCGAGCGTTTCGCGAGTTTAGGCATCGCTAAAATCGTCGACATGGACCAGTTGCGCGTACGCGCCTCGGTCGACGAACTGCATCTCGCGCGCATGCGGCCCGGCGCCCGGGTGGAAATCACCTTCAAGAACGATCCGGTCACCTATAGCGGCAAGATCGTGCGCGTGCCTCTCACGGTGACGCGCATGGTGCGCAGCGACGCCGACCTGGGCGAGCTGGCCACCCGCCTCGTTGAAGTCGAGATCGCGCCCGACGAGGGCATCCGCCTGCCGCAATACCTCGGACGCGAAGCGCGGGTTACCTTCCTGAATTGACGCCGGACGACGGCGCGAGACGCGACCCGATCTACGTTTCTCATGCTCTTCCGGGACCGCGGGCCTCCAGGCCCGCTCATGAATCATGAAGCGGGCCTGGAGGCCCGCGGTCCGGCAAGACCATGACGCACCACGGACGAAGACTGTGTACACTTCACCCATGAAATCCATGCGCCCGACGCTCTACGGCAGCCGTCACGCGGTCTCCGCCGGCCACTACCTTGCCGCCGCCGCCGGTTTCGCGATCCTCGAAGCCGGCGGCAATGCGATCGATGCCGGCTGCGCCGCCGGCATCGCACTTGCCGTGCTGCATCCCGACGAGGTGAACGTGGCCGGCGTGGCGCCGATCATGATCCGAACCGGGGCCCAAGGAGAGAAAGCGGGCAAGGTCGTCACCATCGCCGGACTCGGCCATTGGCCCGCCCGCTTTCCCGCCGACCTGTTCATGCGCGAGCACGGCGGCAAGATGCCCCTCGGCCTGCTGCGCACCGTGGTGCCGGCGGCGCCCGACGCCTGGATCACCGCCCTCTGCGACTACGGCACGATGTCGTTCGGCGACGTGGCGGGGGCCGCCATCCGCTACGCCCGCGAAGGCTTCGCCGTCTTCGAGTACATGGCCACCATGATCAAGGAGTACGAAGCCGGCTACCGGTCGTGGCCTTCCAACGCCGCAATCTTCCTGCCCGGCGGCAAGCTGCCGCAAGCGGGCGACCGCTTCCTGCAGACCGACCTCGCCGACACTTTGCAATACATGGCCGACCAAGAGCGCACGATGGCGAAGCGCGGCCGGATCGCGGGCCTGCAGGCCGCGCGCGCTGCCTTCTATTGCGGCGACATCGCCGAGCAGATCGTGCGCTACCACGAACAGGAGGGCGGCTACCTCAGCCGCGACGATCTGGCGGGCTTCCACAGCCGCTACGAGGCGCCGGTCAGCGTCCGCTGGCGCGACTTCGAGGTCTTCACCTGCGGCCCGTGGTGCCAGGGCCCGATGTTGGCGCAGGCGCTGCGCATGGTCGAAGCCTCAGGCGGGCTGAAGGGCCTCGCCCACAACAGCGCCGACTACATCCACCTCATCACCGAGATCATGAAGGCGGCCTGCGCCGACCGCGAGTACCGCTATGGCGATCCGCTGTTCGTCGATGTCGGCCTGGACGAGCTTCTGTCGGATGCCCATGTCGTGGCCCGCGTCAGCGCGATCGACCACGACCGCGCCATGCCCGACATGCCGCCGCCGCTCGGCCGGCATCCCAGCAACCGGCCGCCACCTGTGTCAGCGTCGCGTACCAAGAGCGATGCCACGATCGAGCCCGATACCTCCTACTGCTGCGCCGTCGACCGCTGGGGCAATGTTCTGTCGGCCACGCCGTCGGACGGATCGTGGCGCTCGCCGGTCATTCCCGGCCTCGGCATCGTGCCCTCGGCGCGCGGCACGCAATCGCGGCCCGATCCCAGCCATCCTTCCGGCGTGGCACCGGGCAAGCGACCCAGGCTCACGCCCAACCCGGCGATCGCCGTGCGCGACGACGGCAGCGTCATCCCGTTCGGCGCGCCCGGCGGCGACGTCCAGGTGCAGGCCATGTTGCAGGTGTTCCTGAACGCCTTCCATTTCGGCATGGACCTCCAGGAGGCGATCGAGCAGCCGCGTTTCGCGACCTTCAGCTTCCCCAACTCCTTCGCGCCCTACACCCACCTGCCCGGTCGCCTTAACCTCGAGGACCGCCTGCCGGCGGCCACCCTCGACGAACTGCGTCGCCGCGGCCACGACGTGGAAATGTGGCCGGCCGTTACCCGTCGCGCCTGCTCGGTGGAGGCCATCCTGCTCGACAGCCGGACGGGTTTCCTGCGCGCCGGGGCCGACTTCCGTCAGCCGGCCTATGCCATGGTGAGCTGAGGCCGCCGCAACGCCATTCCTGGCTCGCGGCAGGGCTGTGCGCAGTATCGACGGCGAAGCTTGCGGAGAACCTCGCCAGCCCCCATGTTCAAGGCGGCCGCGTGGCCCTCCATTGGAAGGTGCCCCCTGAGTCACGACTCGAGCCCGCCACCTCCGCCGCTCATTCTCCGGGAACTGACGTTGTTGCGCCGGCTGGCAAGCGATCGCCGCACCGCTTCGGCCAAGATGCCGGCGCTGATGCGGACCGGGCCCGCTGCGCTGCCACCCGTCAAACCAGCTCTCAAGCCAACACAAACGACACAACGGCCTCATCCAGGAGATCGCCCTTGACCCAGAGCCAGCCCGCGCCGCTCAGCAGCAACGAAGCCATCACGCTGCGCCGCGTGGCTTACGGCCAGTCGGACGTCGACTGTCTGCGGTCGCAGGACCTCGCGCGCCTGCGGGTGCTCAAGCTGATCGAGGGAAGTGAGCGCGAGCCCATGCTGACCGCCGACGGCAAGCAGCGTTTCGACGCCCTGCCGAAGGCCGCGGCGCGCACCTCGTTCAAGCCGCACGACGAGTTGCTGGCCACGATGATGACCCGGCTGCTCGGCGAGCCGCGGCGCTAGTCGTACGCCACTTTCGACGCTCTTCTCCTCCCCAACGAAGTTGGGGAGGTGCGCCGCAGGGGCGGAGGGGTCATATCGGCTTGGACGCGAGCGCTTGACCCCTCCGGCCTTCGGCCACCTCCCCAGCTTCGCTGGGGAGGAAATGAGTCACGCGGCCAGCGGCGTGGCCGCGACCTCGACCTCGACCGACATGCCCTGGAACGCGTCGGTCATTCCGACGAAACTGCCTGTCACCGGCATCGCCTGGGCGATGCCGCGGGCCACGGCCACGGGGATGAGATTCGACCCGCCGACACCGCGGTTGGTCGGATCGAAGGTGATCCAACCCGCCCCCGGCAGGTAGATTTCGGCCCAGGCATGGGTCGACCCGCCCGACTCGGACGGCCGGTCCGGATTGTAGAAATAGCCGGAGATGATGCGGGCGCCCAAGCCCAGGCTGCGCGCCGCCTCGACGAACAGGACGGCGAGATCGCGGCACGATCCCCAGCCCCGCTGCAGCGTCTGCAGGGGAGTCTGGGTGCCCTCCTCCTCGCGGCTCTGGTAGCGGACCCATTCCGGCACGCCGGTGTGCAGATCCCTGAGCATCGACAGCGTATCCGTCGGCGAGCTGCGCACGAAGCCGCGCGCCCAGGCCGCCAGCCGGCCGGCTGGGTCGGCGTGGAGCGGCACGGCGAGCGAGCCGAGGTCCGACCATTCGTCGTCGGAGTAGCGGAACGGGTAGGAACTGGCCGCGGCGGTGATGTCGAAGACCGGCCAGGCGGAGGCGGAAAGCTCGAGCACCGCGACGCTCTCGATCGACAGGCGATCGGTCATGCCTTGAAAGGATGCGGTGGCGACGGCGTTGCCGAAAACGTCGTGTGCCCACGACAGCGTTGCCGCAGGCGTTGTCGTTACCTTGCTCGAGACCAGTCGCAGTTCGCGGCTCTCGCGCGGCCGAAGCATCAGCCGGTGCGCACCCAGCCATACGGGCAGGCGATAGCGGTAGGTTGTCGTGTGACGAATCGTGAGGGTGATCATCGTCCTCTCCCGACCGATGCTGCAGCCAAAACCCACAAAAGCAAAGGCCCCGCAACCTGGTCGAGGCGCGGGGCCACCGGTCACGGCACTTCCGTGCCGCGCCCGTCGGGCGATATCGCATCCGTCCCTTAAACCTCCGGTCCGCCAGTACATCCGTGGTCGGTCGGAGAAACTAAGGGACGCCTAAGCGCATGTGAATGCGCTGAGTTGCCGGCGCAGATGCGATCAGTCGACTTTCTTGAGATTGTCAGCCGACATCTTGCCGCTCCGGCGATCGGCAACGAGATCGAACTCGACCTTCTGGCCTTCGCTCAGCATGCCGAGGCCGGCGCGCTCGACCGCGCTGATGTGCACGAAAGCATCGCTGCCGCCATTATCGGGCTGGATGAAACCAAAACCCTTTTGGCTGTTGAACCATTTCACGGTTCCCGTCGTCATGGGAGACCCTTTCTTAAACATAGATATGCTGGCCCGCGCGCCAACACTCGCGTGGGCGGACAGGCCGTCGAATTCGCACTTGTGTTCGGGAGCAAAGTTCACTGGCGCGGCGCTGTTTTCTAAGGGCGCGGGCCAAATCATCCGTCCGTCTATCGACGCTGCTCATATGGGCCCTGACGCCCGGCTTGGCAAGCCTATTGCGCCTGGCGGCCCGAATGCCCATGTACCGTGTGCGGTTCTAACCCGAGGACAATCCATGACCATCAACCACGGCGCCCTCGGGCCCGACGCCGAGGTACGACAGGCTGCGGCCGCGTTCGCGCGCGCCAAAGGGTGGGAAAGCGCATTGCAGCTCCTCACCTCGTTCGGTCCCTTCCTCGCCGGCTGTGTGGCGATGTACTTCGTCTTCCCGTACTCCTATCTGCTCACGCTTGCGCTCGCCGTGCCGACCGGCGCGCTGCTGGTGCGCGTCTTCATCGTCCAGCACGATTGCGGGCACGGCTCGTTCTTCGCCTCGCGGCGCGCCAACATGATCGTCGGACGGGCGTGCAGCCTCGTCACGCTCACGCCCTTCGCCAACTGGGGCCGCCAGCACAGCCTGCATCATGCCGACTGGAACAACCTCGACCGGACCGGCGGCGGCGCCGACATCTATTCGTCCTGCCTCACGGTACGCAGCTATCTCGCGCTGTCGCCCTGGCGCCGCTTCCTTTACCGCCTGCCACGCCATCCGCTGATCGCCAACGTGCTGTTGCCGCCGCTGGTTTTCCTGTTGCTCTATCGTGTGCCGTTCGATACGCCGCGCGGCTGGATCCGCGAGCGCTGGTCGGTCTATCTGACCAACGTTGCCCTGATCTGCCTGTTCGGCACGTTAATCATCCTTGTGGGCTGGCGGGCGGTGCTGATGGTGCACGTGCCGGTCATGGTCGTGGCGTCGATCCTGGGCGTCTGGCTGTTCTCGCTTCAGCATCGCTTCGAAACGGCGCGCTGGACGGTCAAGGGCGACTGGAGTTTCGTCGATGCGGCGCTCGAGGGTTCGTCATGGTTCCACCTGCCGCGGGCGTTGCATTGGTTGACCGGCAATATCGGCTTCCATCACGTCCACCATCTCAATCCCCGCGTCCCCAATTACCGGCTGAGCGACGCCCACGAGGTCGTGCACGCGCTGCATCCGGTACCTCCAGTCACGCTGTGGCGTGGCCTTGCCGCGACATTCCTGACCTTATGGGACGAACAGCGCGGCCGACTCGTGCGCTTCCGCGACGTCGCCGCTTGAAGCCGGCAGCGATCGGATCCGGCAATTGGACGCATTGTCCGCAAGGGTGTAGGGCTTGCCCATCATCGCCCATGAGGCTGCGGCTGGCGATGGCTGAGAGAGTCCTGTGCTCCCCCCGCCCCGACCGCGAGGTGCACGCATGAAAGACTGGCTCGTACCGCCCGTCCTGTTTCCGCTCTTCCTGATCTTGCTGGTGGTTGCCTACGCGATGCTGCGCACACCCCTCTGAGCGTTCGTCGAATGCGAGGAAACCTGATGCAGTATCTAGGGGTCATGCGCGGCAGCGGCGTGCTTGCCTGCGGCGAGGAGCAGATGGGCCGCGCCGACTACGACATCGACGGCTTCCTCACCCGACCGGGCGAGGTGATGGGCTCGGGCGAGATCCGAATGTCCCCCGAGGCGCTGAACAACGCTTTCGGCCGCCAGGGTCTGCAACTCACGACGGACGACGGCCGCGTTCTCGGGGTGCGCTTCTCCGGCAAGCGCAACGACCCGGCGAGCGACGCCGCACACGCCGATTTCACCGGGCAACTGCCCGGTGCCTCGGAGTGGCGGCGCTAGGCGGCGCGTTGTCCGCTAGGGATAGGTTATCGTCACCGGAAAGGACACGGCGCCGCCCGTGTAGGAGTAGGCCGCGTCGCTGAAGGCGGGCGGTCCCATGCCGATCGGCGCATTGCGCGAGAAGCCGTAGCCATCCAGCGGCTGGCCGAACATGCCCTTGTTCATCACGGTCTGGCCAGGAGCTGCGTGAAACAGCGCGACGGCATAGGTGCCGGGTGGCACGTTGGTGAAGGTGCAGGTCGCCTGCTGGTTGACGATCGGCGCGGCCACGCCCTGGAACTGCTGGCCGTCCTTGGGGAAGGTCGCCGCCGAATTGAACAGGCCGCAACGCACGTCGCCGATGTTGTTGCGCAGGCCGGTCACCGGCACGGAGATGGTGTTGCCCTGCTGGGCCTCGGCTGCGCTGCCGGCCAGGCCGGCGGCGAAGACGAGAGCAAGGCCGAATTTACTGAAACGCATTGTCATGACCTCCCTTGGTAGAATCCCCGTTCCGAAAAATCTCAATCCAGCGCCTGCGCGGTGCTGACGCCGGAGCCCATGCCGAACTTGTAGGACAGGCCGGCGCGGATCGTATGGTTCGACGGCTGCATGGAAGTGCCGAAGGTGGGCTCCTTCTGTTCGAACTGGCTGAAGCGGTACTCCAGCCGCGTCGTCCAGCCGCCCGTGATCACCGTCTCGATGCCCGGGCCGACCGTGAAGCCATTGAACGTCGTATCCCTCGACGCGAACGACGTGCCGCCGCCCGCCAGCGGCGCGCTGGCAGTGGCATGGACGTTGAACTGCGCGAAGCCGCCTGCCGCATAAAGCAGCGTCGAGGGCACCGGCAGATAACCGATGCGGCCCATCGCGCTCCATTGGCGGTTGGACTCGGCCGACAGATAGGTGCTGCCGCCGGGCGCGGCGATGTTGAGTGTCGCGCCGATGCCGGTCCAGGTGAAGTCGCCCATGACGCCGACGAGTGCATAAGGCGAGAACTGGTAGTCGGCGCCGCCGAAGACGCTGCCCAGCAGTCCCTGGCCGCCGCTGTCGAAGTTCGCCGAGGCGGGGCCCGCCAGCGCACTGACCTTGCCGAAGCTCATGCCGGCGCCGGCGGCGGCACCGCCATAGATGCCCGTCCAGTTGACGTTGGTCGGTCCCGGCGGCGTCTGTTCGTCGGACGACGCCACGCCCAGCCCGCCGAAGCGGTAAGTGATGCCGGCGCGGATGGCGTGATTGGACGGCGTCAGGCCAATATTCGTGCCGGCGAGCGTCGTGCGGCCGAACTGGCTGTAGCGGTACTCGAGCTTGCCCGACCAGTTGCGGCCCAGCATGGTCTCGAAGCCCGGACCGATGGTCCAGCCATTCACGGTCTGGTCGTTGGAGAAGCTCGCCGACGCGCCGCCGACCGTGGCGAAGCCGTCGGTATGGATGTTCTGGCCAGCATAACCACCAGCCAGGTAAAGCAGCGTGGTGGGATTGGTGAGCACGCCCGCGCGCGCCAAGACCGCCCAGCCCAGGCCTGTATTCATGTTGACGTTGGCGGTGGCGCCCGGCACTTGCGCCGACGCCGAGCCTTGGAAGCCCGAGTAACTGAGCTCGGCCATCAAGCCGATGATGCCGCGTTGGGTGATCTGGTAGTCGACGCCGCCATAGATCGAGCCCAGGACGCCGCTGCCGCCGCCGCCGTCGAAGGTGGTGCTGACGGCCGGTGTTGTCGCCTCGAGCCTGTTGACCGCGCCGCCGGCGCCAAACGCGGCGCCGACATAAAAACCGGTCCAGACCGGGCCGAAATCCTTGGCGGGAATGGCGATGGGCGGGGTCTGCGCGCCCGCCGGTGCAGAAGCTGCAACGACAACCGCTGCAACGAACGTCACACCATACCGGATCGTCATTACGAAGAGGGCCCCCACGCACTCTTTTCTTTTCCGTCCTTGGACGTCAGGGACGGTTACCGCGAAAGCTTATACCACAACATATAGGTCTCACGTCACGCGATTTATGCCTGCGACGCGCTAGTCGACCGTCATCCCGGCGTCACGCACAATCGCCTCATAGCGTGTGCGCTCGGCTACTATGAAGGTGGCGAATTCGGATGGTGTGCTCGCCACCATGTCGCCGCCCTGCTGCGCGACTACGGACTTGGCGCCCTCGGTCGCCGCCGCGCGCACCGCTTCATTGGCAATTTTTTTCACCAGCTCGGACGACAGCGCTTTCGGCCCGATCAGACCGTACCAGGCGACCGACTGGTAGCCCGGCACCCCTGCCTCATCGACGGTCGGCAGCTCGGGATAGAAGCTGCTGCGTTGGGCCGAGCTCACGGCGAGCGGACGCATCTTGCCCGTGGTGATCAGGTCCTTCGAGTTGGGCTGGGTGATCATCATGTCGACATTGCCCGCCATCAGATCGAGCTGGGCGGGGTTGCCACCCTTGTAGGCGACGTGGGTCATCTTGATCCCGGCCATGTGCTCGAACAGTGCGCCCGCCAGATGCTGCGAGGAGCCGTTGCCGCCCGAGGCATAGGTGAGCGGCGGCGAGGCCGTTTTCGCGAGCGCGATCAACTCGCCCAGCGTGTCGACCTTGAGAGCAGGACGCACCAGCACGAGCTGCGGGAAGGTGGCGACCAGGCTGATCGGCGTGAAGTCCGTGGTCCCGTCGTAAGGCAGTCTTTTGTAGAGCAGCGGATTGATGGCAAGGCCCATCGCCACCATCGAGAGCGTGTAGCCGTCGCCGGCCGACTTGGCGACGATCTCGGCCGCCACCACGCCATTGGCGCCGGCGCGGTTGTCGGCCACCACCGGCTGGCCCCAGGCCTGCGTCATGTGCTGGCCCAGGGCGCGCGCCAGAAGGTCGGTCGTGCCGCCAGCGGCAAACGGGATCACCATGCGGATCTGCTTGTCGGGCCAGATGCCTTGCGCGCGACCGACCGTCGGGGCCAGCACCAGCGCACCGGCGCCCTTCAGGAACGCCGTACGTTTCATTGCAAGTAGTAGCCCGAAGGCGTGCCCTTCACCGTCGTGCGCTCAAGGCGACGGATCTCGCCGTCCTCGTAGTCGCCCAGCGCGATGTGCATGGTGCAGCGGTTGTCCCACAGCACGATGTCGTTCTGGCGCCACTGGTGGCGATAGACGAATTGCGGGCGCGTGGCGTGCTTGACGAGATAGTCGATCAGCGGCCGGCTCTCCTCCTCCGTCATGCCGACGAAGGCTGAGACCTTCTCGCCGATATAAAGCGCCTTGCGGCCGGTCTCGGGATGGATGCGCACGACGGGCTGGGCGATCGGCGGATTGAGCTTGCGCTGCTCGGCCGCGCGGTCGGAGGCGAGGTCGACGATCTTGCGGCTGCCGGTATGGATGCCGTGCAGGTCGGCGATCAGCTTCTTCATGCCGTCGGACAGCGTGTCGTAGGCCATGTACATGTTGGTGAACATGGTGTCGCCGCCGACCGGCGGAATGGTAATGCCGCGCAACAGCGAGCCGAGCGACGGCACCGGCGTGAACGACAGGTCGGAATGCCATTGCTGGCCGGTGTATTTCGAGTCCGAGGGCTTGCCGTTCTCCTTGGGCACGTTGGTGACCAGCAGCAGCTCGGGATAGTCGGGATGGCGATCGCGCGGCAGCGAGTCGTGATTGTCGAGCTCGCCGAAGCGGCGGCTGAAGGCGATGTGCTGCTCGCGCGTGATCTCCTGGTCGCGGAACAGCAGGATGCCCTTGTCGAGGAAGGTGCGGTGGATCTGGTCGAACTCGGCATTGCTGAGCGGCTTGACGAGATCGACGCCGGCGATCTCGGCGCCGATTGCATGGGAAAGCGGTCTCACGGTCAGCGACATCCAAAATCCTCGCGGCGGGACTGCTGCGAACGGTGCGCTCAAGCCCGTCAGACCGTCAAGATTGAACACGCGGCGGGCCGCGATCTGCGGAACGCATCGCGTGATCAAGAGTGGAATCCACCGAGGTTGATATATGCAAAGTCCTTCCTCCCCTGCGCGGAGTCCGCGCAGGGGAGGTGCCCGCGTAGCGGGCGGAGGGGTCATGGGCGACAGTATTCTGTGGCCTATGACCCCACCGTCGCCGTATGACGGCGACACCTCCCCTTCGCGGAGTCCGCGAAGGGGAGGGAGATCGATTCAAGCGGCACGGGTCACGCCTAGTAGTCCCACTCCATCTTCGCGCCGACCCGGCCCGTGGAATCGGCGCCGATATCGCCTTCAATCTTGACGTGATCCAGCACGTCGATCTCGACCACGCCGCGGCTGGAGTTTCCGGCGGCGCCCTGCTTGGCGCCGACATAGACGCCGGGCGCCACATATCGACCGGCCTCGAGCGACACCGGCGATGACGAATTCGAGGACGCGCCGGAACTGGAGCCGGACCCGACCTTGAGCTGATCGAGTCCCAAGGTCGAACGCAGACGACTCAACAGGCTCGTGCCCGGCGCCTCCCTGCCGGTGAGCTCGGCCAAGGTCTGCGCCACCTGGACGAGTTCGAGGGCGCTCAGCGCGCTCGCCGGCTTGCCGAACAGCAGCCAGGCCAACGCCTCGTCGGACGGCAATGGCGGCGACGAGGAGACCGCGATGGCAGGCGCGCGTGCCGTGCCGGTGATGGCGATCGAGATGGCGGTGGACTGAACCGTGGTGCTGGCGACGAAGTCGAGCATCGGATCGATGCGGTCGAGATTGTCGAGCGTGATGACGCCGCGGCTGAACACCAGGCGTCGGCCGCCCAGGGTGAAATCGCCGCGCCGGAGCGTGAATCCGCCGAGCACGACGGGTTTCGACGGATCGCCGGTGACCTGCAGGCTGCCGCCGACTTCGGCGTCGAGCCCGCGCCCGCGCACGAACACGGCCTGCGGCGCCCGCACGTCGAGCTTGAGCCGGACCGGCGTCATCGTCGACGAATGCGGCGCGGACGCGCCGGCGGGCGGCGTGTTCGGCACACCCGGCCGGTTGATCTCGCGCACCTCGACGGTGGGGAAGCTCGCCGTCTGCATGGCGCCGATGGCGATCTCGGCGCCGTCGATCGTGATCGGGCCGCTGACGTCGATGCCGGCGCCCGTCGAGCCCGTCACCTTGAGATCGCTCGACACGGTCGCCACCAGATCGGCGCGGTTGACCAGGAGCGAGCGGCGACTGGCAATGGCAAGGTCGAGGGCCACTCCCTCCGCCGGGTCGAGGCGCATGCTGCCGTTCAGTGAAAGCGTGCCGCCGCGGCCGGTCTGGAAGGAAAGTTGTTCCAGCCGCAGGCTGTCGCCTTGCAGCACCAAGCGACCGGTGCCGCCGTTCAGCCGCAGGCCGAGCTCGGGAAAGGCGAGCGCCCCATTGGAGAAATCGACCGAACCCGCGCCCGTGACCTTCGCGCCGGCGATGTTCACCGTCAGGTTGCTGTTCAAGGTGCCGGTGACGTTGCGCACCTGGTTGCCGAGCAGCGGCGAGAAGGGCGCGATATCCATCGGGCCGCTCAGGGTGACCGTGCCGGCGAGCGGCGCTATCGCCATCCTGCCCCTGAGCGAAAGGTTGCTGCCTTGGCCGGCGCTCAGGCGGGCATCGAAGCTCGCCTGGCCTGCGACCAGCGAGCCCGATCCCTGCACGCCAAGCGCCGGCAGCAGCGCCGCCTCGGGCCGGTGCAGGCGCACGTTCGATGCCGCATAAGTCGCCTCGATGCGCGGGCTCGCGGCGGGACCGGTGAGTCGCGCCCGCGCCTGAAGGCTGCCGTCGAGGCCAGTGCCGGGGGCGAATGTATCGACCAGCGACAGCGGCAATGCCGCCAGATCGAGGGTGAGATCGCTTGCCGAGGGATCGACGACGCCCTGCACCGAAAGCCGGCCGCCGCCCAGGCGCAAGCTCGTGGGATCGATGCGGATCCGCGCGCCGGCGATGCTGACTCGCGTCGGCGCATTCAGCGCCATGGGAATGCCCTGATGGCGTCCGTCGAAGCGCGACAGCGCGATGCGGATCTCGTCGGCCGCAAGCGCGACCTTGGCTACGAGGTTCGCGGCGCTCTGGCCGCCGGCAGCCTGCAGCGCGACGTCGAAGCCTGCCTGCCGGTCGCCCTTCACCGTGGCGTTGGCGCGGGCGATATCGGCGGCGCCGCGCAGGCCGCTGGCCGCGATCGTGGCGTCCGCGCGGGCCGTGCCCATCGGATCGTCGATCGTGGCGTCGACTTGCAACGTAGCGGCGGCAAGGCCGCCGCTCTCCAGATTGCTGCCGCGGACGCGCGCCTGCAGGCGGCCCGCTGCACGCTGAGGATCGGTGCTGACCTCGGCCTCGAGCGACCCGGCCAGCGCCGTGCCCAGCAGGGCGCCGACATCCTGCAGCTTCTCGACCTTCAACCGCGCGCTGCCCGTCGTGCGATCCGGCGTGACGGCCAGATCGGTGACACTGAGCGCCGCACTTGCCCAATGGAATTCGAAGCTCGGCACGACGAGGCCACCCGCTGCATCGCGCTCGAAGCGGCCGGCGAGCGACAGCGGCTGGCTCTCGGCAGTGCCGCTGGCGGTGAGGCTGCCGCCTGCCGTGCCGTCGGCGCGCAACTCGATGGTCGAGGCGACGGTGATGGCGCCGCCGAGGCCCTCATGAAGCAGCGAGAGCTGCCGCAGCTCGACGGAAAGATCGAACCTGCCGGTCGAGCCTTGGCCGCTGCCGGAAAGGCCGAACGTGCCCGCTTCGCTGGCCACGCGCACGTCGGTGATCGACCAGGTGTCGTCGCGCCGCAAAGCGCCGGTGCCCGAAAGCGTCACTTCGCGCGCTAAGAGTCCGGGCGGCACGCCGGGCGCGCCGACATCGGCCAGCGTGCCCTGCCAGCCGATCGTGAGCCCTTGCGCGTCGTTGCGCGCCGACAGGTCGAGATGCGCGCGTCCGGCCAGCTCGCGCTCGGCCAGCGCCGAGAAGGGCGCCAAGTTCGGCAGGTCGACCGTCGCCTTGACGTCGCCCGCCCCCGTCTTGGGCAGATAAGAGCCGCCGTTACCCTTTACCGACCCCAAGGCCGACGTCACATCCAGCGACTCGAGGGTGAGGCTGCCATCGCTTCGCACGCCAACCCTGCCGTCCAGGGCGACATGGCCGAGCGGCGGCAGGCGACCGTCGAGGGCGGGGACGACGACGTCCTCGCCACTGCCGTTCAGGGTCACGCTACCCTGCGGTTGCTTCGCCAGATTGTCGAGGACGGCGTGGGCGCTCAGTCGCAGGTCGCGCCACTGCGCACCGGCGAGCAGAGGGCCGAACGGACCCGGCTCGCCGGCTTGCAAGATCACTGTGGCGTCGAGCCGGTCAGCCCGGCGGTCGTAGCGGCCCGACGCACCCAATGTCGCCGACCCCGCGGTCAGGCTCGAGGCGGTCAAGATCGCGGTATCGCCATCAAGCGTTGCCTCGGCGGAAAGCGTGACCGGTCCACCGACGCGATGGGCGAGCTGGGCGCCGCCGGCCTCGAGCTGAACGGAAACCGCCGTGCCGGTTCCGCTCGGTTGCCACTTCGCGGTGCCCCGCGCCGTCGCTGCGTCGCCGGCGGACAAGGTCAATTCTCCGGTGCCCGCTCGGGCATCGCCCTTGGCCACAAGCCGCATGGCGACGCGATCGAGGTCGGGCCGCTCCAGGAGCGCTGCCGTCACGCCGGCCGCCCCTTCTTCAAGTGCGATCTCGCCATCGACGGTGCCGCGCGCCAGATCGAAGCGGATGTCGGCCGAGAGCTTGCCCGACGGTCCGTCACTGCGATCGCCGGTGAGGCGCACGTGGCCCTCGTGCAGATCGGCGGACAGCAGGCCGTTGCCCTGCAGCGCCCAGCGCGAATCGACCTGGGCGACCGCCGCCGCAAGATGCAGCGCGTCGACCGACAACGACTGCACCTCGATACCGACCGGCAGGCTGAACGAACCGCTTGGACTCGTCTGCTCCGTCTTGTCGGGAACGGACGGTCGCAGAACATCGACAAGTGAAGCCGAGATGATCTCGACCTGCACGCGGCCGCTCAGCAGCGAGGCGAAGGACCAGCGCAGGCGGGCGTTGTCGACACGGAGCCACGCCCCCTGCCGATCGAGCAGTTCGACTTGCGCTGCCTGCAGATCGGTCGGGAAGGTGCCGCTGATGCCCGAGATCTGCAGGCTCTTGCCGGAGACGAGGCCTGCCAAGGTGCG
>Ga0210408_10002097_pt1 | contig 19856 bp, 19 predicted proteins | sample IncBWH4MmetaG_FD_155471 | JGI IMG/M metagenome (GOLD analysis project Ga0210408, IMG submission 155471) | Forest soil microbial communities from Barre Woods Harvard Forest LTER site, Petersham, Massachusetts, United States - Inc-BW-H-4-M | ecosystem: Environmental > Terrestrial > Soil >...
CTTAAGGTCGAAGTGGATGGGCCGCTGGTTTCCAGATACGGACTTCGCGACCGTTCTGGTTGGTGTGAGGCGCGATGCGCACGCGTGAGGAGCGAGACCAGCAGCAACGCGAACGCGGACGAGCTCGTCTCTCCGGTTTTCTCCGGGGACGGGAATTCATAACCTGTTAACCATTAAGCTGATTGTTTGAGTTAAATCGATTTCCAGAAATTGCGCCAATCGCAACCTTCGGGACTGACCAAATGGCAGTTGAACAAAGGGTTTCCAGGATTCAACCAAGATTAGTCGTCGTCGAAGAGCGCTTCAGCCAGGCTGATGCCGCCTGGCCGTCGAATGCAGCCGCCCAGTCCATCCAGATCGTTCAAACCGAGCGATCGACCCCCGCAGGCAACGCACCCGAATTCGCCGCACCGATCGCGTCAATGCCGGATGGTGGCGATGCTCAGGCGCAGTCGCCCAACTACCACGAGGCCCTCGAAATGATCAGCAGCGCGGCTTTGACGATGGCGAGTATCGAGGATCAATCGCACAGGATCCGTGCGAACGCATTCGCCCTCACCCAGCGTGTCCGTTCGGAACGTTTCGAAACAGATCAACAAATCAGCGTTCCGCAGGGACAGCTGGAGGCAAGCCATTTCGTGGCTGAACAGCTCAGGCAACAACTGGCACAAGCGGAAGAACGCGCCAGTGTCGCGGAAGAATGGCTGCAGCGGTTTCAAGAGGCAATCGCCTCCGCCTTCGCGGCCCGTCGAACGGCCGAAATGGTCTCCTGAGGCGGAGCGGTGACGATCCCTCGCGCGCAGCGGGGAAGGATAGGCGCCCAAACGGCGGCCGTCCCTCGAGGACGCGGAAGCGAAGCTTCGGCTTTGTCGCACCGATCGATGCGATGCCGGTGAGGGGGATTCTCCACCCTGCGCCGCTCATGATTGCCCCCTCATCTTGTTCTGCATCCGACGCCATTCCGTTCTCAAGAACGAATCGCAATCGTGCAAATCGGCGCGGACGGGATCTTAACAATTGGTTCGCGCTGGGGAGCAGGCGTCGCGTGGATGAGCGACTCGTTCGCCGTATCCTGGAGAGCGACGGCCGAAGCGAGATCCGGAACGATTTGCAGAATGATGTCCCGCGTGCCGCTGCGCGGAACGTGGTCACGACCTGGCCGTGATCCGAAGCCGCCGCATCAAAGGGTCATGTCGGCGCCACGGCGAACGCCGTACGACCTAGTTCAGGTTCGCCAGGAACGCGTTGATCGCGTCAGCGCCTTGTTTTGGCTGCTGGCACATCCACCAATGACCCGCACCTTTCAAGACGGCGACCTTTGCCCCGGCGCGCTCGGCGGAACGGCGCGCGAGCGTCTCCCCGCCGCAATAGGAGTCTTCCGTCGCGATCAACGCCAGTCCCGGCTTGGCGGTTGCCCGGGGTAACCCGAATCCCAGATCGCGCATCACCGGCTGAGCGGCCGATCTGTACAGCGCCAGGATTGCCCGGCCCATGTCCCTGGTCGCACCCGCGGCCACTTTCTGGGCGATCGCAGAGGTCATGCCCAAGCTCTCATACCGCTGGACCAGGGCCTCGGCAGGCAGGCTAAGCATCTGTGCAACCGCCTGCTCGCCGATGTGTGCCGTCTGCCAGGCCCGCGCCATGTCGTGCCAGACGTAATCCGCGTCGAAGCACCCCAAAATATCGCTTGTCCAGGATCGTATCAGGCCTGGACGCTCCATTGCGATCCGCACGACGTGTCCCCCGCCCCAGTCATGCCCCACGAGATCGATCGGTTGTGGCCACTTGGTGAGTTCGCTGGCAAGCCAGTCGCGATAGGCGTCAGTGGAACAGTCAAAGCCGGAAGGGATTGCGGAGCCAAATCCGGGTGGTGACAGACGGACAACGGCATCACCGCACAGATGGGGGACGAGATCGTCCCAGATCGCCTCGGTTTCAGGATTTCCGTGAACGAGAACGATCGTCATCGAAGCCATTTCCCCAAAACAACACTGCACACGCCTGGGCGCTGAGCGCCGAAGTCAAGGCATTGTATGTATCGCTTCGGACTTAGCGCGGAAAGCCGCTTTTAGGCAGTTTTCGTTTGGACCGGATCACGACGTCCGGCCGGCTTGGCGTTTCTGCTGCTGGTCCATCGCGTCGATATTGGCAGACCGCGCCGAGGTCTTTCGATGGCATCACCGAGGTGATTTGCTGGCCACGACGATTACGGGCTGAACACACTGCCGAGAAATCGTTCCTTTTCGCCAGGCGCGTAACCCTGGGAAGCGCCAAAATACGGTTCATTGAAACTATTGTACGGTGCCGGCCGGTAATGGATCGGCGGCCCAGGTGGCGCGTAGGCAAAACCCGAAGCGGGGTCAGAGGCGATCATGCCCTGATTGGGACGAACAGTGGCGTGCCGCCGGTGTGCGTGATGCACCGTAGCCGCGTTCACAGAGCCACACAGGGTGATTAGAAGGCTCAAGGCCAAAACAGAACGCATCGCTTTTTCTCCAAGCGGCCCCGCTGCTTAGGTAAGGCTCAGCCGCGCCGTCCCAACAAATAGCGGCTTCACGATTGGTCACATCGCTGGCATCACGGGCGCGGGTGTCCACTTCATCATGGCGGAAGGAGTCTTAGACAATTGGTTCGCGTCGGGGAGCAAGCGTCGCCTGGACGAGCGACTTGTCCGCCGACTCGTTCGCCGAAGCTCGGAGAGCGGAGGCGGAAGCTCAACCCGTTCCCGCTGATCGGCCGATCGCCCAAGCTGCATGAGCAGGACGTCGCAAAACGACCAGTGTCGGTCCTCAGCCCTCCTTCTGCGGTGACGAAAAAATTGCCGGTGATGTCCGGGCGCGCACCACCGCCCGCCCCTCCTTCGCGAAGGCACACGCGGACCAGATGGCGCATGTTGCTGCGGCAGAACTGAGCAGCACCGGCGCGGAGAGCTGACTGATGCGCGACCGGCGCTGAGCGACGCAGACATGCGCTATCCGATACTCACCTCTTTCCGTGCTCCGTGAACACGTAGTCGCGGTTCTGCACTACAGTGTGGCACGCGAACCCGCACTTCGCATCGTTTTCCTGCGGCGGACTGTCCGCTACGGTCGCCGGCTTGAAACGTATCGGACGCCGCGTCATAGTCGAACGCGCCCCCATCCCCATCCGCCGCTATCCGCGAACCTCTTGCTGTCCTTCACCATGAAATCGACGTCATGCTGGATACCCGGCACGGTTGGCTGACCGGGATAGGTCTCCTGTTTTTTCGGGATCCAATGAACCTTCGCCATTTTGGCGCCGTCCGGGAAAGGCTTGCCATTGCCGGGCACACCCTCCTTGTAAGCGTCGATCATTGCCGGATTCCCCACGGTCACGGCAAGCTTGCCTTCGTTGTCGCTGATTGCGATCACGGGCCAGTCCTCGCACCCCCTGAACTCGGAGAACGAGAGCCCATTCGGCACTTGCAAGGCGTACTTGTCCTGTGAGGAAATCGCGACACCGGCCGCCAAGACGGCGATCGACGCCGAAATACTCAGACTGATCAGCTTGCTTCTTGTCATGGTCGCGTCTCCCTCATTCGGTTGAGCGGCGGATCATCCTTTGCTGGAAGTCGCCGCGTCGCATTGCCTTCTCCGGGGCTCAGGACCGTGCCGACCGTTGGTCACGAGGAACATGATTACAGCGTGGATTTCCGCGTGGCGAAATGGGACCCGATGCCACGGTTGCGAATGCCGAAGCGAAGCTTTGGCGATGTCGCATCGTAAGATGAGATGCGGTGAGGTGGATTCTCCGACTGCTGCGCCGCTGATGATCGTCTCTCATCTTTGTTCTGCATCCGACGGCATTCCGTTCTCAAAGAACGAATCGCAATCGTGCAAATCGGCGCGGAAGGGGTCTTAACAATTGGTTCGCGCTCGGCAGCAAGCGTAGCTCGGACGAGCGAAGCAACATCCGGGACGATTTGCGGGACAATTGAGTCGCGTACGTCGCTGCGCTCATGCGGCTTATCTGCTAAACCCATCCGACGCGCTCTGCGCCGATCGGATCGCCGTCTTCATGCCTAAACTGCGGTTCTGCCGCCATCGACCGCAAGTTTCGCGCCGTGGATGAAACTGGCGCGGTCCGTCGCCAGGAATACGATGGCTTCGGCGATCTCGTCCGCTGTCGCGGGACGCCCCGCTGGCGCCTCGGCGGCTAGTCGCTCGAGCCCTTCACCCATTGCGTCCGTGCCTTCCGTGCGCGTAGGTCCGGGGCTCACGGCATTGACGCGCACGCCGCTCGGGCCGTATTCTGCCGCCCAGACTTTCGTCAGGAGATTGATGGCGGCTTTGCTCGAGCCATAGAGGCTCATTCCTGATGCCCCGTAATCGGCGACCATGGTCGAAAGATTGACGATTGCGCCCTTGCCTCTCTTCGCCATCTGCGGGGCGAGTTCGGCAACCAGAAAATATGGTACTTTCACGTTGAGCGAATAGACCTTGTCGAACTGGCCCTCGTCCATTTCATGGGTCGGCCCGAAGGGATAGATGCCGGCATTGTTGATCAGGATATCGACCTGGCCGTTTCCAAGTTCGGTGGCCTTTCTCGCAACCTGGCGGGCACTCGACGCATCCTGAAGATCGGACGCAATGAAGTCTGCCAGCCGGCCCGCCGCGCGTATGTCGGCGATGGTTGTTTCACCGCGCTTGACGTTGCGGCCCACGACCACGACATGGACTCCCAGCTCGGCCAGCTTGCCGGCCACGGCACGGCCAATGCCGCTCGTTCCTCCTGTGATGAGTGCGGTTGTAGCCATTTGCCAAATCCTCCTCGTATCAGTCCGGACGCTGAAGAAACGCTGGCGCGACACTTTGTTCCGTGCCAGAAACTACTTTCTCTGGTCGGCCCGTATGACCTGCTTGTGAACGGCGCGTCCAAAAGCCGAGCCCGCACCACGAGCTGCCGATCTTCTCGCGAGCGCGTCCTGAACGTCAGATCGACGGCACAGCCTGTCAGCTCATCGTAACAACGACTTTCCCCTTGGTGCGTCCGCTTTCGACGTAGGCCAGAGCCCCAGAAATTTGCGCAAACGGATATGCTTTGTCGACGATGACCTTCAGTTGATCCTGCTCGATCAATTCGGCAAGCTGAGCGAGGTCACTGCCGCTTGGATGCATGAAGAGATATCGATAGCTGACGCCTGCGCGCCGAGCTCGCGATCTGATGTTACGGCTGATGATCCAGAAAATGGCGGACAGAGCTTGGCGGCCACCGAGGTCCTTGATCGCAGCTTGCGGCTCTGGAACACCGGCGACTGAAACGATCCTGGTTCCTGGCTTCATGAGCGCGAACATCTGCTCCAGGGTTTTACCGCCGATCAGGTCAAATCCTGCGTCAAATCTGTCTTCCACCTTAGAAATGTCCTGAGCCGTATAGTCGATCACCTGATCGCAGCCGAGCGAGCCCACCAAGGCCTCACCTCGCTTGGACGCTGTTGTCGTCACATCGGCGCCCAGCCATTTGGCGATCTGAATGGCAAAAGTGCCGACGCCTCCGGCACCGCCTGAAATGAACAGTTTCTGTCCTGGTTTGACGCCAAGCTCGTCCTTGAGCGCCTGCAGAGCCGTCAGCCCGGCCAGCGGCACGGCCGCGCCGGCGGCAAAATCTAGATTTCGGGGCATAGGCGCAGCGTGATCTTCGTCGACGCATGCTTGCTCTGCGAATGCGCCGGCACGTTCCTTCGCGACCCGGGCAAACACACGGTCACCCACGCGGAATCGTTTGACGTCGCTGCCAACGGCAATGACTTCACCCGCGAGTTCGTTGCCGAGCACAAAAGGAAGCCTTGGCCGGTGGATAGCGCGAAGCTTCCCTTGTCGGAACTTGAAATCGACCGGGTTCAGGCCAGCCGCGCGCACTGCAACGAGAATATCGCGCGGCCCCGGCCTGGGTGCTGGGACGTCTGTCAGCCGCGCCCCTTCGGGGCCGCCGTAACGCTCGAGAACGTATGCGCGCATGACTTTCCATGCTCCGGCTTCCAGGGGTATCACCCGTTCGCTTTCCGGGTTGAGTGGTCCCAACTCTAACGTTAAAGTCAGGTTTAATGTCAATCGGGGGCTTGGCCATGCGAATCGGCGAACTCGCGCGGCGAAGCGGTCTTTCGACCTCACGCATCCGCTTTTACGAGGCCCGAGGGCTGCTCAATTTGGTTGTCAGGAAGGCCAATGGATACCGCGAATATCCATCCGACGCTCTCGTGATCCTGGGCATTATCGTCGGCGCACAGCGCACCGGCTTTTCTCTGGATGAGATCCGGCAGCTATTGCCCGTAAACCTCGGCAGCTGGCGGCGTGTCGAACTGATGGACGCCTTGCGTCGCAAGATCGCGGGCATCGAGCAGATGGAAAAGCAGCTAGGTGAAAGCAAGAGACAGCTTCAGGCCATCATCCGAAAGATTGACGGCAGGCCTGATGGTGTGGGTTGCGCGGACAACACCAAACGGCTGCTGAAGGAGTTCGTTGCGAGCGAACCGCGGTCTGTATCGAAGAAATCCAAAACGCACCGGGCGCGGTCCCGAGACGCCGCAGTGGCGCGCGGCTAACCACCTTCCGCCCCATATCGACGAGCTATTGGGGCCGTCCATGTCTTGGCGAGAGGTGTCAGTTATGGACCAGCGACGCCAAGGCGCGCCTATCGGCAGATGCAGCTGCCCGCGATCGAATGCGGCGCGTTGGCCGCCGCGCGGCCAAGTCCCATAGCATCACTGCCCGGAAAAAATCGGTGGCCGGCCTTCCGCCATCGCCCGCATCGCTTCCGCGGCGTCGCGCGAGCTCAACAGGCGGATGATGTCCGGGACCGAACGCTCAAGCGCAGCCGCCTCGCCATGGTCAGCCCAGACCTGCGCCTGCGCCATCGCAGCCTGCACCGCAAGCGGTGCCTTCCGGCAGATGTCATGCGCGAGCGCGAGGCCGGTTGCCTCGGCCTCGGCCAAGGGCGCAGTCAGCGCAACCACGTTCATGCGCAGCGCCTCGTCGGCGCAAAACTCTTTTGCGGTGAGCGAATGGCGCATCGCCGCATTCCAGCCGGCGGCGCGGATCAGGCGAAACAGGCCGCCGCCGAACGGATAGACGCCGAACCGCATCTCGTGAAACGCAAACCGGCAATTATCGGCGGCGACAGCGATGTCGGACGCGAGCACGAGCTCGAGACCCGCGTTGAAGCATTGTCCCTGCGCCACGGTCACCAGCGGCTTGCGACGCCTGGGGCCGGTGGTGCCGAAGGGATTGATCTGATGGTCCTCGAACGGATTTTTGCCCGCGGCCCAGCAGGGCAGCACATCGCCGACATCGACGCCGAGCGAGAAGTCGGCACCCTCGGCGGTGAGGAGCAGGCAGCGGATTGAAGGATCGGTGTCGAGCTCGGTGAAGATGCGCCCAAGTGCACCAAACATCTCCATCGAAAAACGGTTGCCGCTTTCAGGGCGATTGAGTCTGAGATGGGCAAGGTGCCCTGTCACTTCGCAGGTCACGGTCGGCATCGGTTGCTCCGGTCCGGAAGGCGAGGCGCGCAGCATCGAGCAATCGGGCGTGCGCTGCCATGGCCGGACCGGCCAAAGCCTGCGCCGTTTCGGCCATCATCATTGAGGCTTCGTTTCCGGGAAAACCGCTTCGCGGTTTTCCGGATCATGTCTTAGCTTTCCCGAAACCGCTGCCGATATTGGCCGGGCGACAGCCCTGCCACCTCGCAAAACGCCCGCACGAAGGCGCGGGTGTCGCCATAGCCGACCGCACCGGCGACACGGTCGAGCGTCGCGCCCCGGCGTTCGAGCAATCGCTTCGCGGCCTCGATGCGAACCCTGCGCAGATATTGCCGGGGCGACAGGCCGGTCGCCGCGACGAAACGGCGGTTCAGATTGCGCACGCTCATGCCGGCTGCCGCCACCATGTCGTCGAGCCCGATCGACTTGTCGTGGTGGGCCTCGATCCAGGTCTGCAGCATGAGCACCTTGTCATCGCCATGATCCCTGGGGGCGATGAACAGGAAATAGGGCCGCTGCGAGTCCGGATGGCGGTCGATCGACAGCGCCTTTGCCGTTGCAACCGCAAGATCATGGCCGGCGAGGCGATCGATCACATGGATCGCGAGGTACAAATACGACGTCGTCGCGCCCGCGCAGATCACCATGCCATCGTCGACGATCCGTTCATCGAGCTCCAGGCGCAGGGCAGGATAGCGTTGCGTGAAGAGCGTGCTGAAGGCTGGATTGGTGGTGACACGGCGGCCCGCGAGAACCCCGGCCTCGGCGAGCAGGAACGCGCCGGTGCAGCTCGACGCGCGCAGCGTCGAACGGGCTGGAAGCGACGCCAGCCAGGCGACGAGCGCGGTCTCCTGCGCGAGCGTCTGTTCGATGTCGTTGAAGATCGGCGGGATCAAGATGACGCCGCTGTCGTTGGCGTCCGCCACGGCGCAATCGGGATGGATGGTGTGTCCGCCATAGCCTTGCACCGGCTCGCCATCGGGCGTGGCGATCCTGACGTCGTTGCGCGACCAGCAGGGATCGGCGCGGCGGGCGGAGATGTAGGCTGCGATCGCGAAGGCGTCGGCCTGGCCGTAGACGGCCGACGTCATGCAGCCTTCGAATGCAACAAGGGTGATTCGCATCGGGTAGCCCCGCGAAATCCACGATCCGCCGCCGAGCTTAGCAAAGCCCGCAAAAACCCGCCGAAAATACTGGGCGTTACGCCGCGAATCGGTTGAGCCGGCACCGATCCGCCGCTAGCGTGTGGGGCGGGCCACTGGGGAATGGCTGAGGGACAGGAGAACATGGATGCCAGGAGCACGGAGCTGAAGGCCTTATCGGCTCCGGATCTATTCGACATGCCGCTGTTGCGCATCGAGGCGGTGGTCAAGACCTTCGGCAGCTTTCGCGCCGTGGACCGGCTCTCGCTCGACATCCGCGCCGGCGAGTTTTTTGCCCTGCTGGGCCCGAGCGGCTGCGGCAAGACCACGCTGCTGCGCATGCTCGCGGGGTTCGAGACGCCGGATGAGGGGCGCATCTTGTTGTCCGGCCAGGATATCGCGCAGGTGCTCCCGCATGAGCGCCCCGTCAACATGATGTTCCAGAACTACGCGCTGTTCCCGCATCTGTCCGTGCGCGACAACATCGCCTTCGGCCTGCGGCGGGCGAAGATGCCGCGCGTGGAGATCGCCAAGCGCGTCGAGGAGATGGTGGCGCTGGTCAAGCTCGAAGGCATGGAGAAGCGCAAGCCCGACCAGCTCTCCGGCGGCCAGCGCCAGCGGGTGGCGCTGGCGCGCTCGCTGGCGCGGCGTCCAAAAGTGCTGCTGCTCGACGAGCCGCTCGCGGCGCTGGACAAGAAGCTGCGCGAGGCCACACAACGCGAGCTGATGGAGCTGCAGTGTCGCCTCGGCATGACCTTCATCATCGTCACCCACGACCAGGAGGAGGCGATGACGATGGCGAGCCGGATCGGTGTCATGGATGCCGGCCGTCTCGAGCAGGTGGCCACCCCGCGGGAACTCTATGAGGCGCCGCTGTCGCGCTGGATCGCGGAGTTCGTCGGCGACGTCAATTTGTTCGACGGGCAGCTCGAGACGCGCGAGCTGCGTCGCCTGACAATCGCGACCCGAGACGCCGGACACATCGTGGCCACCGAGCCGCGCCAGGGCGTGACCAAGACGATCGTCTCCGTCGCGATCCGCCCCGAAAAGGTCAAGCTGTCGCGGCGTGGGCCGGCTTCGGATGCCGACCACGAGCATTCGCTCAACCGCCTGGAAGGCGTCGTCTGCGACGTCAGCTATCTCGGCGGCCTCACCATCTACAAGGTGAAGCTCGACAGCGGCGCGATCATCCGCTCGGCGATGGCCAACACCACGCGGATCGATGTCGATGCCTACAGCCTGAGCCAGCGCGTGGTGGCCTGGTTCACGCCTGACGATTGCGTGGTGCTGGAGCAATGAGCGCGCGCCGCATTTTCACCGCTCCGGCACGATGGGCCGCGATCGCGCCCTATGTCTGGATGGCGTTGTTCTTCCTGGTGCCGTTCGGCTTCGTGCTGAAAATCAGCCTGTCGCAGACCGCGATCGCGCAACCGCCCTATATGCCGGTGTTCGACGTCGCGGCAGGCTGGGCTGATATCGAGGCCGCGTTTGCGGCGCTGTCCTGGGACAATTTCCGCCTGTTGTTTTCGGACGATCTCTATGTGCTCTCATATCTGCGCAGCCTCGTCGTCGCGGCGGTCTCGACCTCGATCCTGCTGCTGATCGGCTACCCCATCGCGTATGGCATGGCACGGCTGCCAAAACGCTGGCAACCGATCGCGATGATGCTCGTCATCGTCCCGTTCTGGACCTCGTTCCTGATTCGCATCTATGCCTGGATCAACATCCTGCAGCATGACGGGCTGCTCAACCAGATCCTGCTGGCGCTGCATCTGGTCTCCGAGCCGGTGGCGTGGCTGTCGACCGACAGCGCGATGTATCTCGGCATCGTCTATTCCTATCTGCCGTTCATGATCCTGCCGCTCTATGCGACGCTCGCCAAGCTGGAGCCGTCGTTGGAAGAGGCGGCAGCCGACCTCGGTGCCTCGCCGCGCGAGGTATTCTGGCTGATCACGTTTCCGCTGTCGCTGCCCGGGGTCGCCGCCGGCGTGCTGCTTTGCTTCATCCCGATCGTCGGCGAGTTCGTCATTCCGGACCTGCTCGCCGGCTCCAATTCGCTGATGATCGGCCAGACCCTGTGGCTGGAATTCTTCACCAACAAGGATTGGCCGGTCGCCTCCGCCACCGCGATCGTGCTGCTGGTGCTGCTCCTGGCGCCGCTCCTGCTTTATGAGCGGATGCAGCGTCGCCAGCTCGAGGCGCGGTGATGGGCAAGCTGAAGGGCGTCTCCCGCTTCAATATCGCCTCGCTCGCGCTGGGGTTCGCATTCCTCTATCTGCCGATCCTGATCCTGGTGATCTATTCCTTCAACGCCTCGCGGCTGGTGACGGTGTGGGGCGGCTGGTCGCTGCGCTGGTACCACGAGTTCTTCAACGACGACGCGATGATCGGGGCGGCGTGGATGAGCCTGCGCGTCGCGGCCACCTCGGCGACGATTGCCACGCTGCTCGGCGCGCTGGCGGCGGTCGCGCTGTCGCGCGGCGAGAGCTTTCGCGGCCGCACGCTGTTTTCCGGCATGCTCTACGCGCCGCTGGTCATGCCCGAAGTCATCACCGGGCTGTCGCTGCTCTTGCTGTTCGTCGGGCTCAACGCCGGGCGCGGCTTTTGGACGGTCACGATCGCCCACACCACGCTGACCATGTGCTTTGTCGCGGTCGTGGTGCAGTCGCGCCTGACCTCGATTGATCGCAGCCTCGAGGAGGCCGCGATGGACCTCGGCTGCGATCCGGCGCGGGCGTTTCTGCTGGTGACGTTGCCGCTGATCCTGCCGGCGATCGTCGCCGGCTGGATGCTGGCCTTCACGCTGTCGCTCGACGATCTCGTGATCGCGAGCTTCACCACGGGACCCGGTTCGGAGACGCTGCCGATCCGCATCTATTCGGAGGTGCGGCTCGGGGTCAAACCGGAGATCAACGCGATCTGCACGCTGGTGGTCGCGGGCATTGCCGCGGTGATTGTCATTGCATCGCTGGCGTCGAAATTGTCGAGCCGGCAGGGCGAGAGCGCCGCGCCGCTGTAGATTGGAGTAGGCATGCAGTTGGCTTATCGGATCTTGATCCATACACCCCTTTGGGTGTGGCCGCTGTTTGCCTACCTGGTGTGGGCCGGCTTCCAGGGAATGCGGCCGCGCACCACCACGATCCAGCGCTCGCTGATCGTGCCCGCAATCTTCATCATCTGGGGCTCGTCGAGCCTCGTGTCGCGGAGCCAGAACACGGTTTTGCCGCTGGTGGCGTGGCTTGCGGCGGCGCTCGTGCTGGGCGCGAGCGGCTTCCTGCTGGCAAAACCATTCGAGCTGGATCACACCACTGGCGAGATCAAACGGCCAGGCAGCGTCAAGCCGCTGGTCCGCAACCTCACCATCTTCGCCCTGCAATACACGGTCCGGGTGATCGTGGCGATCGACCCCGAGGCGCGCCTGACCGCGACCATCGTCGGCCGCGCCGTCGGCGGCGCTATGACCGGCTATTTTTTGGGCCGCACCGTCGCGTTGCTGCGGCAGTACTACAGGCAACGGCAAGCCGACCTCAAGATTTCACCGCGCCCGCAGTGAGGCCGCCGACCATGTAGCGCCTGAAGGCGTAGTAGACCGCGGCCGGCGGCAGCGCATAGATGAAGCCGGTGGTCATCAAGAGCTCCCAGGGCGAGTCGTCGGCGGCGAGGAAGTTGCCGAGCGCCACAGGGAGCGTGAGGTCCTTGTCGTTCGAGAGCAGCAGGAACGCGTAGAGATATTCATTCCAGGCCAGCAGCACCGCATAGGTCCCGATCGCGACCAGCGACGGCATCATCAGGGGCACATAGACCAGGCGGAAGATCTGCAAGGTGGTGGCGCCGTCCATCACCGCGGCCTCGTCCAGCTCGACCGGCAGCTTGTCGGAGGCCTGCTTCAGGACCCAGATCGCGTAGGGCGAGGCGATCGTCACCATCGCCAGAATCAGCGACCAGTGATTGTTGAGCAGGCCGTAATTGGCCATGGTGCGGTACATCGGCACGGCGAGGAACGCGGCCGGAATGAAATAGGTGAACAGCGCGAGATTCATCACCACGCGCCCGCCCGGCACCCGCAGCCGCGAGATCGAAAACGCCGCGGCGGTCGCGATCAGCAGCGTCAGCGCGCCGACGCTGGCTGCGATGACAACCGAGTTCCAGAACTGGATGTAGAAATCCCTGAGGAAATAATGCTGCTGGCGAAATACGATCTCGAAATTGTGCAGGGTCGGATGATCCGGCCACAATTTGCCGGAGAACGCGTCCTCCTTGGGCGAGATCGCGAACAGGAACATGTGGTAGATCGGGACCATGGTCCAGATGAAGACGGGAATGCCGATCAGCAGCAGCCGGGCCTCGTTCGAGACCTCGCGTAGGGTCGGAAGCTTCATCGCGACAACCGTTTCATCATGAAATAGACCAGCGGCAGCACGAACGGCATCGCGCAGACGATCGAGGCCATCGCGAGCGAGAGCTGGTCGAGCCGCAGATAGCGGATGCCGAGGGTCGACAGCACGTGGGTGAGATCGGCCGGACCGCCGCCGGTCAAGAGATAGACGCTGTTGAAGTCGCCAAGCGTCCAGATCATCGAGAGCAGCGTGCAGGTGACGTAGAGCGTCTGCATCGACGGCCAGGTGATGTAGCGGAATTTCTGCCACCAGGTCGCGCCGTCGACATCGGCGGCCTCGAACAGATCGTGCGAGATCGCAAGCCGCCCGGTGATCAGGATCAAGGTCCAGAACGGCAGCGACTTCCAGATGTGCACGCCGATCGCCATGCCCAGCGCCACCGCCGGATCGTTCAGCCAGTTCGGGCCGTCATCGCCGGTGAGTTTGAAGATCAGCTGGTTGATCATGCCCCATTCGGGATTGAGCATGAAGCGCACCGACAGGATGGTCGGGATCGAGGGCACCGCCCAGGGCAGGATGAACAGCACCGACAGCCATTTGATCCAGGCGCGCTGCTCGACGAAGAAGCCCGACAGGAACAGCGCGATCAGCATCTTCAGATTGATGCCGATCACCAGAAAGATCAGCGTATTGACCGCCGCGCGCGCGAACACCGGATCATGAAACAGGGTGACATAGCTCGCCGGCTGGCGCGCCAGCCACAGGCCGTAGCCGATCGGGTAGACCACGAAGGCTGCGAACACCAGGAGATAGGGGGCAAGCAGCACGATGCCCCAGACCTGTGGCGGCGAAAGCCGTGCCGACAGCGGTGCGCCGGGGACGTCCGATGCGGAGAGCGTGATCGCCATGGTCTGACTAACTCGGCTTGGTCAATTCGACTTGCCCAACGCGGGCGCGGAAAGCCGGCTGCACGACCGGCCGGCCTTCCTTATATCACGACGATCAGCCCGCGACTTCCTTGATGCGGGCGATCAGCTCGTCGACCGCCTTGTCGACCGGAACCTTCTCGCTGACCACGCGGTTCATTGCCTTGGCCCAGACGTTCTCGTTGTTCAGGATCGTGAACTTCCAGTTCTTGGTGAAGTCGAACGGCGCGGTGCCACCGGTGAACTGGTTGTAGACCGCCTTGCGGTGGCGATCGGCCTGCCAGAACGGACTCTGCTGGCTTGCGGTGGTGACCGGGAACCAGCGACCGAGCGCACCCTCGATATAGGGGCGCACGTTCTCCTCCTGCAGCAGGAATTTAATGAATTCCTTGCCCTCCGCCTTGTTCTTGGCGGCGGTGAAGATCAGGCCGGTCTTGACGTCGGAGCGGTATTTGATCGTCCCGCCGTCGGGCTTGTTCGGGAAGGAGGCGGTGATGATGGTTTCCTCGTAGGCCTTCTTGCCGGCTGCGCGTTGTTCGGGGGTCAGCGCCGGGTTGTTGGCGTCGTCGAGCCACTTCGCCGCGATCGAGATCGTGAAGTTGTGGGTCATGACGATGGTCTTGTTGTGGAAGGCGACGTTGTTGTCCGGGTCCTTCCAGGTCGTGGAGGAGGGCGGCGTGCAGCCCTTGATGTAGGTATCGGTGTAATCCTTGAGCGCGTGGATCAGCGCCTCGCGGACCTTGGGATCGTCGACCAGCAGTTTGCCGTCGTCATCGACCAGCCTGACGTTGTAGGCATCCATGAAAGTGTAGAACGACTGGAAGGAGTCGGTGGATTCGACGCCCATCGGCTGCCCGACGGCATAGATGCGCTGGCCGGTGGCCTTGCGGATCGCGGGCTGCACCTTGTCGCACCAGAACGACCAGTAATCCTCCCACTTGGTCGGAATGTCGCTCTGCTTGAAACCGGCCTGCTCCAGCATGTCGCTCCAGATCTGGACATGCATGCTCTGCTGCTTCAGCGGGAAGCCGTAATAGGCGCGCTTCTTGGTGACGTCGTTATAGAGATTGGCGGTTTCCAGCGTATTCGGCGCGAACGCCGACTTCATCGGCAGGAGGATGTCGGAGAGGTCCTCGAGCTTGCCTTCGAAGGCCCACTTGCCCTGAGCCTGCACGTCGTAGCTGTCGGAATACGCGACGTCGGGCACAGTGCCGGCATCGAGTGCCGCGACCGTCTTCGGGATCATGTCCTGGATCGCGTATTGCGACAGCTCGACCTTGATCCCGGTCTTGGCCTCGAACTTCTTGATCACCTCGAGCAGCGCGTCGTCCTCGGATTTGTAAAAACCCTTGCCGAACCAGACCGTAATGGTCTTCTGCTGGGCCATCGCGGGGGCCGTGGCGTAGAGCAGGCCGAGCGCCGCGATCGCGATCGAAAATGTCCTTAATCCCTTGGATACCACGTCGTTCTCCCTGATCGCCTTTTTTAACTGGCTGGGTAATTAGACTAGCGCATGGCCGGAGCGCAATCCAGATGGCCCGCGTTACGCCTTGCGTAGGGGGCATCGGGATGCGGGCACCGTCGTGCCAGGACAGGCGTCATACGCTGCGCCCGCGCGGATATCCAATGCGCAGCTTGTATCGATCGATCCACACATCGTCATTCCGGCGCGCACGCTCAGCGCGTGAGCTCGCAAATCCCAAGACGTGGTTTAGCGATTTCGAGCCTGGGGCCCGAAGGCGCGCCGGAATGAGGGCCTGAGACATGACGTCGCATTCTCGCGGCGACTGGCGCCCGAGTCGTGCTTCATTCTCCTGCCCTCGAAACAAGAGGGCGCAGGGAACGCCAGGTGCCGACCGCACCCATGGCCCGCCAGCAACAAAAAAAGCTGGCGGCAGTCACCACAGGTTTGGCCCAGACATCCGGCCTTCCCTGCGCAATGGTTTTATCGGTGTCCTTCGTCTCTCCCCGGGGACCGGGCTTTCTTGCCCCCGTCGCCCGCAAGATCACCTTGCGAGCTTGACACACGCGTCGGGGTGTCAGGACCACACGACTTCGCCGTCCGCGTTGAGATCGTTCGTCGGCGCGGCAAGGGCGCTGCGACCCAACACATCCATCGCATCCCGCGCTCAAGTTCGTGACGATCGCGAAGCGCCCCTCTTGGCGAGCGCGGGACGGGGCGGATCATGCTTCTGATTTTTGGAAAAGTCATGCGTGTTTCCGAAAATCAGCACAAAATCCTGCGGTCCCGCCACTTCCCGCTGCCCGACTGTGTCGCTGGCTCCTGCTGCGACATCAAAAGGCGTCTTCCCACCTAGCTAGTCGAGTTCGCCGACCCGGTTGGCGGCAATTCTAGACCAGTTTCCTCGTCGGTAGAAAGTGTAGAGGCGGCTCGTCGGCACAGATGAGCGGTTAGTATCCTTTGTCAGACTGCCGGAATAATCTTGTCCGTACTCGGCAGCACAGGTTTTGTCACATCATCCAGCCCCTTTCCCCTAATGGTTTTGCGGTACCAATACGGGATCGTGGCGCCGAATAGCGCGCCGATCGAGGCGTTGAGCAGGCTCGGAATCAACAGCAGGTGCTGCACGGCATTCTGATTCCCGCTCAGCCGGCGCATGACGAGAATGCCCAAAAACCCCATGAGTGCAGCCAGCCCGACACTCTCCACCCATTTGAGCCACCACAATTCATGATCCGCTTCGATCGCATCGTCACACGCGAAGGCCAATGCGATTGAAAGCACCGTGGGCAGCAGCAGCCATTTGGCTTGATCCGCGAACGGCAGGCCGGGATGCACGTCCAATGGAACATGCACACGAAGCAGATAGAACCCAAATGATATCGGCAGTGTAATCGTGAGGGTGCATGCGCCGGAGATCAGATAAGAAGGAGTAGGCCTTTCCCTCGCGGAACGATAATCGGCAAAATTCCACAACTGCTTGGGGGCGAGCGCACACACTGCAGCGATTGACTGATTGATGGCCACGAGCATTCCGATGACCAATGCCTTGCCTAGATCGCCGTCAGCGAGGAAAACGGCCACCATTACGAACAGCACGACAACACCCGCGAAATCAAAGCTCAGCAGGTTCAACGGCAGGCGGATTGGCGACGGCCGCTGAATGGAAAAACCGATTTTTGCGAGCTGGTCGGCGACCTCGGCGTCGCTATTGCAACTGTACAGGAGTACTCTGGCCAGCATCAGCCGGATGTCCTCATAGGCATCGAGCGAATACGAACGAAACTGGTCTACCGAGTCCGCTGCTGGCTCGAGCTGACGCTGAACGAGTTGGGTTGTGAGGGTGAAAAACGCGATAGATTGAGCGAAGAAGCTGCTCATTTTTTTCTCGAAAGCAGCACGCTCTTCGGGAAAGTCGGCAGAGTAGCCAGCCCAACCAGACAGATTGCTCAAACTAACATAGAGCGTGAGGCATCGCGTAAACCGAAAGCGCACATTGTCCAAGGTGAAATCGGGCTGCAGCTGGGCGGCCAGAGAATCTGGGAGAAGCATGCTGTTGGCAATGTAGAGTTTGGTGTCAGCAACCAGATTTCCTGAAATCGTGAGCTGCGCCATCTTCATCCGTTGCGCCCAGCGAACGGCTCCGAAAGGGATCTCACCCAGACGGTGAAAAAACCGCAGCATGGCAGAGTCGATGTCGCGCAGAACAGGAACCGACGGCAACAACGTCGTCAAAACAAGCGCGGCCACAAGGGGTGCATCGAGGCCTTTCAAGTTTTCAGGAACGGGACCCGGGGAATACAGAATGTCAAGTAATGCCGGTTTGTGAGCGAGGATCCAGCTCAAGAACATGAGAAGCCCAATGCAGGAAACGACATAAAACAGGTAGCTGCTGCAATATTGAAAGCGAGTTGTCTCTGATCTGACCGTCCTGGGCGTCGCAAAGCGGTTGCCGGCGTAAAAGGCGGTTAACACCCCAGCCACAAAGTGCGCGGCATCGAGATGGATTGCCGTAAAGAATTGATCTAACACAGCGTGCCTCCGAAAGGCTAAGGCATTCGCAGTCAGATAGGCCGCATGTGCGCAGCCGGGCAGGTGATCACCTTGCCAGAAATATCAGTCAGCCGTTGTGAGCCGGCTCACACAAATCAGATGGCCGCGCTAAGCATCGGATTGAGGAACTGGTCGATGAGCTGGAAGGCAGACGTTCTGCGCGCCCGGTGGTCGGCATCGGACGCTTCGTCGCGGATTCGTCGGGCGGCTTAGCTATAGCTAGGCGAAGAGCAATTCGGCGTCGCTCGAGGGCGTGGCCCCTCGCGACGTAGTCCCGCACCACATACTGACGACGATGCTGTTTGTCTGAACCGGCATTCAAAAAAGTTCCTGACCAGTTCCCGGAACGTCGCGCGGCCCCATCTGTTTTCCCCTCGCGCAACAACGATAGGAGAGGCGAAATGAAGAAGCTTTCTTGCGCTCTCGCTGCGCTGGCGGCCATTGCGGTTGCGGCGCCTACCGTCGCAAGCGCCGAGGGCTTTAGCGTCCGCGTCGGCAGCGACAGAGACCACTATCGCGATTACGATCGCGGCCCTCGTGCCGAGTTCTATGAGCATGACCGCGGCTGGCATCACGGATGGTCCGATCGCGATCGCGATCGGACGGTGATCATCAAGCATCACCACCACTGGGACGACTAGCGCAGGACGACCGCTACGAGGCGACTGCTACGAGATGGCCCCTTCAAGGGGCCATCTTCGTTCAGGTTGCGCTTTGTCCGATTGCTGGTCTCGATGTTTCCGAAGCGCAATTCGTGGGATGGGTTGAGCCCTAGATTTGCCACCGCATTACTTGCCGTTGGTGGGCTGCGTCGATTGCTCCTGCTGCGACGTCAGCAGGGTTTTTCCCTCCCGGTCGAGTTCGACAACGCGGTTTGCGGCAGCCGTCATGGCGCCGGCCACGGCATTGTAGCGGTTGTAGGTGAACTGAAGCGGGAACAGGAATTGACCCTTGTCGACCTTGTAGGCCCCCCATTCCCGGGCCAGGAACGCGACATAGTTCTCGTAGGCACGGTAATAATCGGCGCGCGCCACCAACATCCTTGACGTAAAGTCCGTGATGTCCGCGTGCCGTTTGTCGATGCTTGCCAAAAACCTGGCAGCGGTGCCTTTGTCCACATTGGCGCGAAGGTAGCCTTCCACGGTGTCGCGCTCGGCTTTGAGCAGCGCGACGTAGCGTGGCAAGAATGTCATGGCGTTGGCTTCCGCGGTCTTCAGATCGCGTCGAAGGGCCTCGAGATCCCCAGGGCTTGCCGCAGCATAAAAATCGATATTCTTTGCAATGCCGGGCGGCGCAATTTCATTCGTCAGGTTTTCAATGGCGCTATTGGTTTCATCCGCCGCCTTGGTCGCCATGGCGAGCGGCAGCTGAGATTTTTCCTGGTATTTTTCTTGGGGATGCTGGTTGAGAGCCTCAGCCGTCTGTTTTGCGCTGGTGACGTCTTGCAATGCCGTCCGGCCTTCACGAACGGCCATGCCGTCTCGAAGTTTGGCAAGGTCGCGTGCGAAATAGGCCCCGACCGCGAAAACGACGAACAGCGACAGGAAGGCCAATCGCACGCGCCATTTCGCATTCGGATCTCTGGGCATTGGCATCTCCGAGAGTCCATATTGAACGAAGGAGCCCCGTCCGGTGCAAGCGCAATGTCGCCCTTCCCACAGCCGAACCGCCCGAGGCGGTAAATCAACGGGCGTTCTTGGGGTGGTTCAGCCAGACCCGGATTTCGGGAGGAAAACGGCAATGCGGCACGCGGCGGCGGCGGATTCCGAAATTGATGTCTTTGATGCTGCATCCGGCGCGCACTTGGCCCGGGTCGTTATGTGGGTGCGTTCCGCTTGCTTGAAGATGCGTTCGAGCACCGGCGCAAATCGGTTACTCGACGCGGGACGCACTCTCGCCAGGAACGTTCGTGGTCGAGTCCGGGATGGCGCTTGACTG
>Ga0210408_10002098_pt1 | contig 19854 bp, 15 predicted proteins | sample IncBWH4MmetaG_FD_155471 | JGI IMG/M metagenome (GOLD analysis project Ga0210408, IMG submission 155471) | Forest soil microbial communities from Barre Woods Harvard Forest LTER site, Petersham, Massachusetts, United States - Inc-BW-H-4-M | ecosystem: Environmental > Terrestrial > Soil >...
CGGGTTCGATCAGGCCCTTTGGGGTGCGCGCCGCTTTCTCGAAAAGAGCCACATCTGCTTTCAGCCGGCGATCAACGAAGAGCTCGGAGCAACAGCGGTCTGGGGAAGCCAGCAGATCAATCTGTTCCCCGGCTCGAAATACGACGGCGTATTCGCCTTGTGGTACGCCAAAGGACCCGGCGTCGACCGCAGCGGCGACGCCCTCAAGCATGGCAACGCCGCCGGCTCGGCGCCGCACGGCGGAGTGCTGCTGCTCGCGGGCGACGATCACACCTGCAAATCCTCGACCCTGCCGCACCAGTCCGAATACGCCTTTATGGATGCCTGTATCCCGGTCTTGAACCCTGCCGGGGTGCAGGAACTGCTCGATCTCGGCCTCTATGGCTGGGCAATGTCGCGCTATTCCGGTTGCTGGGTTGCTTTCAAGGCTATCGCCGAGACTATCGACAGCTCCGCCGCGGTTGAGGTCGGCCCGGAGCGGGTCGAGATCCTCCAGCCCGACGACTTTGAGATGCCGCCAGGGGGACTGAATATCCGCTGGCCGGACCAGCCGCTTGACCAGGAATATCGGCTCCACAAGTATAAGCTCTACGCCGCTCTCGCCTTCGCCCGTGCAAACCGGCTCGACCGTATCGTCATCGATAGCCCGCGGCCGCGCTTCGGCATTGTGACTACGGGCAAATCCTATCTCGATGTGCGCCAAGCCCTCGACGATCTCGGGATCGACGACGCGCATGCCGCAGACATCGGTATACGTCTTTACAAGGTGGCCATGTCCTGGCCGCTGGAGCGCGAGGGCATTCGGCACTTCGCCGAAGGGCTCGAAGAGATCCTCGTCGTCGAAGAAAAGCGCGCAGTCATCGAGAATCAGTTCAAAGAGCAGCTTTATAATTGGCGTGAAGACGTGCGACCGCGAGTCATCGGCAAGTTCGATGAGAGCCACAATTGGATTCTACCGTCGAACGGGGAGTTGACGTCGGCCCAGATCGCGCGGGCAATCGCCGGTCGTATCGCCCGGTTCCACACCTCGCCGCGCATCGCGGAGCGGCTTGATTTTCTGGAGGCGAAGGAGCGTCAACTCGGCAGCAACGTCGTGCCGTTTTCTCGCACGCCCTATTTTTGCTCGGGGTGCCCCCACAACACCTCGACCAAGGTACCCGAGGGCAGTCGCGCGCTCGCCGGCATCGGTTGCCATTACCTGGCCCAGTTCATGGACCGGTCGACCGCGACCTTCACTCAGATGGGCGGCGAAGGCGCGCCGTGGATCGGCCAGGCGCCGTTCACCGAGACCCGGCACGTCTTTGCCAATCTCGGCGACGGCACTTACACGCATTCGGGCGTCCTGGCGATCCGTGCGGCGGTCGCCGCGAAGGTCAATATGACCTACAAGCTGCTGTTTAACGATGCCGTTGCGATGACCGGCGGTCAGCCGATCGACGGCGGCTTGACCGTACCCGCGCTCACCCGCCAGCTCGCTGCGGAAGGAGTGCACCGCGTCGTCGTCGTCACAGACGAGCCCGAGAAATACTCACCCACCGCCGATTTTGCGGCGGGAACGACGGTGCGCCACCGCAATGATCTCGACGCAGTTCAGCGCGAGCTGCGCCAAATCGCGGGGGTCACGGCAATTGTCTACGACCAAACCTGCGCTGCCGAGAAGCGCCGGCGCCGGCGCCGCGGCCGGTTCCCCGACCCCGCCAAACGCGTCTTCATCAACGACCTGGTTTGCGAGGGGTGCGGCGACTGCTCGAAAACGTCGAACTGCCTTTCAGTGGTGCCGGTCGAAACCGAGTTTGGGCGCAAGCGCGCGATTGATCAGTCGAGCTGCAACAAGGATTATTCGTGCGTCGAGGGTTTCTGCCCAAGCTTTGTTACCGTGCACGGGGGCGCGCTCAAGAAACCCGAGACCGGCGATCGCGGCGAGGATGGGCTACCAGCGCTCCCCGAGCCTGTTCGCCCCGCTCTCGACCAGCCTTACGGTATTCTCGTCACCGGGGTCGGCGGGACCGGTGTCGTGACGATCGGTGCGCTTCTCGGCATGGCGGCGCATCTCGAACAAAAGGGCTGCACCGTGCTCGACATGACCGGTCTCGCTCAAAAAGGTGGTGCCGTCTATAGCCATGTCCGGATCGCCCGGAGGCCGGATGAGATCCACGCCGTGCGCATCGCCGCCGGCGGCGCAAGCTTACTCTTGGGGTGTGATCTCGTCGTTTCGGCGAGCCCGGATGCGCTGTCGAAGCTGCAGCCTGGTCACAGCCGCGCAATCGTCAACAGCCACGAGACGATCATCGGCGAATTTACCCGCAACCCCGACCTTAAATTTCCAACCCGCGAGATGCAGGGGAGCATCTGCGAAGCGACGGGCCGGGAGAACGCGGAATTTCTCGATGCAACTCATTTGGCGACCGGACTCCTCGGCGATGCGATCGCGAGCAATCTTTTCATGCTGGGATATGCCTATCAGCGCGGATTGGTGCCGCTTTCGGCCGAAGCCATCGAGCAGGCGATAGGATTGAACGGCGTCGCGGTGGAGTTCAACCGCAATGCGTTTCGCTGGGGCCGGCGCGCGGCGGTCGCTCCCGATCTGGTCGAAACCCGGGCAGCCGCGCCGGCAACGATACCGGAGAGCCACCAACTTTCTGAATCCCTCGATCAGGCGATCGGCCGCCGGATCGGCTTCCTGACGGATTACCAGGACGCTGCTTATGCCGCGGGCTACGCCGACAGGGTCGGCCGCGTCCGCGAGGTCGAGGCTGCGTGCCTCCCCGGCCAAACCGATCTCACGCAGTCGGTCGCCCGCTCGCTCTTCAAGCTCATGGCCTACAAGGACGAGTATGAGGTAGCCCGGCTCTATACCGAAACCGATTTCCTAAAGCGCGTTGCTGACCGTTTCGAAGGCCCGTACGAGATCAACTTCCACTTGGCGCCGCCAATGCTCGGCGACCGCGACCCTGAGACGGGGCATCTACGCAAGCGCAGCTTCGGTCCCTGGATGCTGCCGGTCTTTCGTACTCTGGCGCGGTTGCGGCGTCTCCGCGGTACGGCCTTCGATATCTTCGGTCGCAGCCAGGAGAGGCGGACGGAACGCCGGTTGATCGCCGAGTACCAGGCGCTGGTCGACGAAATTCTCGCCCGCCTGTCGCCCGCCAACCATGCCGCTGCGGTCGAACTCGCCGCCTTGCCCCTCGAAATCCGCGGCTTCGGCCACGTCAAGCAGGAAGGGATCGCCCGCGTGAAAGCCAGAGAGGACGCCCTCCTTGCCCGCTTCCGCTCGGCGCCGTTGCCGCACGCCCTCGCCGCCGAGTAATCGCTACACGGCTTACCCCGGCCCTGTCATCCCGCCTCATGAGGGAGCGCAACGAACCGGGCGTTGCCCTCGCGCTCGACACGCAAGATAATGTTTTTGTGCCCGTTTTTTCGCGCCGCGGCGATTTTTTGCTGCAACTCTTCCAGCGAGCCCACCGCCTCGTGACCGATCGCAACGACGAGATCGCCGGGACGCAGCCCTTGCACAGCTCCGGGGCTGTTTTGCGGGACTTCGGTGATGACCGCCCCTTTTATCGTTTCGGGCAGTGAAAACTGCTTACGCAATTCAGCCGTCGGTTTGGCGAGCTTGAGGCCGAGCGCGTCGATGCTCGGCGGCGGTTTTGGCTTTTCCGGCTCGGGCGGGGGTGACGCGGGACGGTTCGAGTTCAACGCCGCCACCTTGATCTCGACTTCCTGATCCTTTCCGTCCCGCCACATCGAGAGCTTGACCAAAGTGTCCGGTGCCGTGTCGGCGACGAGGCGAGGCAGCTGGCGGCTGCGGTCGATCGGCTTGCCGTCATAAGCAAGGATCACATCCCCCGGCTGCAACTTCGCCTGTGCTGCGGGGCTTGCCGGATCGACGGTTGCGATCATCGCGCCGCGGCTCCGGTCGAGGCCGATCGCCTCGGCAATGTCCTCGGTGACCGGTTGAATGCGCGCCCCGATCCAACCGCGCTCAACCTTTCCGGTGGCCTTCAACTGATCGATGATCAGGCGCGCCGACGCCGACGGGATCGCGAAGCCGATGCCGATCGAACCGCCCGAGGGCGAGAAGATCGCCGTGTTGATGCCGATCACTTCGCCGGCGAGGTTGAACATCGGCCCACCGGAGTTGCCGCGGTTGATCGAAGCATCGGTCTGCAGAAAATCATCGTAGGGGCCGGAGTGGATATCGCGCGCCGTGGCGGAGATGATGCCCGAGGTTACCGTTCCGCCAAGACCGAAAGGGTTGCCGATAGCGAGCACCCAGTCGCCCACCCGGGCCTTGAGCGATTCCCCCCATATGGCAGCCGGCAGGGGTACCTTTGGGTCGATCTTGAGAAGCGCGAGATCGCTTACCGCGTCGCGGCCGACGACCTCGGCCTGTAGGGTCGTGTCGTCGGACAACGTCACGGTTATCTGCTCGGCATTGGCAATCACGTGGTTGTTGGTGACGATGAGACCGGAGGGATCGATGATGAATCCCGAGCCGAGCGAAGCGGCCCGCGATGCCGGCGGGCTGGGGCCCCCCGGCGCACCCTTCTCGCCAAAGAAGTCGCGAAAGAATTCGTCGAGTGGCGCGCCCGGCAACTGCGCTTCCGGACTTCCTTTGGGAGACGGGAGTGCACTTGCCTGGGTCGTCGAAATGTTTACGACCACCCCGACTAGTCTTGCTGCTAGCTGCGCGAAGACTTCTGCAAACGGCGTCTCTTGCGGCGCATCGGCGCGGCTCGGTGCCGCCACCATCAGAAGCAGTGTCATCAACGCCGCACGCGTTGCCCCCCGGCGGCCCAAAAACCTCACGCGACATCTCCTCCGATCAGCCTTCCCAATAAACCCGGATCAAGTGCTGGCGTTTCCACAGCGCTCGATATGAAATGGCGGCGAGCTTGGCAAGACGGAACCGCCGCGTGAAGACGCACGATCAAAGGGCCCCGGGTGAGACGTTAAGGGCGCTGTTTGACGCGGCCCTTGCCGCGGCCGAACCCTCCCGTGCACTCGAGCGACGAATTCCGACGCCGGTCCAGGGGCGCACGGTCGTGGTTGGAGCCGGCAAGGCTTCGGCGGCGATGGCAGGTGCGTTTGAGTCCGCCTGGCCCGGACCGCTCGAGGGTCTCGTCATCACGCGATACGGACATGCCGCGCCTTGCAGCCGTATCGAAGTCGTCGAGGCCAGCCACCCTGTCCCCGATATCGCGGGCGAGCGGGCGGCAAGTCGAATTCTTGCCCTGGCGCGCGGGCTGGGACCAAACGACCAACTTGTCTTCCTCGCGTCGGGTGGTGGCTCGGCGCTGCTCTCACTCCCCGCCCCAGGCCTCGCCCTCGACGACAAACAGGCGGTAACACGCTCGCTCCTGCGCTCGGGAGCCACGATCACCGAGATCAACACGGTCCGCAAGCACCTTTCGGCGATCAAGGGCGGCAGGCTTGCCGCCGCCGCGGCGCCGGCCCGGATTGTAACCCTGGCGATCTCCGATGTTCCGGGCGACGACCCGGCGGTCATCGCCTCCGGTCCCACCGTACCCGATCCAACCACCTTCGCCGATGCCCGTTCAGTGCTCGCGAAGTACCGGATCACAGAACCCGCGGCCGTGTTCGCGCACCTTCTGGAGGAGGCGGAGGAGACGCCGAAGCCCAACGACCCGATCTTCGATCGAGCGACGTTCGACCTGGTTGCCAGCCCGCAGGAGTCACTCCAAGCGGCGGCCGCGGCGGCGGCGCACCGCGAGATCGTGCCAATCGTCCTCAGTGACCGGATCGAAGGCGAAGCTCGGCAGATCGCACTGGTGCATGCGGCAATCGCACTTCAGATTCGTGCGGGAAAGTTCCGGGTCGGCGGAAGTCTGGTCTGGCCCCCCGCCGTAATCTTGTCGGGCGGTGAGACCACTGTCACGATTGCCGGCCCGGGACGTGGCGGACGTAACACGGAGTTCCTGCTAGGCCTCGCAGCAGCGCTCGACGGCGCCGAGGGCATCTGGGCACTCGCCTGCGATACCGATGGCATCGATGGAACGGAAGGCAATGCCGGAGCGATCGTTTACCCGGAAAGCTTGGCGCGCGCCGCCGCCCGCGGCGTCTCGATCCAGGATGCGCTCGCCGATAATGACGGATATGGATTCTTTGCCGCTCTCGGCGATCTCGTTGTAACCGGTCCGACATTAACCAATGTCAATGATTTTCGAGCCGTCCTGGTTCTCGACTAAGATGGGCAGACAGAGAGAATGATCGACATGCGGCGCCGACGCAGCGCCAAGATCGTTGCGACGCTGGGCCCATCGAGTTCCACCCCGGAACGGATAAGCGCGCTTTTCGAGGCGGGCGTCGACGTGTTCCGGCTCAATTTCAGCCACGGTACGCAAGACGATCATGGAGCCCGATTCGCCGCTATTCGGCGGGTCGAGAGCGCGACAGGGCGGCCGATCGGTATCCTTGCTGACTTGCAGGGACCAAAACTGCGCCTCGGCACCTTTGCGGAAGGTCGGATCGATCTCCCAGCCGGCGCGCGCTTCCATCTCGATCTTGATCGTCAGGCGGGCGATGAAAACCGTGCACCGTTGCCGCACCCGGAGATCTTCGAGGCGCTTCAGCCGGGAACCGAGCTCCTCCTCGACGACGGCCGGGTCAGGCTCCAGGTCGAGATCTGCGGCGCCGGCTTTGCCGATACGCGGTGCCTGGTGGGCGGTACGCTGTCCGACCGCAAGGGGGTCAATGTGCCGAATGCGGTATTGCCGTTGTCGGCGATCACCGAAAAGGACCGCGCCGATCTGTCGTTTGCGCTCGAACACGGCGCGGATTGGATAGCTTTCTCATTCGTCCAGCGTCCCGCCGATGTCGCCGAGGGGCGCAAGCTGGTCGATGGCCGCGCCGGTGTCATGGTCAAGCTCGAGAAGCCATCGGCGATCCGGCACCTAGCCGAGATTATCGAGCTCGCCGACGGGCTGATGGTCGCACGCGGCGACCTCGGCGTCGAAATGCCACCGGAGGATGTGCCGAGTGTGCAGAAGGTGGTAGTTAACGCCTGTCGGGCTGCAGGAAAGCCGGTTGTCGTAGCGACGCAAATGCTGGAATCGATGATTGCAGCGCCAACGCCGACCCGCGCGGAGGCCTCCGATGTCGCGACCGCTGTCTACGAGGGCGCCGACGCCGTCATGTTGTCGGCAGAAACCGCAGCGGGGCGCTTTCCTATCGAATCGGTGGCGATGATGAACCGCATCGCCTGTCGGGTGCAGGAGGACCCGCTCTATTACTCGATGATCGAGAGCACTCGGATCGAGCATGAGCATACGGCCCCGGATGCGATCAGCGCCGCGGCCTGCCAAGTCGCACGCCTGGTCGGCGCCGCCGCGATCGTTTCCTACACCACATCGGGCGCGACCGCTCTTCGGGCCGCCCGCGAGCGGCCTCAATCCCCTATCCTGGTGCTGACGTCGAACCTCGGCACAGCGCGGCGGCTGGCTGTTTTATGGGGCGCGCATTGCGTGCACACCAGCGACGTGAAGAGCTTTGGCGACATGGTACAGAAGGCGGTGCGGATCGCCCACCGCGAGGGGATAGCGGAAATCGGTCAGCGAGTCGTCATCACCGCCGGCATCCCGTTCGGGACCCCCGGCGCCACCAACGTCCTCAGGATCGCCTGGGTCGACCACTAAAACTCGCCTTTTCAGCGACCACCAGCGGGCCGGTTGGGCGGCGCCGCCTGAATTTGCAGGACCGATTCAGGGATGCGCCAAAAGGGACCTCGGCCAGCGCTCGCGTATTTGGCGAAAAAGGACTGTGTACCATCGATTTGTCGGCGCCTTCAAAAGGTGTTACATCGGTCGCTGTCTGGAGGCTGTTCGGTGGCGATCCGCATGCCGCCCCTATGGGCAGCGCTAGCTTTGCGGCATCGATCTCATGGATCTCTCGGTCGTCATTCCCGTAAAGAACGAGGCCGACAACGTAGCGCCGGTCGTCGAGGAGATTTGTGCCGCACTCGACGATTTGGTCGAGTATGAGATCCTCTATGTCGATGACGGCAGCGATGACGCCACGGCCGCCGAGATCTTACGGCTCGCAGGCGAAATCCCGCGGGTGCGGCTGCTGCGCCACAGGCAAAATTATGGACAGAGCTCAGCGATCTGCACCGGCGTCCGGGCCGCCCGCGCGGCTTGGATCGCAACGCTCGACGGCGATGGCCAGAACGATCCAGCCGACATCCCGGCAATGTGGCGTCTGGCTCGGCAGGCGGCGGCGAGCCCGCCCCTCTTGATTTCCGGTTACCGCCAGAGCCGGCAAGACAGTTGGTCGAAGCGCTGCGCCTCGCGCATCGCCAATACGATCCGCGGCCGGCTTCTCGGAGATCGTACGCCGGACACGGGCTGCGGGTTAAAGCTGTTTCCGCGTTCGCTCTTTTTGGAGTTGCCCCGTTTCGACCATATGCACCGATTTCTTCCGGCGCTGGTGCTACGCGAAGGGGGAAGGGTGCTTTCGGTGCCGGTCAATCACCGGCCGCGCCGCAGGGGTACTTCGAAATACGGCGTGTTCGACCGTCTGGGTGTGGGAATCGTCGACCTCTTGGGGGTCATGTGGCTGCAGCACCGCGCGGACTGGCCGCTCCTCTCCGACGAGGTGGTGCGCGCTGCGGACACTGCTGCCCCACCTGATCCGCCCCTTTCCGCGGTTTCGACGCTGCGATGATGGCGAAAGACCGGCTGGCAGCGGATATCGAGCTGCCGATAGCCGGCTTTCGCCGGGCGGCGAGGCTCGCGTTGCCCGCGTTGCTCGCGGCGGGAGCCGTGGCGGTCTGGCGCTGGCGGGGAGTGCTCGACCCCACCACAATCGGTGCCGCCATCGCCCGCTATCCGGCGGCCCCCCTGGGATTCCTGGCGGTTCACATCGCGGCGAGCCTGCTGTTTGTGCCCCGCACACTTCTAGCGATCGTCGCTGGACTGCTATTCGGCACGGGTTGGGGGATCGTCTGGGCGGCGTCGGGCAGCGTTGCTGGCGCCGTGGCAGGGTTCCTCGTGAGCCGCTACATGAGCTCGGGTGTGAGCGCTTGGGGACACCTCGAACCGATCGCCGCGCGGATCGAGCGCGGCGGATGGCGCGCTGTTGCCGTGCTTCGGCTGATCCCCGTCATGCCGCATAGTGTGGCCAATTACGGGCTTGGGCTAACCAAATTGCCTCTCGGAACCTTCGCGCTCGGCTCGCTGCTTGGCCAACTCCCGATGACGATCGCTTATGTCGATCTCGGAGCCGCCGGGGGACGCCTGATGTTTGGCGGCGCGAGCTGGATCGAGCCGACCCTCATCGGCCTCGCGGCCCTCGCGCTGTCGCTGGTGATTCCGGCGATCGCCCGGCGGCGGGCCGGCTAACCGGCCGCCAGCGCTTTGGGTGCCGGCCCGCCGGTGGCCCAGTCTAGAAGCTCGGCAGTGTGCACCACCGGCACGTCGCAACCGGATGCGAGCTGCATGATGCAACCGATATTGCCGGTGGCGACGATGTCGGGCTGGGTGCCGGCGATGTTGGCGAGCTTACGCTCGCGCAGCGCGGCGGCGATCTCCGGTTGCAATAAATTATAGGTCCCGGCGGAACCACAGCAGAGATGTCCCTCCGGAACATCGATCGGCTCGAACCCCGCGGCGGCGAGAAGCTCCTTCGGCCCCGCGTGGAGGCGCTGCCCGTGCTGCATCGAGCACGCCGAATGATAGGCGACCCGCTGTTTAGCGACGGTAGTATCTAGCGTTGGCCGAAGCAGCCCGAGCGCCGCGATTACCTCGGTGACATCGCGGGCGAGCGAGGCGATCCGCGTCGCCTTCTCCGCATAGGCGGGATCCTCGCGCAGCATAAAGCCGTAATCCTTGACCGTCGTCCCGCAACCCGACGCGTTGATGACGATGGCGTCGAGCCCGGAGGCGAGGCGCTCATGCTCCCACGCATCAATGTTGGCGCGCGCAAAACCGAGCGCCGGCCCCTCCTGGCCGAGGTGATGGGCGAGCGACCCGCAGCATCCACTGCCGCTGGGGACCACGACTTCGCCGCCGTGGCGCGTCAGCAATCGGATCGTCGCTTCGTTGATCTGGGGCGCCAGAACCTTCTGGGCGCACCCAGGCATCAGAGCGATCCGCATTCGTCGCTCGCCTGCCGGCGGATAGACGCGCGGCTGGTCCGTCGAAGAGGGGGAGGGAACCAAGCTCGGGGCAAGCGCGAAAGCCGGCTCTAATCGGCTCGGAAGGAAGCCCGCAAGCGGCTTGGTCACGGTTGCGGCAAGAAGCGACAGGCGGAACACCCATGGTCGCGACAAAACCGCGCCAAGAAACCGCCGAAGCACCCGCTCGCCCCAGGCACGGCGGTAATTCCTTTCGATCCAGCGCCGGGCGTGGTCGACGAGGTGCATATAATTGACGCCGGACGGGCAGGTCGTCATGCACGACAGGCAGGAGAGGCACCGGTCGATATGCTTGACGCTGTCGGCGGTGACCTTTTCACTACCCGCGAGCATGTCTTTGATCAGATAGATGCGGCCGCGCGGACTGTCGAGCTCGTCACCGAGCAGGACATAAGTGGGACAGGTTGCGGTGCAGAACCCGCAATGCGTGCAGGTCCGCAGCACCTTCTCGGACGCCGCAATGTCCGGATCGGCGAGCTGCTCCGCCGAAAAGTCCGTCCGCATCGCCTTCAACCAGCCTCGACCATGCGCCCGGGGTTGAGGATTCGACGGGGGTCGAAGCCTTCCCGGACGCGCGACGCAAGCGCCGCCAGCTGCGAGGGCTGCGGCTCGAACACCGGGACGGCGCGGCGCAGTGCCGGCGAGGCCCTGATCAACGTGGCGTGCCCCGTGCCGCCCCCGTCCCGGCCGCGGATGGCGCCACGAATCACCGCGGCCCCTCCGTCCTCGGCCCCGGCGACGGCCACCCACATCAGCCCGCCGCCCCAGTCGAGATACCAGTCGGCATCGAGGGCGCGGGCTATCGCCTCGCCCAGTTCGGCGCCGCGGTTCGGGGCAATCGAGACCCGCCAAACGACGCGGTCGACGGGTTGGGAGAACGGTATGACATCGCGGATCGACCGCCAGAATACCGCAGAGGGTTCGGCTTCGAGCACTGCTGCTTCGCAGTCCGACGCCAGCTCAGCCAGCAGCTGTTCACGCCGGAAGACAACCGAGCGCGGAGGTCCCTCGAGCCGCAGCGCGGCGATCCCGGGCAATCCGCGGTGCGGAATGGGCGGCGCCGCCAGGAATGCCGGCAGGTAAGCCGCACCCGAGACCTCGTGCGGCGAAGCCAGGGCGCGGTTGAGCCGCTCTACCGCCGCCGCGGGAGCGAGCCCGCACAGCATCACGGTGCAGGTTGCCTCGGGCTGCGGCAGCACCTTGATCGTCGCTTCCTCGAGCGCCGCGAGCGTCCCGTAGGACCCCGCCATCAGCTTGCAAAGGTCGTAGCCGGTGACATTCTTGACGACTTTTCCGCCCGCCTTGAACACCTCGCCGCGACCGCTGACGCCGCGGAAACCGAGGAAATGATCTCGTGCTGCGCCGGCCTTGATCCGGCGCGGTCCGGAAAGGTTGCAGGCCAGCACACCGCCCAGAGTGCGCCGACGGGCCGCAGAGACCGGAAGGCCGAGGAGAGCGCCCCAATCCGGAGGCTCGAAGGCGAGCATCTGACGGGCCTCGGCTAGTGCCACATCGATCTCGTCAAGCGGAGTCGCCGCGCCGACGGTCAGCACCAGCTCGCTCGGCTGGTAGTCGCGGATCCCCGCGAGGCGGGACATGTCCAGGGTTCGGGGGAGCTGAAGGGGACGACCGAGCTCGCGCTTCGTTGCCCCGGCGATCACTTCGAGCGGTTCCTCTGCCGCCAGGGCCTCGTTGATCGCCTCGCGCAACTCGCTGAGATCAGCAGGGGCATGGCGGGTCATGTGCCCCGCCAAGTTCAAAAGCGCGGCAGGTCGGGAAACGGCAACCGGCCGGCATGGACATGGAGGCGGCCGAGTTCGGCGCAGCGGTGCAATTGCGGAAACACCTTGCCCGGATTGAGCAGGCCGTCGGGATCGAACGCGCATTTGAGACGCTGCTGATGGGCCAAATCGCTCTCGTCGAACATCGTACCCATCAGGTCGCGTTTTTCGACCCCGACGCCGTGCTCCCCAGTCAGGACGCCACCCATTTCGACGGAAAGCTTGAGGATATCCGCGCCAAAAGCCTCGGCGCGCTCGACCTCGCCGGGCTTGTTGGCATCGTAAAGAATGAGCGGGTGGAGGTTGCCGTCGCCGGCGTGAAAGACGTTCGCCAAGCCGAGACGGTAGTGATCCGACAGCGCGCGCATCCGGGTCAGGATTTCGGCAATACGCGCCCGTGGGATTGTGCTGTCCATGCAATAGTAATCGGGCGAGATCCGCCCGACGGCCGGGAACGCGGCCTTGCGGCCAGACCAGAAAGCCAGCCGCTCAGCCTCATTCCGGCTGAGCCGAATTTCAGAGGCGTGGTGATCGCGCGCAATCACTTCGACCCGCCCGGTCAACTCCTCCACCTCTGCCGGCGGGCCATCGAGCTCGACGATAAGCAGCGCCTCGACATCGAGCGGATAGCCGGCGTTGACAAAGGCCTCGACGGCGTGGATCGCCGGCCGGTCCATCATCTCCATGCCGCCGGGAATGATGCCGGCGGCGATCACCGCGGCCACGCAATTGCCGGCATCCTCGGTCGCGGCGAAACCGATCAGCAATGCCCGCGCGGTCGTCGGCTTCGGCAGGATGCGAACGGTAACCTCGGTGACCACTCCGAGCAGCCCCTCGGATCCGGTCATCACACCGAGCAGGTCGTAGCCCTCGGCATCAAGGTGCTTGCCGCCGAGACGGATCACTTGGCCATCCATCAGCACCATCTCGATGCCGAGGAGGTTGTTCGTCGTTACGCCATATTTGAGACAATGCACGCCACCCGAATTCTCGGCGACGTTTCCCCCTATTGTGCAGGCGATCTGGCTCGACGGGTCCGGCGCATAATAGAAGCCGGCGTCCTCCACGGCTTGGGTGATGGCGAGATTGGTGACCCCCGGCTGGGCGACGACGCAGCGGTTGGCGTAGTCGATGTCGAGGATGCGGTTGAACTTGGCTAGGCCCAACAGCACACCGTCGGCGAGCGGCAGCGCGCCGCCCGAGAGTGAGGTGCCGGCGCCGCGCGGAACGACCTTGACACCGGCTTGCTTGCAATAGCACAGGACCGCTGCGACCTCTTCGACGCGCGACGGCAACACGACGACCATCGGCAGCTGATGGTACGCAGTCAGCCCGTCGCTCTCATAGGCGCGACGTTCGACCTCGGAGGCAATCACACCTTCGCCCGGGACAATCCGCCGGAGCGCCTCGGCGATCTCGACCCGGCGCAGCAGCACCGCGGCATCCGGCGTCGGCATCTTCATCCGGGGGACCCGCTGCGCCGAGAGGAGGCCGGGCTCAGCCCTGGCGTGCCTTATACCGTGGATTGGCCTTGTTGATGATGTAGGTGCGCCCCTTGCGCCGCACGACGCGGCAGTTCTTGTCACGTTTCTTCAGCGACTTCAGCGAATTGACGATCTTCATGCCCATGTTCCTCGGCGAAGGCGGGAACATAGGTACGAGGCTGACCGAAGTCAAATCCGGACCAGTAAACTCCTACAATCCTAGGAACTCACGACGCTGCCGCAGCAAGGTTGCGCTCGCCGCGGCGCAATTCGGTGACGTCGTTGCGGCCGGAGAGGAATGCCTTGATGTTGCGTGTTGCCTGGCGCAGGCGCTGGCGGTTCTCGACGAGCGCGATGCGGACAAAGCCCTCGCCATATTCGCCAAAGCCGATCCCCGGCGACACCGCGACATTGGCCCGCTCGAGCAGCAGCTTCGAGAAAGCCAGGCTCCCGATCCCCTGAAACGCGGGCGGGATCGGCGCCCACGCGAACATCGTCGCCTCGGGCTGCGGGCACGGCCAGCCGGCCTGGCGCAAGCCGTCGATCAGCACATCGCGCCGCGCGCGATAGCGCTCGCGGGTCTCGGCGATGCAGTCCTGCGGGCCGTTCAGTGCCGCGGTAGCCGCGACCTGGATCGGCGTGAAGGCGCCATAGTCGAGGTAGGATTTGACCCGCGCCAACGCCGCGATCAGCCGCGCGTTGCCGACGGCAAAGCCGATGCGCCACCCGGCCATCGAGTATGTCTTGCTGAGGGAGGAAAACTCCACCGCGATGTCCCGGGCTCCGGGAACCTCGAGGATCGAGGGCGGCGGCTTGCCGTCGAGGTAGATTTCGGCGTAAGCGAGATCGGACAGGACCACGATGTTGTGGCGCTGGCAGAACTCGACAATCTCGCTGTAAAAGTCGAGATCGACGGTTTGCGCGGTCGGATTGGCGGGGAAGTTGAGGACGATCGCGAGCGGGGCCGGAATGCTGTGCTGGACCGCCTTTTTGAGCTCGCCGAGAAAATCGAATTCCGGACCGACCGGCACATGCCGCACCGAAGCGCCCGCCATAATGAAGCCGAACGCATGGATTGGATAGCACGGGCTAGGGACGAGAACGATGTCGCCCGGTGCGGTGATCGCCTGGGCGAGGTTGGCGAGCCCTTCCTTCGAGCCGAGGGTGACGATGACCTCACGTTCCGGATCAAGGTCCACCGCGAAGCGGCGCGCGTAATAGGCGGCGCAGGCGCGGCGCAGACCGGTGATGCCGCGCGAAACCGAGTAGCCGTGAGTTCGCGGGTTCTGAACGGTTTCGACGAGTTTGGCGACAATGTGCGCCGGGGTCGGACCGTCAGGATTACCCATGCCGAGATCGATCACGTCGCGCCCGGCGGCGCGCGCGCTGGCTTTTAGCGCGTTAACTTCGGTGAAGACGTACGGGGGAAGACGCTTGATGCGGTAGAACTCTTCGGTCATGGCCACTCGGCATGGGTGAATGCCGAAGTCTAGGCCGACCGGTCCGCATTTGGCGAGCACGATGGTGTCGCAGACGGCGCTTTTTGCACCCGATGGGCACGCCGTGTTCGCGCTCAGTGAATTCGGATGGGGAGGGGTTTACGGCAGGAAGGCGAGGCTAGGCGCTAGTGATGCCCGGTAGGGCGAACCGGGGTCAATGCGCGGCGTTTTCTCGCTGCTCAAGGGCAGAATCGAAGATCGTCGCGCTCGTTCTCGTAATCCTCCATTGCTTGATGGAGGACGTTCTCGGCCGGCAACGCACGCAATGCCTGTGAGATTTTCTTTAGAGTCGGCTCATCGTAGGCAACCGGCTTAGGACACCGGCACGCAGTCGAGCGCGTGGTGCCGCAGCCCGCCACGACCAGAAGCGCCACAAGGCTTACGACACTCACCCCCGCCCGCAAAGCCATCCGTGTGCTCCTCCGGCAGCGCCCGCACGATGACGAGGGCGCATTACTCGATCAAGAAGGAAACACCTTCTGGCCTACTCAGCCGTGGGGCGGCAGCCGGCGTCCGAGTTGGATTCGCACATCGTTCAGGATTTCGGTTACTCGCGAGATCGCAGAACGCATCTCACCCTGAAATTCGCGCACCTCTTTGCGCTGATCTTCGCTTGCGTGCTCCATCGTGCCGAGCCGCACCTCATGCTCACTGACCCTAACCGTCAGATCGGCACGCACTTGCTGGATATCTGAACGGAGGCTCAGATAGCTCGTGATCGCCCCGCCCCCGACCGTGACCAGGAAGACGACGGCCTGGAGCAGGTGACCAAGGTTGATTTCCGGACTGAACCTCGGCCATAAAGTTTTTCCGTCGTTCATCTTCCCCGCCCGACGATTCTGATGCCGCCGGGGCCGAAGCTTAGCGTCTTGGTCTCGCCGCCGACGTGAATGCTGCACTCACCGGTGGTCTCGTCCGCAGTGACAATCTCGCCGGCTATATCGGTGTAGTTGTCGGTGCGCACGATCTTCCACCGGCGCTTATCTTCGCTACTGTGCCACGATTCGAGTTTCACGGATGCTTCTCCCTCTCTAAAGGCCGCAGCAGTGTCAAATGAACGTTTCAATCCAAAGAAGCGGCATGGAGCTGCTGCCGGCCCGGCGCGACCTGGTCCGAGGCGTCAATGTGATCCGACAAAGGCCCAAGCGAGGTTAGCCAGTGTCGCGTCTGGCGACACCGGTGCAACGACGGTCAAGATGTCCCCCGCCACGTAGGTCGTGGACGAGCTCATAGTAAAAGTCGCTGTCGTAGCCCCTGCGGCAAAGATCATGGTTCCGGCGATTGTACCGTTCTTGGAGATGCTGTAGCTGGTGGTCGCGGTCGCGGCAACGCCGGCGGTTCCCTGGCTGCCGACCAGCCCTGCAGGAAACAGCACAGTCTCGGCGAAAACGTAGCGCTGGATGACGAGGTTGGCAGTCGCTGAGCCAGTGTAGGAACCACTGACGGTGGTCGCGACCCTCGCTATGCCGGATCCGGTAACCGTATACGCATAGGCCGGCACTGATGCGAGGCTCTGAGCGCCACCGCCCACGATGTTGGCGGACGGAAACTTCAGATAAATGGTCTGCCCAATCAGCGTCGAGGGGTAGGGGAACCGACCGATCGCCCGGTCGAGTCTGGCAAATGGTGCGCCTGACGGGTGGCTGCCAATAGAGCTGGCGTAGGCACCACGATAAAGCCCGGCGAGGTTGTAGCGGTAGGTAGTCGTTAGGGTCGCCGTCTGATAGGCCAGGAGTTCGCCGCCGACATAGCACAAGGTGGCGAGGGCTGCCGCGTCAGCGGCCGAAACCGATAGCAGTTGGGCGTGGCTCTGCGTCAAGTCGACCGAGAGCGTGTTGGTCGTATCCGGCTCGCTGCCGCCGTAACTGGGCAGAGCGGCGCTCAGGGTTCCTTGCGTCGCCGGGCCCGGGATCGTTCCGACATAGGCGTAGGAACTCCCGTCGCTGGAGATCCAGACCTGGGCGCCGCCCCAGTTGGCGCCACCCGATGCCGCCACCCAGATTTCGAGATCCCCCGACAGCAATGCGGCCGGCGGCTCGAAGATCAGCGGAGCATTGGCGTTACCGGGCGGAGCATTCCAATTCGGGACATAGCCGCCGCCGTTCTGTTTGCCATACAAGGCAGCAGTCGAGTAGCCGCCAAAAAAATCTTCCGCGGTAATCGTCAGCGTGCCTTCTTCATCTTCCTCGATGGCAGTGATCCGGACCGTCAGGGTTGCGCCAAGCCTCGTATCGCTAATCTCGACAAGATCCATGGGCTCGAGCAGGCAGTATTTCCAGCCTAGCTTGAAGGTATAGGTGTTGCGGAATAGAAGCGCGCGCTGCAGCACCAGTTGTGCGACTACCGCGCCAGTCAGGTAAGGGTCGACGATCATCTCGGCTTTAAGCGAGGTGTCGCGCCGGACACCATAGAGGTCGACCGCGGCTTGGTCGAAGGTCTCGACGATGTGGGAGTTGTAGCTGTTGCCACGATCCTTGCACTGCAGCTGGACGTAGTTGCTGGCGTCGGCTGGAGTCGACCGCACAATATGTAGCGGATCGTGGCTAAAGCCGCCGGTGACCGGTGTCGCGCTCGCCCGCAATGCGGGGCCGCCAGGGCTGACGCTGCTGTCGATCCCGACTCCCGACTCCTGAACGATGTAATCGTTTTCGCCGAGGCTGCAGGTCGGGGTCGTATTTGGTGTGTAGGTAAAAGGGCCAGCCGTGCCACCGAGCGTGATTGTCACCGCGCCCGACGAGCTGGCGGTGAACGACGTCTGCTGCGCGGTCGTGTTCCTCATCGCAATCATCAGGCCGCTAGGGATCACGCCGGCCCAGAGGCCAAACGCTGTTAAGTCGGCAGTATCGAGAATTGCTTGCACCATTCCCGCGCCCACGGCGGCGTGGGTCTGCTCCTTACCGGTTGTAATGTAGCTGACGGTAATCGGCGAACCAGCCAGCCCGGGATGGCTGAACTCGAGGCTGACCATGTCGCCGCCGGCCGTTGCGACCGTCCCGCCAAATGTCACGAGTTGGTACGACGCGGTCAGCGGCTGGTCACCATACGGGATGATCTTCAGAAGTCCACCCGACCAGACGATCGCGCTATTAGTGAGGTTGGCGATGTCGGCCAGGCACCGCTGCGCGGTCTGCTGCGTCTCGAGCATCGGCGACACAAAGATGCCGGCGGCAGAACAATAACTCTGATAGGAAGTCGCATCGAGCGAGGTCATTGCCGGATCGAGGGCCGCGTTCGGGAAACCGGCGCCATAGCGGGCATTGGTCAGGAAGTCGGCGACCACTGCTGCTGGGTTGGCGTCATACCCGTTGGCGCCCGATGCGGTCTCGATACCCTCGATCTCGACCGAAAAGTTGGGGAGGGTCGCAGTGTAGCCGAGTCGGTAGTTGTCGCAGGTGAAATTCGCTGTCCCGGAATAGCTCAGCGCTTTCGCGGGGTGATTGGTGACCCAAAACGGATCGGCGGCCTGACTGTCGTCACCGAGGTTGGTCGACGACAGGCCAGTCAAGGCCGCCGTTGTGGTGATGTTCTTATCCCACCAGATGGTGCCGATACCGGCGATCGGTCCCTGACACAGCCCCATGATGAACGAAGCCGAATAAGTGTATTGCTGACCACCGCCTTTGCCGCCACCTCCGCCTTTGCCCTTCCCTCCAGACTTCGACGACGGTGTCGCCGTGAAATCGTCATAGTCGAGAAGATTGCCCGATAGCCGTGTGGTGCCATAGACGAGCGGAATGACGCCACCTTGCTGAGAGGTCTGGAACTGTAGCGATCCGACCGCCTTCGATTGCTTGGCATTTGAACCGCCACCGAGGATCCCTCCCATCGGTTTACCTAGCTGGTTGCCGAAAACGGATCGAAGATCCGCACCGGACGCCGAGCTAGCTGGCCCTGTGTCGCGTCGGCATAAATGACGCCGGCACTGTGCCAGGCATGGATCAGCCGCGGCCAGCCGAGGACGATTGCGCCATGGGCAAAGCACCGCCCGAATTTGAACACGGCAACATCGCCTGGCTGCGGTTCTCGGCGAAGCGCCGCTCCGCCTGACACTCGCACGCCAAGGGGAGCATTATCGGCGCAATAGGGTATCTCGCGGGCGTAGCGCGTGACGCCCTCCAGATAACGCTCTGCGTCGTGGTGCAGGTTCCAATCCGGCGGATAAAACGGCACCTCGACATGGGGAATGACGCCGGCCTTTTCATATACCTCGGCGAGCAGAGTCAGGCAGTCGGCACCGGCGCCTTTGACCCGCGCCATGTGATGATAAGGCGTGCGCAGCCAGCTTACGGCCTCGGCCACGACGCAGCCGCGGCGCGGATCAATAGTCATCTGAGAGCCTTGCCGAATCGACTGCCGATGTGGCCCGTCCTAGCGGGCTTGATCACCCAGATCTGCCCGTTCCTTGTCATACCGCCGTCTCCGGTGTCGGCATGTAGGGAAAGCCGCCGAAATTCACTGCATTGTTGAAAATATTCGCGCAAGTCGCCGTCGTGCGGTCGCAACCGGGCAGCAGCTCGAACTGATCACCGGGGGCTACGGGGAAGAGGAAGGCAAGTTTGACCGTGACTGTCGCGCCACTGGCGAACGCGGCGATGGTACGGCTGTACCCTGTATTCGCCCCGGTTACGCCTGTAATCGTTCCAAGGGCGAACGGCGTCGCCGAGCTCGGTGCATTGGTAATCACAGTCTGCGTCGCGCCGGTGGCGGCCGAGAACGTCAGGCCTAGGCTCGCCCGGTCGAATTGGCACATCGGCCCGCCAAAGATGTGGGTGCACGATGCCTGCCACAGTCGCCGCGGCATCTGGATATTGAGGAGTTCGAGATGGGACCGGCATCTAATGTCAATGCCGGTCCGGCTGCAATCTATGTCGGAGATCCGACCGGCGAATAGAACCACCGTTCCCGGACTAGTATCGCCATAGGCCGGCATAAAGGCG
>Ga0210408_10002099_pt1 | contig 19845 bp, 25 predicted proteins | sample IncBWH4MmetaG_FD_155471 | JGI IMG/M metagenome (GOLD analysis project Ga0210408, IMG submission 155471) | Forest soil microbial communities from Barre Woods Harvard Forest LTER site, Petersham, Massachusetts, United States - Inc-BW-H-4-M | ecosystem: Environmental > Terrestrial > Soil >...
AGAATATTTTCAGTCTCAACTGAAGGCCGTCGCTGAAGATGCAAGCAAAATCAGCGCCCAAATATTCAAGGGCCCAACAGCAGCGTGAGAAGCGACCAATTTATGGGTACACGCCCTAGCGGCCAGTTCTGAGTCATGGGCGGCGGTTCCGACGAAGAACCGCGGAAAGAAACTGGATACCGGTGACGATCTGGGTCGCGCCAATGGCCAGCCCAACGCCGATCAGGGCGGCGACATAGAGATTCGGCGCCCAATGCCAGGCGATATTGCTCGCCATCACCGCGAAGAAGATCAAGGCTTGCAGCAAGAACCACATTAGCTCCGCCAAAAGTGCGAACTGTCGCCGCTCGAGATCGGGCTGCACGCCATCGGCAGCGCACTCACTGTGCGGCGGATTGGTCAGTGGGAAACACGCTTGCCGCTTCGGCTTGTCGCGCCAGCTTGGTCCATCTTTCCGCTAGGTCTAGCCAATCCTTTGAGAAGCGGTCCGACGCTTGCTGCGCCATCTGTCGGCACGCACCGGCCTGATCGCGGTAGTAGTCTGCCAAAGTCCGAAGGCAGTCCGAATCCGTCATCGCGCTGCCTGAGAGAATCAACGCGCCGCACGCGCGAAAGGTACGACCGGAAGACCGCCGACGGCAATTAACTTTGGATAAATCGCGCGCCAAAGCTGGTCCATTTGGGTGTATGCTCAGCGTTGCGGTGTGTTGATAGTCACCGCTTAATCCAGGACTCCCCAAAACCTAAGCCCCGCCCTCTTCGCGGGGCTTTTTCTTTACAGAGCTGGTGCTCTAGCTGTTTCACGATGCGTCGCCGGATCGATTCAGGGGCTTCACTGGCGGTAAGCAGGTCGCCTAAATCAGCACCGCCACTTGCGCTAGATCAAGGTCCCGCGTCGCAGACTTATCAAATTCTGACAGATGGGCCATTTCATTTTCAGGTGCCCGGCGACCGGCTTCAACGTCCAACATCGATTGGATGACGATCTAGATGTCTCCGAAAACGAGTACGAGGCGATCGCCTGTCCTGCCTGCACCAGGATACATCTCGTCAATCGAAAAACCGGCAAGCTGTTGGGCCAGGATGATGATTCAGATAACAACCCGGGGTGATTGAATCGATAACTGCCAAGGGCGCAGATCGCGCCTTCAAGGCCGTGGTAAAGCCGCGAAAGCCTAAGTGATCACTTAGGAGGACGAAGGCGGGGCGACGTGAGCCACTCGTTCATATGACAGGCTGTTTCGGCGCGTCGAGCCCTGCGGATGAGTTCCTCGCGTAGAGCGCCGGGTGGAAGCAACTTGGCTTCTTCGCGCAGGCGCTTCGCTTCTTCGGCAAGGCGGGCTTCAAGGGATTGGGTTTGTTTGAAACTGCGGCGACGCTGCATGAACACTACCTCGTGCTTACGGGTCCAAACCGTAGGGTTCAGCACTTCCGTTCTAATATTCCGCAAGCGGGGGAGTCAGTTCACAAGTGAACAGTTCTAATTGGGGCTGTGAATTTGGCTGGTCCGCCGTGCAGGTGGCGCGGTTTCTTGAGCGGAGCGTGCTTGTGAAGTCGCCTAATTGCTGCGAGGCTTGCGTGGGCCGCGCCCAGGGCGCAACCGTGCGGTCCCATTGGTTGGGCGGATTCGACACGGAGGATTCGGCAGGTTGGTCTCGGCGTCTTTTACGAGCTTACGGAGCGCCAATAGCTCCTCCCAAAGCCGCCTCACGGACTCATCATCAGAACCTGACGTCATTGATAAACACGACACGAAATCAAATAAACACCACACGAATCTAATGCCGCTCGCGGTCTTACCTTCCGCGATCGCACGATCAACTAACACTATCCAGCTTATGCCGTTCGGGTCAGTCGAACTCGAGGCGATTGACGGAATGTTGCTCGACATCTGGCGGCACCGTGACCACCAAACCGGCAAAAGACGTGGCAAAATGAGTTTGCGCTGTCGTCTCCCTCATCCCGACGGCGCGTGGTCAGGGGCCCCGCCACATCTCTCGATTGGCGGGGCCTTTCATTGCCGGCACGCTCGGCCAGGTCGGGACCGGGTCGCGGGGTGGCCCGGGCCTCAGGTCTCACGGATTCCGTTGGCAAGAAAAGCCTGCCCAGAAAGAGACATGATGGCCGACTCATGGGCGACACGAATCAACGGCGTACATGCTGCGCGCCATTGTCCCGTCCTGCTCCGTGGCGCCACCTCAGCCCTGCTCACACAAAGGAGCAGGGCCTTTTTTGCGGCATCGAACCGCAGACGATCTGGCATCGACCACCTTCGGCGTGTCCACACCACGATCGGCCGCTTAACGGCTTCGTCACCGTCAGTATAGACCGCCCGCCATTGCAACCTGGTACTGATCCGCCTATATCCGCCGCGTTCGGGGGCCGCATTGGGGATATTTCATGCGGCCGGATTTTTGCGTGGCGTGCGATCGCCGCACGCGCGAGCACCTTGAGCATCATCACCTCATCTATCGATCCCACCTAACCCGCCTGCAACCGCAGCGGCGGCCGTTTCTGGCCGTCCTGGCGGCATTCCTATGGCAACCACTCGATTAACAGGCCCTTTGAGGGGCCGTGGGGGACTCAATTGAACAGCATGTTCTTCCGAATGAACACCTGAAGATGGCGCTGCCTTTGGCAGAGGCCAAACTACGGGAAGCCGAGAACGAGCATCGCAACATCGAGATAGAAATGCGGAACCACGAGAAGAACAGGCTCGTTCTCGATCGCATCGAAGCGGCGAAAGAAGTTGACCGAGACCTTGCTGCTGTCGGTAGGTCGCTGCAGCGCTACCTCGATCTCGGCGGCGACATTTGGCCGCTTGTCGTAGATCCGTATGGCTCGACGCGCGATCAAATTGAAGGATGGATGCGTATTGCCAAAGCGCTGCCGGCGCTTTTCCAGACGCTCCAGAAAAGATTGCCGGGCGTTGACTTCGGCGGCGGTGGTCCGCTCGCCGCGTCAGAGGCAGGCTATTGGGGCGTCTCGATCATAAGCAGGGATGCCGCTTGATTTCATGTAAGCGCTGGTTTTGGAAATTTGGCCAGCGCCGCGGCAAGTACGAGAGTGCCGTGTTCCGGCTAACCTCGTACCGCCGGCGGCAGCCTAGGAAACTGCGTGGTCGGCAGCTTTTGAAAAGGACGATGCGCCGATGGACTTGAAAAAATTAACCGACGAAGCCGGCTCGACCTTGTTGAACCCGGCCATGACGATTGCGTCGATCAAACGAGACAGAAGATCCGGTCTAGCACCAGCGGCAGGCGCCCCAGGACGCGCAGCAGGAGCAGCCGCCCCAGAAGACGCTGCCGCATCCGCATCCGCCGAAGCCGAAGCCGCACCCGCAGCCGCGGCCGCCGCAACCCCGGCCGCCACCGCATCCGCGGCAGCCACCGCATCCGCGGCCGCCACCGCATCCGCAGCCCCGAGCTAACTGTATGCCGTTACGAGCCGCTTCCGCGCCCTCTTTGTCGAACACATAGAATGTCGCCAGACTAACGTCGGCGAGTTCCTCTTCACTGAGCGTGAGCTGATGGTTCGGTGAATAATTTGACGTCTGCGATTCATTGTTCGCCGGTGCAACCGCTGCCGACGCGCCCCCCACCAGTGAAAAGGTCAAACCGGCAGCGCCCAAGGCCGGTACGGCTTTCGTAACTCGCTTTTGCTTCGAAGCCTTCACTCGTGGCATTTTCGAATCCTCCTCATCATTGCGAACCATCGCGAACTCCCGCGAGTTTACGCCCAACAGTTGTGCGGTTCAATTTGAGTATCAAAATGGGGGACGCACAAATTCGTGACCAGCTGGCGTGGGTGCAGCGACCTGCTGATGAGGCTATGCGGCTCCGCCGCGGGCGATCGTGTTGAATTCGAGACTGATACCGATTCAGCTAACGGCCGACCGCGGGCGCAGAACTTGCGGCTGATCTGATCGAAAGGAAGTATAAATGAGCATTCTAGATCACGTCAGGCTTGCGCCATTAGTGATCCGGGTTGAGCCTCGTACCTGGGAGTACGACGGACTTAAGCATGTTGTTGACGTGCTCTATTGCTTCTCGCCTGATGTCGTCAGCATTGCGCCCGGAGACGGAGATATCGGCCTTCAAGAGGGAATCTTGGCAGAGGGCGGAAACATCATTGATCCAAGCCTGACCAGCCCCAGTCAGTAGCCTCTCTTGTTCCCAAGCCTTCGCGGCAAGGATCGCCGTTACGATAGTGCGAAGCGCAATGAATTGCGCCATGTCCACGACCGGGGGCTTTGGGGGCGACAGCGAGCCTAATATCGAGGCTATGCCTTTCTGCAGGCCAGTTCGGTCCTCCTCGGACATGGTGCCCTCCCGCTCGATGACGGGCTATCAAAACGCAACCAAGGGGTGAGCGCAAGGCTTCATCCTGATTTAGCCGATGCCCATCCTGGCCGGCGGGAAATCCGGCCGCACGTCGGCGCCGCGCTTGCCGCAAGCTGTGCATATGAACTTCGGCTCGAGATCAGACAGCCGAACATCATCCGGCCATCGGTCACCGCTGATCGCGATGTAATGGGCGCACTTGTAATCGGCGCAATAGATCAGGAGCCCGCGCACCCCGGAGCTGCGCATTTCAGCGAGGATGATTTTCTCCTTGTTCACACGGGCACAAAAAGGCCCGGCCTCGGCCGGGGCTTTGATGCCAGAGAGCGTTAGCGCGACTCAGTAGCGTGCGACTACAGGTCCGCCGAACTTGTAGTTCAGGCGCGCTAGGAAGAGATCGACGTTCTCGTTGATGTGATCGCCAAGGCCAGAGACGAAAGTTACGTCGTTATTGCCCATGAACAGGTGATCGTACTCGACGCCGAGCGACAGATTCGGGGTGATGCCATATTCGAAGCCAACGCCGACCGCGGCACCCCATCGCGTCTCACTTGCAGCATCGTCCACGACACCCGGAGTGAGGAAAGCCGTGTATTTGTTGTCGGTGACCGCAGCGCCGCCCTTCACGTAGAACAAGGCATTGTTCCAGGCGTAGCCGATCTGACCGGTGAAGAGGGCGAAGGCGTCGATCTTGGTTTGATTTTGATCACCGGTTTGGAAGCTAATGTTGCTGCCGGTGAAATCAGCCCAGTTGCCCTGCGCTTCCACGCCGAAGACCCAGGACGCCAGCTGCCAGCGGTAGCCGATCTGACCACCGACCGTGCCGCCCGTCGCGTTATGACTGCCTTCGTCCCCGACGCCATCCAGATTCCAGTCAAAGCTGCTGGTACCACCGCCGCCGTTGATGCCGATATAGAAGCCGCTCCAATCATAGATCGGGGCGACGATCGGAGGAGGCGCCGGATAGGTTGTTCGTGCCGGAAGATCCGCGGCAACGGCTGGCGCGGCGCCAAGCGCAATAGCAGCCGTCGTGACAAGCAGCAATTTCTTCATTGTCTGGTTTTCCGTCGTAGAATTGTGCCCCACGACGGATACGTTTATCATCATCAGACTGAAACGCTGTCACCGGGCAGCAACATTCATCTAGAAAGATTCCTTGCTTAAATTTAATGTAGTGCTGTGCCGCAGGCACTTCTTGCATTTTGCATTTCTGAACATTTCTTAACATTTCCGACCGCCCGATAGTCACAATTAGCCCGCAATGCTTGTGAAACAAGCCTGTATGCGCATCGCGTTTGTCGGTGAGATTGCGTCTCTCGTTGCGGCGGCTGTGCTGCTGTTGAGCCCAATGGATGCTCGGGCCCAGTCTCCGGTGCCCGCGAACGCAGACACTTATTTGCCCCTATATGTTCGGCCGCAGCCGCGTGAAACTCCAGCCATGACAGCCGATGAGCGGGTGAAGCTTGAGAAGGAGCTGACCGCTGCTCGCGACCGCCAAGCAGCGGCGGTTAAAGCCAGAGACAAGAGCGGCCACTAACGAGGCGGGGCTTCGGTCCCGGCGTGTAGCTCACCGGCCGCGGCGCTTCGAGCAGACTTGCTAATAGCCGTTTCCCAATGGAGTTTGAAAAGGCTGGCATCCGGGAGGTACATAACCAGGGTTGTGCCAGCAAGCATTATCGAGGCTACTGTCCCAGCCGCCTCGCCGTCGCCAGCCGCTCCAGGCGAGGTAATCGCAATACTTGCTGTAGGGATTTCCCGCTTCCCTGGTTGCGCAAAAGATGCTCTGGCCGGGGTGGATTACGGGCCGGGCCATCGTGGGTCCTGCTAACAGACAAAAGAAGATTGCGGCAACGCCAGTCAGCCCGGATTTCATCATGCGTTCCTCCCTCGGATTCGGGTGGGGCGGATGACCGAGTATGCGCGAAACTTCCGCTCGCGGTCGTAAAAGATATTTGATTCGGCAGTAGCCGCTCGCCAGCACAACGTTGGCGCAGGTCAGCTAACCGCCGCGGGGCTTCGGTCCCGCGCTTTTTCTACCTTGGTCTTGGAGAATCGCCGTGGCTAAGCATGAACCAGAGGTAAGATTGGCAAATGGCAAGGCTTATGCCGAGTTGTGCAATGAGTTGGTACATCGAGCACCATGGACGACGGGGCGCACAAAAGATCCGGGAGCTGGCGGTCTTTATCAAGCTTTAGAGCTAGCGCAAATCGCGTACGAGGCTCATGGATTGCTCTACGAACCTGGCCTTTCAAAAATGAAAGATCCGCGCCGCTTCAGGTGGCTCTGCCTCGAGTGTGGAGAAGCGGATGCTTGCGTGAAGGTTCTTGACACGAAAACTGGAAAGCTCGCCGTTTGGCCGTATTGGGCTGGCTAAGCGCGCCAGAAGGCTGAGGACAGGTAACCGCAGATTAAAGCTTTAGGCTCATCCTAGTCCTGACCTCCTGGTGGTCTCGAACAACAGGCCGTCGCTGATCTCAACCCAGCGGCGGCTTTTCGTTGAGGGCGGGGTTCCGGTCCTGCGCTCATTGTTTGGTCTATGTGGCACCCGCGACACAGCGTCAGAACACCACCAATGTTATTGTTTTTGGAGCGTTGGTGGGAGGCATGGAATGAAAAAGACAATGGCTGCGGTGACGCTCTCTCTGGCGCTGATGTCTTCGGCAGCGATGGCCCAAGAACGCACCGGAGACGCCGCGCTGGGGGCATTATCTGGCGCCCTTGTGCTCGGACCAGTTGGTGCCGTAGCCGGAGCCATTGTCGGCTATTCCGCGGGACCATCGATTGCGAGCTCCTGGGGTTTAAGACGATCAAGCTATCCCCGGCGGCCGGCCGAGCCAGGTCCAAATGCAAGCTACAGATCATCTACGCGGCCAAGCGAGGCTTATGCGGCAATGCCAGCAACAGCAGCGCCGCCATCTGTTCCAACAAACGGATCCGCTCTGCCACCCGTCCAGCCGCTGGAGTGAGGCGGGGTGTGTGCCGAGCTGCCGATCCGTTGCCGGCAGCTGACACACCCGAGTACTCCGGCAGCGGTACGATTCATGATCCGATCATGATGCGTTTCCGGCCGCTGTGGATAAGCGGTAGATAACTGCAAGACGAGAACAAAGGCAGCGGGGCTGGCAACGGTCCCGCGCAGTATTTAGCAGCCGCGGCAAATGCTTTTGACCGCGCGGTCCAGCGTCGCGTTCTCGCGATTGACTAGATCGTTTGGATCACTACCCAGCAGGTTTTTCTCCGAGGGCACTTGATCGGCCCGCGGTTGGCGGTGGCCGACCGGTGCCTCCGGCAGCAACTGCTTGTCCGGGTTCGTCAATGGAGGCGGCGCGGATGGATTTCGCGAACCAGCCGTCTGCGCAATCGCCGCCGAAGTGTCGATCAGGGCCAGCAACGCTATCGTCGTGATCAGCTTTCGCATGATGGATCTCCCGTGTCGGGGCCCCGCTCACGATTCATGGTAGTGGGGAGACTCGACCACAAGGTGCCCAAATCTCACGTTTCGTTCAGATGTTCCAAGCGTGCTGGTGCGCCTTGAGCGCCGGCGCGCACAATCGTTGGGACGAGTAGGAAGCTTCATATGGCGGCCGGAGTGAGTTTCCCTCCCCGTGTGCGAATCCGGACACATAACGAGGCCGGGATTCGAGTTACTTTGCCGTGTATCCTCCCGAACTGGCACTTGTCACGAGTGGAGGGTTTTTTTTTGAGAAGGGCCCTCCGCGGCCCGCGTCGGCGCTGGCGTTGCTTCCGTACGGATAGGCCTTGCCGGGCTGGAAAAGAGAGGGTCGATGGTCAAGGGATGGAAATTTGTGGGAGAGTTCAAGCGAGGGCGCAAAGAGTGCTTGGCAATTAAATGCATTGTGGCGGTTCCCGACCTAAAAGAAGCCAAGGCAGTCGCCAGCAAGAAGCTGATCGGGGCTGACGAGATAACCGCAACAGAACTCTCGCGAGCCCAAATAAAAGCCCTATACCTCAAGGAGGGCGACGTTCGCCTTACCAGCCCCAAATGCCCCTAGGGACTTCCAACGATCATGGTCTATCCGACACTGACCAATCCGCACCAAACGTCAAATCAGAGCAGCGGGTTCTCCACCGACTGCCGTTTCCCGTATTTCTTGAGCAGATCATTGAAAGCCTCGACTGCCAACGCGTTCAAGGTGGTGTCATTTTCGACTGCCAGCATTCGCAGGGCGCGCCAGCCGTCTGTATTGATCCGGGTCAGCACGGACTTGAATGATCCGGGATCTCGGGCGGTTGGCCCGGTGGTTTTTGGCTTGCGGCCCATGCTTCTCCCCTGAGGCTCGGGTTTTGCCCGACCCTATCGGACGGACCGGGAAATGGCGATGATTTGATTTCGTGCTTGCACGTTTTCACATAATGGTGTTTACTTCCGATAAGTACTCTTCTCGGAAGTAAAGGAACCCGACAGATGACAACGGCACTGATCCTAGTTTCGGACGGCTCGACTCTGCCGGCGGCCCTTGGCCCGGACCTCGCTGCGGCGGTGGATATGGCTAAGGCAGAGAAGGCCGCCAGCACACGCAAGGCCTACGGCACGGACTTTCGGCTGTTCAGGGAGTGGTGCGAGGCGAAAGGCGTCTCAGCTCTACCGGCGGCCTCCGAGACCGTTGCGGCCTATCTGGCGGCGCAAGCTGGTGCCTCGAAAGCCTCAACCCTTGGCCGGCGCGTGGCTGCGATCAGGTACGCTCACAAGCTGGCGGGCCTCGCCCTGCCGACCGATGCGGAGGGCGTCAATGCCACCATGCGCGGCATTCGCCGAACCTATGGCAGCGCAAGGATCCGCAAAGCTCCGGCGGTAGCCGGCAAGATGCTTGGAATGGTCGCCGCGGCGCCAGACAAGCTCGCCGGGCTGCGAGATCGCGCGTTGCTCCTGGTCGGGTTCGGTGGCGCGTTGCGTCGCTCTGAGCTCGTCGCCCTTGACGTCGCCGATATCGAGGAAACGGAAGCCGGGCTGCTAGTCACCATCCGGGGCAGCAAGACAGACCAGGAGCGCACGGGCGCCACTATCGCGATTGCGCGAGGTGACGTTGCTTGCCCTGCCAAGGCGCTGCGGGAGTGGTTAGACGCGGCCGGGATCGAAAATGGTCCGATCTTCGCCCGATCGACAAGGGCGGCACGGTGCGGGCCTCAAGGCTTACCTGCAGATCGGTTGCCAACATCGTCAAGGCATATGCCAAGCGGGCCGGCTTCGACGCCGGCACATTCTCAGGACACTCCCTGCGGGCTGGCTTCCTGACCTCCGCCGCGGGCAAGGGCGCGTCAATCTTCAAGATGATGGACGTTAGCCGGCACAAGTCGGTGGATACCCTGCGAGGCTACGTCCGCGATGCCGAATTATTCAAAGACCATGCTGGAGCGGGGCTGCTGTGAATAAGGACTATCAACCGTAACTCACTCTGGCAGTGAGCCGGCGAAGCATTTAGTTTCAGGAAAGACGTGGCTAGGGTAGCTCCCGAACGCTGGTTTCCGCACCGGCTGCCACGTCTCCATACAGCGGAGCACAGGCGGAAGTGCAATGGACTACGACGGCTCCCGGCCTATTAGGCTCAAGGCTCCAGAGAAGCAGAGGCAAGCTCGTTTTCACAGGTTTGAAAAATACCACTACGGGCGCAATCAATGGATTGCGTTCAAGCGCATTGCAGAATGGCTACAGCGCATGCGGCGTCCGCCTTATGACGGCCTTGTCGCCTCGATCCATGCGGGCCGATTTGAACGGGGCGGGAAGTCTCAAATTCTTTTCATGTCACGCGCAGCAATCGTTGCACCGTCTTGTGGTCCGGCAACCATTAAGGGCTGCCTGAGATTTTCGGCTGCGGATTTTCGCGTGGTTGACCATGCCGATCAAGACAAGGAAGTTTTAGAGGCGGCGTACTTATCTCGCTTCTGGATTCCGCGAGCAGTCTGCCAACAATGGTTCATCGAACAGGGTTATGATTTGCCCGCATGGCTTGGTGAACCGGAAGCGACAGCCGCCAAATTGGGGCCGACGATTTCATCGCCGCCCACGCTTGCGGAAAAACCTCTAAAGCTTTCCCAAGCTGTTAAGAATGACATTTTCAAAAAATGGAGAGAGGGGCGCGGCGAAGACGTGCCAACACAATCAGAAGACGAGACCTATATGAAACAGTTTGGCGTTGGCCGCGATCAGGTACGGGGCCTTCGTGTTGGTTATCCGTCTAGATCCCGCGGCGCAGCCGGGCATAAGAAATAGGCGAGCTAAATGGCGCGGATAAATGCGCAGCGAAATTAGTCCGCGCATATCGACGGCGCATTTCGCCGTGAACTATCTCCAAACCACGCCGGGAAATGTCCGGCATGGCTCGGAGACAGATGAGAATGGACGACCAACCTAAATTTCTGACGCGTTCGCAGCTTGGCGAGTTTCTTCGCGGGTGCGGATATCCCATCGGTGAAAGCACCCTCGATAAGCTTTGTTCCCCCGCGAGGGGGGAGGGGCCACCCATTGCAAAATGGTGGGGCAGGCGCCCGCTTTACACCGAAAGCGATGGCCTGGCTTGGGCGCAGTCCCGAGCGCGTGACGCCCAGTCAGTGGCGGCCTAAGCAAAAAAACTCAATCCAACCCAATGAAAAACCCGGCGGCTCGATTCCTTGCGAGGGGATCAGCGAGCACAACGGGTTCAATTCAAGGATTTTCAACGTGTCGATTTATAACGAAATCCATCCCACAAGTCACCATCTGATTGTTGCTGATCTTTTTGGCCCAGATCGCAAGGGCGCAGCATGACCAAAGCAACCGAAACCCTTTGGGATAATTTCTGCCGGTTGCGTTTGCAGTCGCGGGCCTATCGAGCCGTTGACGACCCAATCGTGGCGCGAGCCTATAACGATTGGCTGGCTTGTTATTTGCCAGAAAGTGCGGCGCCGAAAGCGAGCAGTGTTATTAAGTTCCGCAAGCCGGGGGGCGCCATCATGAACGCGCATGTCAAGCCACCCTTGCTTGTTACCGATCCCCATATCCGCAAACAGCTCCAGCTCGCAGGACTGCAATTCGTATGTAGTCGCGCCCGCTGGCTCGAGCATGAGGCAACGAAGATCGGCCTTGCTCTGAAATCCGGTGCGATGTCGTCGGATGAGGCCGATGTCTGCCTTGAGGAACTGGGCGCGCTGGATCTTGTGTACCCGGAATTGATGGGGCGCGCGGAATGAGCAACGATCGAGGTTTCATTGCACTCCACCGGAAGATTTTTGAAAACCCCGTGGTGGGCTCCGACGCGGTGTATTTTCGTGCCTGGATATGGCTGTTGTGCGAGGCCAAGTACAAGCCAACACGCCACCGGCCCATTGCCGGAAAATCGTTCGCCGTTGAACTACAACGGGGCCAGCTATCCCATTCCAGAAGATTTATTGCCAATGCCCTGGGCCTGTCAGAGCAGCGCGTAAGGACGTTTTTAAACCGTTTGAAAATCGAGGGGATGATCTTATTTCAAATCAACCAAGGTCAAATGGTCATAACGATTTGCAATTACGACGATTATCAGTTCGACGCCGACGAAAACAACCAGCAGATCAACCAGCAATCAACCCAAACTAAATAAAGATAATAATAGTAAGGGGGCGGAAGACGAACTTTCGGCTTCGCCGACGCCACCAAAGATCAGGCGTCAATCAAAAATGCCAGCACCCGCCGAAGGACAGCCGAGTACGACGATCTTCGTTCTCAATTCATGGCATATGCGGCGAAGAAAAATTTGGCGCCCCGCCTGGCGTCGGATGAATTTGAAGGCTTCGTCTCTCATCACAAGGCGAGAGGCAACCTTTTCGCCGACTGGAGTTCTGCCGGGCAAGGTTGGATTCGGAACGCAATCAAATTCGCGTCTAATCGCTCCCGCCATCAGCCAGGACGGAGGCCGGATCTCTGATGCTCAGCTCCCGAGAAATACTCGACTCATTCCGAATTTCCGTTCGTGCTGAGCGATACGGCAATCAAAAAACAACCTGCCCGAATTGCTCGCATCTGCGGCGACACCGGCGTGACCCGTGCTTGTCTGTCCTGATCGACAACGATGGCGTTTTCTTCAATTGCAAAAATTGCGGCTGGAAAGGCGGCAAGGTCTATGACGCTAAGTCAAAAAGCAGAAGCATGGTTCGAAGCTCGGGCGATCTGCCCGGAAGTCATCGCACGTATGGGGATCTACAGCGGCAAGCTCGTTCAAGCTGGCGACGCGAACGAAGTTAAGCCCGATCCGCAAGGCGACATCATTGTTTTCCCGTATGTCGAAAACCAAATCGAGGTGGCGGCAAAGTATCGCGGCAAGCCGAACGCCGATGGCTCAAAGCGCATGTGGCAGAAGACCGGTGCAAAACGAACATTCTTCAATGCTGACATTCTGGACGATCCTGCGCTTGCGGACAGCACCGCCGCGCTTGTCATCACCGAAGGCGAACCCGATTGCCTCGCAGTTCTCTCGGCTGGATACCCGTTCGCCGTGTCGGTCCCTGATGGCGCTCCACCCGACAAGGACGCCCAGGGAAATATTCTCCCGGCCGTTCATCGCAATGCAGACATTGATGCCGAGCATGATACCGGATTCAAGTTTGTCTTTAACAATTGGGAGAAGCTGAAGCGCATAAAGCGTTTCGTGCTTTTCACTGACGATGATGGTCCCGGCCGCCGTCTTCGCGATGAACTCTCGAGAAGACTTGGGGCAGCGCGTTGTGCCTTCGTGACCTACCCTGATTGCAACGGAAAGAAGCCCGACGCAAATGAGGTTCTGATCCAACATGGGCCGGATGCCCTGTTGGCGATGATCGAAAACGCGACCGCAATGCCCATTCGCGGCCTTTATCGCATGAATGAATTTCCACAGGAGCCGGATCTTAATCCCGTTACCACCGGGTTCGGGCGCCTGGACTTGCCAGTCCGACAAGGCATGGCGGGGCTGATGCTAGAGCTTGGCTTGTTCATGACGGTGCTCGGCAAACCGGAATCAGGCAAGTCAACATGGACGACACAGCTTGCCGCTAACCTCGCTCGCATTCACGGCTGGAATGTAGCCATTGCGACGTTCGAGATGCGGCGCCGTCAAATGTACCGGCTCCTGCAGGCCTCTTATTTGGAAAAGGCACCGGAACGATTGACCGAGTCAGAATGGGCGAAGGCTGAAAGTTTCATCAACAAGCGCTTCACGTTCATTCACAACGACTCGATAAATGATGATGATGATCCAACCCTGGACTGGATTTTGGATTGCGCTGGAGACGCGGTTGTCCGCGACAGCATCAATGTGCTGATTATCGATCCCTGGAACGAGGCGGATCATCACCGCAGGCCCGGCGAGAGCCTGACCGAATACACGGGGCGATCAATCAAAAAGCTGAAGCGGTTCGCTCATGTCTACAACGTTCTCGTAATTGTCGTCATTCATCCGACCAAAGAAGGCGGGTTGAAGCCATCTGGTGAATTATCGCTTTACGACGCAGCCGACAGTGCTCACTGGGTCAACAAGGCCGACTTGGCCATTCTGATTGATCGCGATTATCAGACCGAAATGATGACCGTGAAAGTGGGTAAGGTTCGCTATCGCGCGACCGGACGACGGGGAGAGACGCAGTTTAGCTACATTCCGGAGATGGAGATTTTCAGCCAATGAGCCGAATGTCGGAATTGATTTACCCTGACGCTCCTGGCTTCAAGGTTCCTGGCCCATCGGAGCAAGCGGCAAAATCCGTGGCCGGAAGCGCAAACAAAATGCGGCAGTGGTGCTTGCAGAGATGGCGCAATATCCAGGTGGCGCGATGGCGGATGAAATCGCAAAGGATCTGAACCTATCGGTTCTAAGTGTTCGCCCCAGGGTAAGCGAGCTGAACCGTACGGGCGAGATTGAACAGACTGGAGCACGCCGTAAAAACCAAAGCGGCATGACTGCCACGGTTTGGCGGATCGCGCCAAAACAGACGCCCGGCTCAGTCTTAGCGTAGCCGATGGGCGACCGGCAACAAATCGACCCCGACGAGCCGCTACGTCTTGCGGAGGCGCTCAAGATCGCCTTTCCTAGGGGAGGGATGACGCTTGCGGGCCTTCGCCGTGAAATCAGCCGTAAGCGGCTCACCGTTGAGATAATCGCCGGCAAGCATTTTACGACACTCGCCAATATCGAGGAGATGCGAAGGCAATGCCGCGTACAAGCAAGGGGCCCCGGCTCTGGAACCGACCAGCCAGGCGCAAGGGAGGGAAGATCATCGCCGCGTCGGTCTGGATCATCAAGGACGCTGGAAAGCATATCGCCACAGGATGCCTTGCGAGCCCGATTGAACGGAATCCTCCAGACGCGGCGGTAAAGGCGCTTGCCGAATACATTGCAAAGAAATATCAGCCGCCGCGTAAGGCGCGGGACGTAGACGCCATTCCGATTGCCGATGTTCTCGCAATCTATCACGCCGACAAACGGGAGGGTTTCGAGACTGAGGCGCTGCGGAGAAAGTTTGACCGCCGTATCGGTCGGCTGAATGATTTTTTTGGCGGCACGATGCTGGGAAGCATGAACACCACGCTTTGCAGCGATTACGTTAAGGAGCGCGGCAACCCTGGTGGCGCCCGCCGGGACCTTGAGGATTTGCGGTCGGCAATCAACCACCACGGCCGAGAGAATCTGCACACCGCAGTAATCCATGTGACGCTGCCGCCAAAGGGCGCGCCACGGGATAGATGGCTGGAGCGCAGCGAGGCCGCCAAATTGATTTGGACCTGCTGGCGCCATCGCGAGGTGCAGACAATCCACCGAGGGCGGAACAAGGGTCAGACGATCGGTACGGAAAAGCGGCCGTTGCGCCATCTGGCGCGGTTTATCCTGATCGGTGTTTACACCGGAACTCGAGCAGGAGCGATTGCGTCGGCATCACCGTATCGCGGCGAGGGCCGGTCATTCGTCGATCTGGACAGGGGGATCTATTACCGGCTCGCGAAGGGCAAGAGGGCGACCAAGAAGCGCCAACCGCCGGCACCTATACCGGCAAGACTGCTCGCCCATATGCGGCGCTGGGTTCGCCTAGGCATCGTGAAAACTCATTTTGTTGAATGGAACGGATTGGCCGTGGCGTCGGTCAAGACCGGGGTTTGGAACGGGGTAAAGCTGGCGGGGCTCTCGTCGAAGGAAGGAAGAATCTCGCCTCACACTTTGCGGCACACGGCGGCAACGTGGCTTATGCAGCGCGGCACTGATCCATGGCAGGCGGCAGGCTATCTCGGAATGTCGGTTAAGCTATTGATTGATACCTACGGACACCACCATCCTGATTACATGAAGGAGGCCGCGGCCGCGATCACGTCGAAGGACCGAAAGAGCAACATATCGGTGGTTGAAACGGTGGTTGAACTTAAGAAAGCCAGGGAGCGTCGGGAAAAACCCTAATGATTACTGGTGGGCCTGAGAGGACTCGAACCTCTAACCAGACCGTTATGAGCGGCCGGCTCTAACCATTGAGCTACAGGCCCCGCCGCGAACTGCCGCTTTGTTGGCGGCAGGCAACGGTGCTTTACGGCATGATCCGGAAAAGTGGAGACCGGTTTTCCGGGGAGATCATGCCGAAAGAATAGACCCCTTACAATGCGCGCGGGGTTCGGGCAATGGCGGGACGATTTCGGATTTTCAGAAATCCGCTTGACGCCCTGGTAGAAACAGGAATAGACCGATTCGTTATCCCGTGCCCCTTCAGGAGGGGCGTTTCGCGATCGTCACGAACGTTGGGTGCGGGATGCGGTGGACGCTTGTGGTGCGACAGACGAACGCAGCCTGAGCGGACGGCGAAGTCGTGTGGTCCCGATATCCCGACGCTGATATCAAGCAGGCGACGATGCTGACGTATCGTGGCCTGCGACGGTGGCAAAAAAGCCCGGCTCACCGAGGAGATCACGAAGGAAGCCGTAAAACCATCGCGCAGGGAATGCCGGTGACTGGGCAGAACCTGTGGTGACTAAAGCTCATGTGCTTTTTCTTTTGCGCATGAGGCCGCGGGTGCTGGCTCAAGCACCCGGCATTCCCTGCGCCCTCTGTTTTCGAGGGCAGGATGGTGCATGACTCGGGCGCGGATCGCGTCGCGGGAAGGTGAGGGCGTGCCTCTACGGATTCTTATCCCTCCCCCGCGGCACGCGTGGGGAGGGTGGCCGTCGCGAAGCGACGGTCGGGTGGGGGCGGTCAATGATATCGAAAGGGTGATAACGAAAGTGGTTCTCGAGAGCCCCCACCCCGACGCTCGTTTCACTCGCGTCGACCCTCCCCACAAGGGGGAGGGAGAAGAAAGCGCACGTATAACCAAATGCAATGGCAGGGGCGGGAGGGATTTCCCTTCCGCCACAGCCGTCGCTCAAACTCACTTCGTAGCGCTCTCAATCCACCGACACGCCCGCGAACTCCACCACCTTGCGCCATTTCTCGGTTTCATCGGCCACGAGCTTGCCGAATTCGGCCGGCGTCATTGGCTTTGGAATCCCGCCAATGGCCGTGAGTCGCTCGACCACCTTCGGATCCTTCAAAGCCTCGCCGACCGCCTTGTTGAGAATTTCGACGATCTGCGGCGGCGTGCCCTTCGGCGCCGAGATGCCGTAGAAGCCAACCGATTCGAAACCCGGCACGGTTTCGGCGATTGCCGGCACATCGGGCACGCCGGGCCAGCGCTGCGGCGAGGTGACGCCGAGCGCGCGCACGGTGCCGGCTCGCGACTGTTCAAGGGCGGACGGCAGATTGTCGAAGATCAACTGCACTTTGTTGGAAATGATGTCGGGAAAGGCGATTGCCGAGCCGCGATAGGGCACGTGAAGCATGTTGCACCCGGTCATCGCCTTGAACAATTCGGCCGACATATGCACCGACGTGCCGTTGCCGGATGACGCGTAGGAAACCTTGCCCGGATTGGCCTTGCAGTAATCGATCAACTCCTTGACGCTCTTGACCGGCATGGCGTTGGCGACGACCAGCATATTGGTCAGCTGCATGATGCTCGCGACCGGGGTGGTGTCGCGGATGAAATCGTAGGACAAATGCTTGTAGAGCGAGGCCGAGATGGCGTTGTTGGGCGCGACGAACAGGATCGTATAACCGTCCGCCGCCGAGTTGATCGCCGCTGCGGCGGCGATATTGCCGCCGGAACCAGTGCGATTTTCCACGACGAACTGCTGGCCGAAATGCTCCGACAGCCACTGGCTCATGATGCGTGCCACGACATCGACCGGACCGCCGGCGGAAAAACCGATCAGCCAGCGCACCGGGCGGTTCGGGTAGTCGGCCGCTGCGGCCGGCGCCCAGATCGCAAGGCTCAACAGCCCTATCAGACCGATGACCGCTGCACGCAACGTTTTCATGACAGACTTCTCCACTCAGACTACCGCCATGCTTTCACACAAAGCGGAATTTGCCTACACTCGCTTTTGACGCAACCAACCGCCGTCATGCCCGCGCTTGTCGCGGGCATCCACGTCTTGCCTTTATTTGTCGGGAGTAAAGACGTGGATGGCCGGGTCAAGCCCGGCCATGACGGTTTCCAGAACGACGACGCGCCGGGGATCGAACGATGAAAAGCATATCGGCGTTTTTCGCTGCCTTGTTTCTTCTGACATGCGGCGCATCGGCCCAGGAAGGAGCAAAACCCATTTCGAAGACAACGATCAGCCTGGGAACCGCGACGCCCGGCGGCGGCTTTCCGCTCTATGGCAACAATTTTGCGCAAGTCGTGAACGAAGCCGACTCCGCGCTCTCGATCGAGCCGCGCAACACCAAGGGCTCCTACGAGAATATTCCGCTTTTGGAATCTTCCCAGCTCGATCTTGCGCTCGTGGCTGGAGAACCCGCCTATGAAGCTTTCAAGGGCATCGGCAGACCCGCCACGCGGCTGAAAATCCTGACCGCGATGTATTCGAGCCCGGGGATGTTCGTGGTACGCGCGGATAGTCCATACAAGACCATCCGCGATCTCGTCGGCCAACCGGTCGCCTTCGGCGCCAAAGGCTCCGGCCTTCCCGTGATGTCGCGCTTCATGCTCGACGGGCTCGGCTTGAAACAGGACGAGGATTTCAAATCCATCTATCTCGATCACGCCGGCGACGGGCCGGCGATGGTGCTCGACGGGCGCGCAGCGGCATTGTGGGGCGCCGGCGTCGGCTGGCCTGGATTCACGACCCTCGCGACGAGCCCGGGCGGCGCGCGGTTCATCGCGCCGGACAAGGACGAGATTGCGCGCGTGATCACAAAGCACGCGTTTCTTAAAGCCATGACCATTCCCGCCGGCAGCTATCCGAACCAGAATACGCCGATCGACTCGCTGGGCTCGTGGAGTTTTGTGCTGGCGCGCGCCGATCTTCCCGACGATGTCGCCTATCACCTCGCGCGCACGCTGCACGGCACGGAGGGTGCCCTCTGCAAGAAGCTGGCGCAGGCCTGCGAAACCACCGCCGCGAACACAGTTGCCGCGGCGCCTGACGCGTCGCTGATCCATCCTGGCGTGATGAAATATCTCCGCGAGATCGGCGTGGTGAAGTGACCGTCATCCTAAAAGATGACGGTCATTCCGGGGCGCAAAGCGCGAACCCGAATCTCGAGATTCCGGGTTCGCTCGCTCCGCTCGCGCCCCGGAATGACCGCTACGCCCTCACTTCTTCACCAGCGAACACGCCGGGTCAGGCGGGCCAAAGGCGTCTTCGCCGGAGATTTTTGCGAGGACCTTGTAGTAATCCCACGGATATTTCGACTCGTCCGGTTTCTTGACCTGCACCAGCATGAGGTCGTGGACCATCAGATTGTCCTCACGCAGGCGACCATTGCGGGCGAAAAAATCCTCGATCGGTTTTTCGCGCATTTTCGCCGCAACCTTGAGCGGTTCATCGGTGCCGCTTTCCTTCACCGCGTTGAGATAGTTCATGACAGACGAATAGACACCGGCCTGCCACATCGTCGGCATCCGGTTCATCTTGGCGAAATAGCGTTTCGACCATTCACGCGTCTTGTCGTCCATGTCCCAATAGAACGAGGTCGTCAGCAACAACCCCTGGGCCGATTGCAGCCCGAGCGCGTCGACGTCGGTGATCAGCACCAACAGGCCGGCCATTTGCTGGCCGCGCTTGAGGAGCCCGAATTCGCCGGCGGTCTTGATCTCGTTCATGTTGTTGGGCGGCCCGCCGGCGATGCCGATGATCCTGGCCTTCGAGGCCTCCGCCTGGAGGATGAATGACGACACATCGGGCGTGGCAAAGGGCAGGCGAACCGAGCCGAGCACCTTGCCGCCGTTCTTGACGATCACGCTGGACGCGTCCCGCTCCAGCGAGTGACCGAAGGCGTAGTCGTCGGTCAGGAAGAACCAGCTATCGCCGCCGCGCTTGACCACCTCGCGCGCGGTGCCGACGGCGAGCGCGCGGGTGTCGAATACCCATTGAATGGCGTAAGCCGAGCAGAACTTGCCGTGGAAGTCGGCGGTGCCCGTCGAATGCGCGATAAACATCCGCTTCTTCTCGGTGGCGATGTTCTGCACCGCAAGTCC
>Ga0210408_10002102_pt1 | contig 19817 bp, 16 predicted proteins | sample IncBWH4MmetaG_FD_155471 | JGI IMG/M metagenome (GOLD analysis project Ga0210408, IMG submission 155471) | Forest soil microbial communities from Barre Woods Harvard Forest LTER site, Petersham, Massachusetts, United States - Inc-BW-H-4-M | ecosystem: Environmental > Terrestrial > Soil >...
GATGATCACGCGCCGCACGTTCACCGCCGCACTGTCGCTAACCGGGCTTGCCGCGCTTGGCGGAGTTTCGCCGCTGCGCCTGATCGAGCGCGCGATGGCACAGAGCGCGTCCGATATCAAAAAGCCGGTGTCGCTGCCGGACATGGCGCTGGGCCCGGCGGATGCGGCCGTGACGATCACCGAATTTGCGGCCGCCACCTGCCCGCATTGCGCGGCCTTCAACCGCGAGGTGTTTCCGAAGATCCAGTCGGAATACATCGACACCGGCAAGGTGCGTTACGTGTTCCGCGAATTCCCGCTGAACCTCAAGGACGCGGCGTGTTCGATGCTGGCGCGCCGCATCGCCAAGGACGATTCCGGCAAGTATTTCGCCGTCGTCGACGTCATGTTCAAACAGCAGGACCAGCTGGTGGAGAAGACCACGGAAACGCTCAAGCTGATCGGGCGGCAGGCCGGGCTGAGCGCACAAGCCGTCGAGGATTGCCTGAAGGATCAGGCGCTGCTCGAACTGATCTCGGCCGACCGCAAATACGCCAGCGAGGTATTGAAGGTCGGGGGAACCCCGACTTTCTTTATCAATAGCGAGGTGATCGTCGGCGAAGCGAGTTTCGAAGAATTCGACAAGCGAATCAAATCGCAGCTGAAAAGCTGATTCGTCACCGGTTCCGGCGATCCCGTAAGCCCCGCCGGCGATCCCGTAAGCCCCGCAAAAACCTCGATAAAACCCTCCACAAAAGCCTTGGGAAAAGCCGGCAGCGGCGGTTGCCCTGCCGCCCCGGCCTCGCCATTGTCGCGGTCCATCAGAGCCGCATGAGCGACTCGCCCCCACACTGACATTGCCTTCTATGGTATTGTCCCGGCAGGGAGATTCGCGCCCTGCCAATGGAAGTATCTGGTTTATGAAACTCACGCGCCTTCGCCTACATGGTTTCAAGTCGTTCGTGGAACCCACTGATTTCGTGATCGAACCGGGCTTAACCGGCGTCGTCGGGCCGAACGGCTGCGGCAAGTCGAACCTGGTCGAGGCGTTGCGCTGGGCGATGGGCGAGACCTCGCACAAATCGCTGCGCGCCGCCGACATGGACGCGGTGATCTTCGCCGGGTCCGGCAACCGCCCGGCGCGCAACCATGCCGAAGTGGTGATGACGATCGACAATGCTGATCGTACGGCCCCTTCTGCTTTGAACGATCGCGAAATCCTGGAAATCTCCCGCCGCATCGAGCGCGAGGCGGGCTCGGTCTATCGCATCAACGGCCGAGACGTCCGCGCGCGCGACGTGCAGATCCTGTTTGCCGACGCCGCCACCGGCGCGCGATCGCCGGCGCTGGTCCACCAGGGCAAGATCGGCGAGATCATTCAGGCCAAACCCGAGCAGCGCCGTCGTGTGCTGGAAGATGCCGCCGGTGTCGCCGGCCTCCATGCCCGCCGCCACGAGGCGGAATTGCGTCTGAAGGCGGCCGAGACCAACCTTACCCGCGTGGAAGACGTGATCGGTCAGCTCGCCGGACAAATGGACGGCTTGAAGAAGCAGGCGCGCCAGGCGATCCGCTACCGCGAAGTCGCCGCCAAGGTGCGCAAGGCCGAGGCCATGCTGTACCACCTGCGCTGGATGGAGGCGAACGCCGACGTCGGCGAAGCCGCCCGGGTCCACGACCTCAGCGTCCGCGACATGGCCGAGCGCACCCGCGAGCAGGCGGAAGCCGCGCGCATCCAGGCGATCCGCGCTTCCGAATTGCCGGGCTTGCGCGAGGCGGAAGCCCGCGCCGCCGCCGGACTACAGCGGCTCACCAGCGCGCGCGAGCTGCTCGACCGCGAGGAAGAGCGTGCCAAGGAGCGCGTCGCGGAGCTCGATCGCCGCCTGACGCAATTTTCCGCCGACATCGCCCGCGAGCAGCAGCAGACTTCGGACGCGGAGATCGCGCTGCTGCGGCTCGACAACGAGGACGGCGAGCTCAAGGAAGAGATCAAGTCGCGCGTTGAAAAGCGTTCCGGCGTCGACGAGCGCGTGGCCACGGCCGAAGCGACATTGGCCGATGCCGAGCGCCTGTTCACCGAGCTCACCACGGCGCTTGCGGACTTGACCGCCAAGCGCCATCAGCTCGAGGCGAACGTCCGCACCCACCGGGACAAGCTCGCGCGGCTCGATCAGGACATCGCCAATGTCCAGAGTGAGGAGCAGAAGCTCGCCGAGGAGACCGGCGGTTTTGGCGACCTCGAAACGCTTGCGGGCGCCATGGAGAGCGCACAACAGAATCTGGCGCAATCCGAGGCCGCGGCGCAGGCGAGCGAAGCCGCCCATGCGGCCGCACGGCAAAAACTGGACGCCGCCCGCAGCCCCCTGAACGAGGCCGACAAGCGGGTGCAGCGGCTCGAGACCGAAGCGCGAACGATCGCAAAGCTCGTCACGGGTGCAACCAAGAATCTGTGGCCGCCGATCATCGACGGCGTCACCGTCGCCAAGGGTTTTGAGAAGGCGCTCGGGGCCGCACTCGGCGACGATCTCGACGCCCCGGTCGATCCCTCGGCGCCGATGCGCTGGACCCATGCCGGCGTCATCGACGGCGATCCGGCGTTGCCGGAGGGGGTTGAATCGCTCGCCATGCATGTGCAGGCGCCGTCCGAACTGGCGCGGCGTCTCGCCCAGATCGGCGTTGTCGCGAAGGAGCGCGGCGCGGAGCTGGTATCGCAGCTCAAGACCGGCCAGCGGCTGGTGTCGGTCGAAGGCGACGTCTGGCGTTGGGACGGCTTCGTCGCCGCCGCGCACGCCCCGACCGGCGCGGCGCGACGCCTTGCCGAGCGCGCCCGCCTGGTCGATATCGAGAACGAGCTCGAGCAGGCCCGCAGCGATGCGAGCGCCAAGCGCCAGGCGCTGGAAACTGCCGAAGCCGAATTGAAGGCAGCGGCCGCGGCCGAGACCGCCGCGCGCGATGGCTGGCGCGCCGCCCAGCACGAGGCCGACGCCGCGCGCGAGCGCCACACCTCGACCGAACGCGAGATCAATCGCCACGCCGCACGAAAATCGGCGCTGTCGGAAGCGCACAACCGCCTCAACGCCGATCTCACGGAGGCCTATGGCGCGCATCAGAGCGCGACTGCGGAACTTGCCGACTTGCCGCCGAGCCTCGAGGCCGAGACAAAACTTGCGGCTGTGCGCACCGACATCGACGGCCACCGCCGCAACGCCGCGCAGGTGCGCGCCGAGGCGCAGGCGCTGGCGCGCGAGGCCGAGCTCGCCGACCGCCGCGTGCAGGCGATCCTCGCCGAGCGCAATGAATGGCAAAGCCGCAAACAGAGCGCGGCCTCGCAGATCGCGACCATCGATGCCCGCGTCACCGAGGTGAGGGCCGAGCGTGCCGAGCTCGACAATGCACCCGCAGTGTTCGCCGAAAAGCGCCGCGCGCTGATCAACGAAATCGAAGCGGCCGAAAGCGCCCGCCGCGTCGCCGCCGATGCGCTGGCCGCAGCCGAAACCGCGATGGCGGAAACCGACCGCGCCGCCAAAGCTTCGCTCGAAGCGCTCTCCAGCGCCCGCGAGGCCTGCGCGCGGGCCGAAGAGCGCATGGACGGCGCCAAGCGCCGCCTTGCCGATATCGAGCGCGAGATCCACGACATGCTCGAAGTCGAGCCGCCAGCGGTAGCCTCCCTTGCCGAGATCGAGCCGGGCAAGGAGCTCCCGCCGCTTGCCGAGATCGAGGAGAATCTCGAAAAGCTGCGCCGCGATCGCGAGCGGCTCGGCGCGGTCAATCTGCGCGCCGAGGAGGAACTGCGCGAGGTCGAAGCCCAGCACACCACGCTGACCACCGAGCGCGACGATCTGGTGGAAGCCATCAAGCGGCTGCGTCAGGGCATCCAGAGCCTCAACCGCGAGGCGCGCGAGCGGCTTTTGACCTCGTTCGAGATCGTCAACGGCCATTTCAAGCGGCTGTTCACCGAACTGTTCGGCGGCGGCGAAGCCGCCCTGCATCTGATCGAAAGCGACGATCCGCTCGAGGCTGGCCTTGAGATCATTGCAAAACCGCCCGGCAAGAAGCCGCAGACTTTGTCGCTGCTCTCGGGCGGCGAGCAGGCGCTGACCGCGCTGGCGCTGATCTTTGCGGTGTTCCTGACCAATCCGTCGCCGATCTGCGTGCTGGACGAGGTCGACGCGCCGCTCGACGATCACAATGTCGAGCGGTTCTGCACGCTGTTGCACGAGATGACCGGCTCGACCGAAACGCGCTTTGTCATCATCACGCATAACCCGATCACGATGGCGCGGATGAACCGCCTGTTCGGCGTCACCATGGCCGAACGCGGCGTATCGCAGCTGGTCTCGGTCGACCTCGAAGACGCCGTCAAGATTCTCGACCAGAACGTGGCGTGAGCTACCGCGTCATCCTGAGGAGCCGCGCTTTCGCGCGGCGTCTCGAAGGATGGGCCGCAATTTCGGTCGTCATCCTTCGAGGCTCGCAAGGGCTCGCACCTCCAGCGATAACGGCGAAGCCGTTACGCAGGGATGACGGCATGCCATGATCCCTCCCTCGCTTCCCGCCGAACTCAAGGCCGCGCTTGACGCCCGGCTGCAAGGCGTATCGCGTGGCGCGGCCGCCGCCCGGGCTGCTGCGATCTCCAAAACCTATCGCGATGGCGGTGGCTCCGGCGCGATCAGGTCCGAGACCGATGCGCTGGCCTACGCGCTGGCGCGGATGCCGGCGACCTATGCGGCTGTCACCGCCAGCCTCAACGCGCTCGCCGAAATCAAGTCGGATTTCGTGCCGGAAAGCCTGCTCGATGTCGGCGCAGGACCGGGAACGGCGGCTTGGGCCGCGGCGGAAGCCTTTCCCTCGCTAAGGAGCTTTTTGCTGATCGATGCCAACGACGCGTTGCGCGCCCTGGCGCTGGATTTGGCACGCGGCAGCGCTCGTCTCGGCGATCTGAAGTACGAAAAAGGCGAAGCTCGCGCAGCGCTCGGCGAGGCCGTGCCCGCCGACCTTGTGATGGCGAGCTATGTGATCGGCGAACTGGCCGACGGCGAACGCCGGGCGCTTGCAGAAGCGATGTGGGCCAGGACCCGCGAGACGCTGGTGATCGTCGAACCCGGCACACCCGCGGGCTATGCGCGGATCATTGCGCTACGCCAGCAACTGATTGCGCAAGGCGCGCATGTCGTGGCGCCCTGCCCGCATGACCAAAATTGCCCGCTCGCCTCGCCGGATTGGTGTCATTTCGCCCAGCGGCTACCCCGCTCGCAGGCGCACAAGCAGATCAAGGGCGCGGAGCTTGCCTTCGAGGACGAGAAATTCTCCTATGTCGTGCTGTCGCGCGCTCCGGTCGCACAGCACTCCACCCGCGTGCTGGCGCAACCCATCGTCGGCAAGGCCGAAATATCAGCAAAACTTTGTACGCCGGCCGGTCTTGTCATGACAAAAGTGCCACGGCGCGACAAAACCGGTTACGCGCGCGCCAGGCGCTGGCGTTGGGGGGACGCGGTGATGGAAGAAAGTTAACGCGCCCAACCCCTTACACCTTGAACTATTGCGCTCCTACATCAGACCAAAGCGATGTCCACTTCACGGGCGCCCCTGCCGCGTGCCGCAATTTTCGTCTAGGTTTAACCCGCCATCGTTGTCTTCATCAGGAGTTCTTTACCATGTCGTCCGGCTGGATCGTTCTCGGCGTCATCGTCGTTCTCGTGCTGTTCGCCTTTGGCGCTTATAACCGCTTGGTCGCGCTCGGCCAGCGCGTCAACCAGGCCTTTGCCGACATCGACGTGCAGCTCAAGCAGCGCCACGATTTGATCCCGAACCTGGTCGAGACCGTGAAGGGCTATGCCGCCCATGAACGCGGCACGCTCGACGACGTCATCAAGGCGCGCAACTCGGCGATGTCGGCGCAGGGGCCGGCGCAGGTGTCGGCCGCGGAAAACCAGCTCTCCGGCGCGCTCGGCCGGCTGATCGCGCTGTCGGAGGCCTATCCGGACCTCAAGGCCAACGCCAACTTCCAGCAATTGGCGAGCGAATTGTCCGACCTCGAAAACAAGATTGCGGCCAGCCGCCGCTTCTTCAACAATGCGGTCCAGGAATACAACACCGGTATCCAGCAGATGCCGGCCGCCTTGTTCGCCGGCATGTTCGGCTTCACCCGCAAGGATTTCTTCGATCTCGGCGCCAGCCGCACCGAAGTCGAGGCGGCGCCGTCGGTCAAGTTCTGACCCGAACCAGCCTGCCTGCGGAGCGATCATGGCCGCCTACGGTCTTTACACGCACATCGCATCGAACAAATTCCGCTCGATGCTGCTGCTCGCAGGCCTGTTCCTGCTGGTCTATGTGATCGTCTATGCCGGCGCGCTGATCATCGAGGTCGTCAATTACGGCGGTGCGCCGGCCGACTATTATCTGAAGGCGGCGTTCGGCGACGTGATCAGGACGCTGCCCTATTCGACCGGCGCGGCCGCGCTGTGGATTGTGATCGCCTATTTCTTCCACCAGTCGATCATCGATGCCGTCACCGGCGGCGAGGACGTGACGCGGCAGCAGCAGCCGCGGCTCTATAATCTGTTGGAAAACCTCTGCATCTCGCGCGGCATCCCGATGCCGAAGCTGAAGATCGTCGAGAGCGACGCGCTGAACGCCTACGCCACCGGGCTCAACCAGAGGCAATATGCCGTCACCGTGACGACAGGCCTGTTGAACGCGCTTAACGATCAGGAGATCGAGGCCGTGCTCGGCCACGAACTCACCCATATCAAGAACGGCGACGTGCAGATGATGGTGATCGCGGTGATCATCGCCGGCGTGGTCGGCTTCTTCGCCGAATTGCTGTTCCGCGGCTTTTTCAATTTCGGCAATTACGGCTGGTATGGCGGCTCGTCCTGGTCATCTTCATCGTCCTCCTCGTCATCTTCTTCCTCCGATAGCGGCGGCAGCGACCGGAAAAGCTCGGGCGGCGGCGCGATCCTCATCATCATTGTCGCGGTCGTACTGATCGTGCTGGCCTGGGCCTTGTCGCAACTGGTGCGGCTCGCGCTATCGCGCTCGCGCGAACTGTTGGCCGATGCCGGTTCGGTCGAACTCACCAAAAACCCCGACGCCATGATTTCGGCGCTGCGCAAGATCGAGGGCCGCGGCGAATTGCCCGGCGCGACGTCGGCGGTGATGGAATTATGCCTCGACAACCCGCGCGAGGGCTTTTCCGACCTGTTTGCGACTCACCCGTCGGTGGAATCGCGGGTGCAGGCGCTGGTGAAATATGCCGGCGGGCACTACGAGGGTCCGCTGGCGCTGCCGATGCACCCGTCCGGCGAACCGGACGGCCAGCCGGATGCGCCCTATGACGGTCAGACCCCGCCGCCGCTGCCCGGCGCGCCGCAAGGGCCTCCTCAGGGACCTTGGGGTAGCCCGGCCGATCCCACTGGTGCTCCACAAGGCGCGCCGCAGGGGCCTTGGGGCAATCCGGCCGGCCCCTGGGGCCGCCATTAGCGTGTCACGCTCGGCCGCCATGTTAAGGAAATCGGCGCGAATAGCCCGACAGCGGCCCAAGGAATTTGAATTCTCCCTTGTTTCTGCCATGTTCGCGCCCAAAGCAGATATGGGAACACGCCGGTCGCTGCCGCGATCGGGGGCGCGGTAGCAAGGACATTCCATGGCGAAGCCGGTTGTGATTGTGGTGGGTGCTGACAAGGGCGGGGTGGGCAAGACGACGGTCTCGCGGACCCTGCTGGATTATTTCACCGCCAATAACGTGCCGACGCGGGCATTCGACACCGAGTCCCCGCGCGGGACCTTGAAGCGTTTCCACCCTGATATCACCGAGATCGTCGACATGACGACGACCCCGGACCAGATGAAGATCTTCGATACGTTGAATGCGGTCAGCCCTTCGGTAACGGTGATCGACGTCCGCGCCGGACTGATGTCGCCGTCCTTGGCCGCGCTGCGTGATATCGGCTTCCTCGATGCCGCGAAGTCGGGGCAGATCACCTTTGCCGTGTTCCATATCCTGGGATCCTCGATCGCCTCGCTCGACGAAATCGCGGAAACCGCGAATTTCATGACCGGCGCCAAATATTACCTGGTCAAGAACTTCATCAACAACACCAGCTTCTTCGAATGGGACCAGGCGACCTACAATTCCTATTTCCACCGCATCAAGGACGCCACCGAGCTCACCATCCCGAAGCTCAACGAAATGGCGTTCGAGCAGGTCGAGATCGCTTCCGTGCCGTTCCTGAAATTCGTCGCCAACAAGGGCATCCACGACGACCCCGCGAACTACTCGTTCGTGCTGCGCGGCTATGTCCGGCACTGGCTCGCCAACGTCTGGAGCGAGTTCGACCGCACCAAGCTGACCGACCTTGTCGGCGCCACCAAGGCTTTGACGCGCGGCGGCGAAAAATAGTTGCCTCGACCGAGGTGATCGGGCTGGATTGGGCGCTTGTTTCGCCTGATATAGCCTCTCGATGCCCGCAACCCCCGTCTACATCATCTGCTCGCCCCGTCCGCAGGTCGGCAAGACGCTGCTCGCGCGCCTATTGTGCGAATTCCAGCTCTTGAAGAACGGCAATGTGGTCGCCTTCGACATCAACCTGAAGGAACCGTCGCTGCTCGAATATCTGCCGAGCATCACCGAGACCGCGGATATCATGGACACTTTCGGCAAGATGCAGCTGATGGACCGCGTCATCGCCGACGACGGGGTCGCCAAGGTGATCGATCTCGGGTTTCACGCCTTCGACGAGTTTTTCAGGATGACGGAGGAAATCGGCTTCCTGAAGGAGGCTGTGCGGCGCAACGTAGCGCCGATGGTGATGTTCATCGGCGATTCCGACCGCGTCTCGATGCGCGGGCATGAGACGCTGCAAAACCAGATTCCGCACGCCAATCTGATTGTGGTCGACAACGAATATGTGGTGCGCGGCGAATTGCCGGAAGCACTTTCCGGCGGCCACACCCTTCGCGTCGGCGCGCTGCCGCTGTTCCTGAAAACCTATATCGACCGGCTGACATTCTCCTTCACCGGCTACCTGCGCCAGGAAAAGGATTCATCGACCGAACTGCATCAATGGATCCGCCGGAACTATTACAGTTTTCGCGAGATCGAGCTGAGCTTGATCCTGCAGCAGCCCTAAGCTCTTTCGATTGTAGGGTGGGCAAAGGCGCGTTTGCGCCGTGCCCATCATCTATACGATCGCGATTGCAATGGTGGGCACGTGGAGCCTGTCATCGGGCGCGCATTCGCGCGACCCGTTGGCTTTGCCCACCCTACGCAGCTTCCCGATTCGATTTTCAAACAGCCAAGACACAAACCCGCATTCCCGCGGCGGAAACCCGTCCGAGCTTTGCAAGCCAATGTCCTCGAAAATCAAGGGCGCAGGGAATGCCGGGTGCCCGATGCACCCGCAGCCTCGCGTGCGACGTAAAAAGCACACGAGTTAGTCACCACAGATTCACCGAAAACATCCGGCCTTCCCTGCGCAATGGTTTTAACGGTTACTTCGTGCTCTCCCCCGGTGACCGGGCTCTTTTGCCACCGTCGTTCGTAGATCGCTCCACGACCTTGACGCCAGCGTCGGGGCGTCAGGACCACACGACTTCGCCGTCCGCGTTGTGTCGCTCGTCTTGCGACACTGCCGCGTCCACCGCATCTCGCGCCCAACGTTCGTGACGATCGCGAAACGTCCCTCTTATCGGGTGCGAGACGGCTGAAACTAGTGGCGGTGATTTGCCCGACGGCACAAGCGAATTTTTTTTCGCGAGAGGGCTGGACACGAATTCACAAACTTGGCCCGTCGGGCAAATCAGGTGCCGCTACGGGAAGCCGGGGCGGAGAGCCGACTGGTTCAGTCGGCTCATTTCTACGCATGGCAAGTCGCGAATTAGGATGCACTTGGACGCCTGCAACCATCCTGGTTCCTCGTCAGGCGTCCCTCCTCTGATGGAGCAGGTTTGCGCCAAATGCCGACATTACAGGGCGTTGATAGCGCAAGTTCGACGTCGCTATTGACTATATCCGTTACGGATATATCATCGTCGCATGAGCAAGTCGACACCGCCCCTGCCGCTAACACCCGCCGTGTTCCACATCCTGCTCGCCTTGTTCGGTAAGGAACGCCACGGCTACGACATCATGCAGCAGGTCAAGACGGATTCGGCAGATGCGGTGAAAATGGGTCCGGGAACCCTGTACGGCTCGCTCGACCGCATGATCGAGGCGGGCCTGGTCACTAGGGGCAACACCCAAGACCCGCGCCGCATTTACTACCGGCTCACGGCGCTTGGTCAAACGACGTTGCGCGCGGAAACGGAGCGGCTGTCCCGCGTGGCCCTCGTCGCGCGCCGCCAGCTCGGGAGCGCATGACGCCATGACGCGCCCCGCGCGGCAGAAGGAGTCGCGGTCGTTACGTCTCTACGCGCGGCTGTTGGAACTCTACCCGCCAGCATTCCTGCAACGGCATCGCGCGGAGATGCTGCAAAACTTCGCCGATCTCGAAGACGCGGCGGCGTCGAAGGCGCAACTCTGGCGGCTTATAGGAAAGGACCTGACGATGAGCCTCGTTTCGCACTTTTTCGCGTCACGGCTTGGCGGATACGTGATCGCTGTCCTTGCAACGTGGACATTGATCTTCGCGATCGGGTATTTCTTCTATGGCCCGACGCCCGGCCATCCGGCTTTGCATGCCTTCGGAGGCTTTCTGCCCGGCATGCTGTCCATGTACATCGCGGCGCGTCTCTACGTAACGCCGCAAAACAGCTCGTACGTGATCGGTGTCCTTGTCGCGTGCGTATTGCTCTTCACGATCGGGTATTTGCGCTACGGCAGCACGCCCGGCCATCCGGCTTTACAGGTTTTCGGAGGCTTTCTGCTCGGCATGCTGTCCATGTCCATCGCGACGCGTGTCTACGGAATGCCGTAAAACAGCTCGCACGCTTAGAGCGTTGGATGCGAACTTCCGGCTGCACCGAGATTTGTGGCCCCCAACACATCGCAAATTGGCACTTGGCAGACATCCACTTTGCGCCAGAAGTGGAGACGTCGCGATCGATCTGAAGTTTCCGGAACGAACTCGCCGCTTTTTGATGCAGGGACTTCAGATCGACGCCACCGATTCAATGCCCTTCGAAACTCATCAGCGTTCGCACCGGCACGTCCATTGCCCGTAGCTTGGCAGCGCCGCCAAGATCCGGCAGATCGATGATGAAGCAGGCCGCGACCACATTGGCGCCGATCTGGCGCAGCAATTTCACCGCACCCTCCGCGGTGCCGCCGGTCGCGATCAGATCGTCGACCAGGATCACGCGCTCGCCGGGATGCACCGCGTCGGCGTGCATCTCCATCTCATCGATGCCGTATTCCAGCGAATAGGCGATGCGCACCGTGGTGTGCGGCAGCTTGCCTTTTTTGCGGATCGGCACGAAGCCGGCGGAGACCTGGTGCGCCACGGCGCCGCCGAGGATAAAACCGCGGGCTTCGATGCCGGCGACCTTGTCGATCTTGTTGCCGGCCCAGGGATGCACCAGCTCGTCGACGGCGCGGCGGAAGGCGCGGGCGTCCGCAAGCAGCGTCGTGATATCGCGAAACAAGATTCCCGGCTTCGGATAGTCCGGAATGCTGCGGATGCTCGCCTTCAGATCGAGATCGAAAGTCATTGGTGCCGTCTCATTTTACCCATCCATTCTTGTCATTGCGAGCGAAGCGAAGCAATCCAGAATCGGGGGCAAGAATGGATTGCTTCGTCGCTCCGCTCCTCGCAATGACGGCTCCATTAATTGACCGGCACGCCAAGCCGGAAAGCATTCTCGACAATGCGCAAGCCCACCTCGCCGCCCAGCGACATCAGCGATTCCGGATGAAACTGCACGCCGCCGACCGGCAGCGTCTTGTGTTCGATCGCCATGGCGACGCCGTCCTCGGTGCTCGCGGTCACGTTTAGCACGTCCGGCATGCTGTCGCGCTCGACAAACAGCGAATGATAGCGGCCGATCACGATTTCATCGGGCAGGTTCTGCATCAGCCGCCCGCCCCGCACCTTGACCTGGGACGGCCGGCCATGCGCCGGCTGGCCGAGCTGCCCGAGCTGGCCGCCAAAATATTCGCCGATCGCCTGCACCCCGAGGCAGACTCCGAAGATCGGCAGTTTTTTCTCCAGTGCCGCGCCTATTGTTTTGGCGATTGCGAAATCTTCGGGCCGGCCAGGACCCGGCGACAGCACTAGGAGATCCCAGTTCTTCTGCTTCAACATGTCCAACGCATGGATGTACCTTACCACGGTGACGCTGGCGCCGACCTGCCGAAAGTAATCCGCCAGCATATGGACAAAGCTATCGTCATGGTCGATCAGCAGCACCCGCTTGCCGCTTCCGGTGGCATCGGGTGCAAACGTCGACAGCGGTTTTGGCGGATCGCCGCGCAGCGCCTGGAACAGGGCTGCTGCCTTGACCTGGCATTCGCGATCCTCGGCGGCGGGATCGGAGTCAAACAGGCAAGTCGCGCCGACCCGCACCTCCGCTAGGCCGTCCTTCATCCGGATAGTGCGGATGGTCAGCCCGGTGTTGATGCTGCCGTCGAAATTCACAGCGCCAATCGCACCGGCATACCAGCGCCGCGACGAACGCTCATGGTCCTCGACGAACTGCATCGCCCACAATTTCGGCGCCCCGGTCACGGTCACCGCCCAGGCGTGGGTCAGGAAGGCATCGAGCGAGTCGAAACCCGGCCGCAGCGTGCCTTCGACATGGTCGACGGTGTGAAACAGTTTCGAATAGGTCTCGATCTGCCGCCGCGCCAAAACCTTGATGGTGCCGGGCACGCAGACCCGCGCCTTGTCGTTGCGGTCGACGTCGGTGCACATGTTGAGCTCGAACTCGTCCTTCTGCGAGTTCAAGAGTTGCCTGATCTGCTCCGCATCGCCGATCGCATCGACGCCGCGCGCGATGGTGCCCGAGATCGGGCAGGTCTCGACCCGCCGTCCGTCGGAACGCACGAACATCTCGGGCGAGGCCGACACCAGAAATTCGCCGTCGCCGAGATTCATCAGCGCGCCGTAAGGCGACGGATTGATGCGGCACAGCCGTTGAAAGACTTCCGCCGGCGAGCGCTCGCAGGGTTCGGCGAATAATTGCCCGGGCACCGCCTCGAACAGATCGCCGCGCGCAAACGCCGCGCGGGCGGTCTCGACGGTGGCTTGATATTCGCCGGGCGCGTGATCGGAAAAGCCCTGGCGCGGCGTTTTGGCATAAACGCTTTCAGGCGTCAGCCGCGGCAAGCCTTCGGTCGACTTCCCCTTCCAGGCAAAGTCATAGCTCAAGACCACACCGCGGCCGGTGGCGCGGTCATAGGCGAGCAGGCGATCCGGCACATAGAGCACGATGTCGCGCTGATCTCTCTCACGCGGGCGCTTCTGTACGAGGTCCTCGATCTGGAACACCAGATCGTAGGCGAACGCGCCGAACAGGCCGAGCAGCGGGTCGTCATTGGCGGCGAAAGAAGCGACGAGGTCGCGCACCAGCGACATCACGCTGGCGCGGCGGGTGCGCTGGTCTTCCTCGACCGGGGCGGCGCCACGCAGGACATGGCCGGCAAGACGGGAAACGGTTTTTTCGGTGACGACGACGCAGGGCTCGCGCAGGCTATCGGCGAGGAAGCCGATCAGCACTTCGCCGCGCTGGTTCAAGGCTCGCAGCGAGAAATCGAAGCCGGTGGTTTCCAGCACAAGCGGCGGATCGGAAAAGCCGAGGTCAAAACTCTCGTAGCGGCCGGGCACCGTGGTGCCCGACGACAACACCACGCCGCGGCGGCGATCGAGATGCTCGATCAGATCGTCGAGCCTGTTGGCGCCGCCCGAAAACTGCTCGACCGACCGCAGCACCGAAAGGCCGCCGCTTGTGCGATATTCGGCTCTGGCCGGCAGTGAGAATACGGTCCTGTTCATGTGATCCTCTTACGAAACTTGCCGAGGGAACGCCACACAGGACAAACGAAAGGCCGCCGCACTGCGATGGCGACCTCTAGCGATGGGAGAAAATAAAATCGCACCGGCCACCTCTTAGGAGGTGCGCCACCAACGACGGGATGGGCGGACAGCGGTGCTCATGACTGAGGTAAACACCACGGCGGCGGGTGACGTCAAGGGACCTAGGGGCTCCAAGGGACCCAAGCAGCCTGAAAACCTAGGCCGTGGACGGGCGTGAAAATAAGCGTAGGATTTAAGCAAGGATCGGCGGGTTAATGCCGGGATTTAAGGAGGCGCGCCATGTTGAGGGCACTTGGATATGCGGGATTCGGATCTGACAATCTCGACGATTGGCGGCAATTCGGGACCGGCCTCGTCGGCTTACAGGCGGTGGAGCGCGGCAACTCCTTGCTGGCCTTCCGGATGGACGACCGCAAGCAGCGCATCGTCATCGACCGCGCGATGGGCGAAGGGGCGCGCTTCTTTGGCTGGGAAGTTGCCGACGCGGCCGCGCTTGACGCGCTCGCCGCGCGGCTGGAGGTCGCTGGCATCGCGGTCGCCGCTGAGCCACAGACGCTTGCGGATCAAAGACGCGTTCGTGCGCTGATTTCGTTTCGCGACCCGGCCGGCAATCGGCTGGAGGCGTTTTACGGCGCCGAAATCGACGAGACGCCGTTCAAGCCCGGGCGTTCGATCTCGGGCTTCCGCACCGGGCCGCTCGGCCTCGGCCACGCCGTGCTGACGGTGGAGAACATCGACACGGTGATGCCGTTCTATGTGGATTTGCTCGGCTTCGGACTCTCGGATTACATCGAAAAGCCGTTCCGCGCCTATTTCTTCCACATCAACCCGCGCCATCATTCATTGGCGCTGATCGAGACCGGCAAGAACGACATGCATCACCTGATGGTCGAACTGTTCTCGCTCGACGATGTCGGGCAGTCCTACGACGTCGCATTGAGCGAGGAGGGTCGCGTCAGCGTCACGATGGGACGTCACACCAACGATTTCATGACCTCATTCTACGCCAAGACACCGTCATCCTTCATGGTCGAGTGCGGCTGGGGCGGCCGGGAGATTGATCCTTCGAACTGGCAGGCGGTCGAAATGACTGACGGGCCGAGCCTGTGGGGGCACGAGCGCGTCTGGCTGCCGGAGAAAGATCGCGAGGTGGCGCGCGAGATGCGGATCCGCGCCGCGGCTTCCGGCCTGCGCGCGCCGGTTCAGGTGATGGAGGGCAATTACAAGCTGATGTCCGGCACCTGCGCGTGGTGGGACGGGGTGCGCGGCAAGGGCTGAAAAGTTTGCCTCGCCTAGTCTGTGTCATCACCCGCGAAGGCGGGTGATCCAGTATTCAAAAACTGCGAGTGTTCAAGTTGGAGAAGCCGCAGCGTACTGGATACCCCGCTTTCGCGGGGTATGACGGCTCCTCACTCCAGATGCTTCCTGAAAAACTCCGTCGCGCGGCCCCAGGCAAGCTCTGCGGCGTGGCGGTCGTGCACGTTCATGCGCTGCTCGTTGACGAAGGCGTGCTCGGCGTCGTAGCGAAAAAGCTCGAGCGACTTGCCGGCGGCCTTCATGGCCTTCTCGAAGCCGTCGACCAGTTGCGGCGTGCACCAGTCGTCCTTGTTGGCGAAATGCGCCTGTAGCGGAATTTTCACGTCCGCGGGTTTGGCCGCCTGCTCCGGCGGAATGCCATAAAACACCACGCCTGCGGCAAGCTCCGGAATCCTGGTGGCGCCGATGATGGTCACCGCGCCGCCGAGGCAGAAGCCGGTGAGGCCGACCTTGGCGCCGTTCCTGGAAAGATATTGCGCGGCGCCGCGCACGGTTTGCGTGGTGGCGTCCATGAAATCGAGCGAGTTCATTTCCTTACCCGCCGCATCGGTGTCGTGATAGGGCACCACCTTGCCCTTGTAGAGATCGGGCGCCAGCGCATCGAAGCCGGCGACCGCGAAGCGATCGCACAGGCCCTTGATCTGGTCCTGTAACCCCCACCATTCCTGGATCACCACGACACAAGGCGCGTTGCCGCGCGCGGCGTTGGCGAGATAGCCCTGTGCTTCCTTGCCGTCCGGACGCTTGAACATAATGCTGGTGCCCATGGGTTCCTCCGACGATTGTTATTTGGGGTGCGGTTGGCGGCCATTTTGTCCGCTGCGCCGGCCGGAATCAATCCGTCACCGCCGTCATTGCGAGGAGCGAAGCGACGAAGCAATCCAGTCTGCGGCCTCTGGATTGCTTCGCTTCGCTCGCAATGACGGCGTTTCAGCCCAACAAAAAAGCCCCCGCGGGGGCCTTTTTTCAAATCCAGATCGCCGTAAAGCAAAATCAATGCGCGTCGGCCCAGACCTTCTTCTTGGTGAAGTACATCATGCCGGCAAAGATGATCAGGACAACGAACACCTGCATGCCCAGCTGCTTGCGCGCTTCCATATGGGGCTCTGCCGCCCACATCAGGAAGGTGGTGACGTCGTGCGCGTATTGCGCGACCGTCGCCGGCGAGCCGTCGTCGAACGTCACCTGCCCGTCGCTTAACGGCTTCGGCATCTTGATGGCGTGGCCGGGGAAATATTTGTTGTAGTAGGAGCCGTCGGGGATCGTGACGCCCGCCGGCGGCTTGTCTTCAAAGCCTTGCAGGATCGCGGAGACGTAGTTCGGCCCCTGCTCCTGGAACGTGGTGAAGAAGTCCAAGATGAATAGCGGGAAGCCGCGCTCATAGGAGCGCGCCTTGGTGATCAGTGACAGGTCGGGAGGCGCCGCGCCGCCATTGGCCGCCCGCGCCGCCTGCTCGTTGGGGAATGGCGCGGGGAAATAGTCGGCGGGCCGGCCCGGCCGCTCGAACATTTCGCCCTGGTCGTTCGGGCCGTCCTTGATCTTGTATTCCGCGGCAAGTGCTGCGGCCTGTGCCGGCGTATATCCGGGTCCGCCGGGATCGGCGATATTGCGGAACGCGATATAGTTCAGCGAGTGACAAGCGGAGCAGACTTCCTTGTAGACTTTCAGGCCGCGCTGCAACGATCCGCGATCGAACTTGCCGAACGGGCCTGCGAACGACCATGTCTGCGACGGCGGCGTCTCATCCTCAGCGGCTCGTGCGTTCTGCGTGCTGCCGGCGAACAGCGTGCCCGCCACCATAAGCGCGATCACGGCGGAGACCATCGCCTTGCGTCCGCTCTTGGCCAGCACATCGTCGGCAATCGAATTCGGCAGCGGCCGCGGCTTTTCGACCCGGCTCAACAGCGGCAGCACGATCAGGAAATAGGCGAAGTAGCAGAAGGTCAGGATACGCCCGGCAATCACGTAAATGCCCTCGGGCGGCTGCGCACCGAGATAACCGAGAAGAACGGCAACGATCACGAAGATCCAGAAGAACTGCTTTGCCAGGGGACGATATTTGCACGATCTGGTCTTCGCGGTATCGAGCCAGGGCAGGAACACCAGGATCAGGATCGAGGAGAACATCACGACCACGCCGGCGAGCTTGTTCGGAATGGAGCGAAGCATCGCGTAGAACGGCAGGTAGTACCATTCCGGCACGATGTGCGCCGGCGTGACGCCGGGATTGGCGACGATGTAGTTATCTGAGTCGCCAAGATAGTTCGGCATGTAGAAGATGAACCAGGCGTAGAGCAGCAGGAAGCAGGCAGTACCGAACAGATCCTTGATGGTTGCATGGGGCGTGAACGGCACGGTGTCCTTTTCGGTCTTGGGCTCGACGCCGGTCGGATTGTTCTGACCCGCGACATGCAGCGCCCAGACGTGCAGCACCACCACACCGGCGATCACGAACGGCAACAGATAGTGCAGCGAGAAGAAGCGGTTCAGCGTCGGGTTGCCGACCGAATAGCCGCCCCACAACAGCGTCACGATGCTCTCGCCGACATAGGGAAAGGCCGAGAACAGATTGGTGATGACGGTGGCGCCCCAAAAACTCATCTGGCCCCATGGCAGCACGTAGCCCATGAAGCCGGTCGCCATCATCAGGAGATAGATGATGACGCCGAGGATCCAGAGGATTTCGCGCGGCTCCTTGTAGGAGCCGTAGTAGAGGCCGCGCAGCATGTGGACGTAGACCGCGAAGAAGAACATCGAGGCGCCGCTTGCGTGCATGTTGCGCAGCAGCCAGCCATAGTTGACGTCGCGCACGATGCTTTCGACCGAGTGGAAGGCCAGAGTGGCTTCCGGCGTATAATGCATTGCCAGGATGACGCCGGTCAGGATCTGCATTCCGAGCATGAACGAAAGGATGGCGCCGAAGGTCCACCAGTAGTTCAAATTGCGCGGCGTCGGATAGGCCACGAAGGAGGAGTGCATCAGTCCAAGGAGCGGGAGGCGGCGTTCAATCCATTGCAGGACGGGATTGGTCGGCTGGTATTCGGAGGGTCCGCTCATGATGCGATCCTGAAGGAAAAAAGGCGCGACGACGTGATGGCTCGAAAGTTCGTTTCCGAGCCTCAGCCGATCTGGATTTTGGTATCGGAAACGAACTGATAGGGCGGCACCGCCAGGTTGGCCGGCGCGGGTCCCTGGCGAATGCGACCGGAGGAGTCGTATTGCGAGCCATGGCAGGGGCAGAAGAAGCCGTCGTAATTGCCCTCATGGGCAATCGGAATGCAGCCGAGATGGGTGCAGATGCCGATCACGACCAGCCACTGGTCGTGGCCTTCCTTGACCCGGGACTGATCGCTCGCCGGATCGGGAAGGCTCGCGACCGGCACTTGGCGCGCCTCCTCGACCTGCTTCTTGGTGCGGTTCATGATGTAGATCGGCTTGCCCCGCCAGAACACCTTGATGTCCTGCCCTGACGCGATCGGCGCCAGATCGACCTCGATCGGCGCTCCGGCCGCGATCGTCGAGGCATCCGGATTCATCTGGGAAACGAACGGCCACAGAGTGAACGCTCCGCTGACGGCGGCGGCGGCTCCCGTTGCAACAAAGAGGAAATCACGGCGTGTCGGATGGTCCGCCGAAGACGCTGTCGTCACGATTCCAAGCCCTTTCTTGTCTGCAGCCGGTGGAACCGCCCCGCAAGACGCCGAAAACGTCACCGAGGGAGGCTGCCGGCGCCCGCGGCCCCCGCGGCGGCAGAATGACCGCCTTTCTCGCCGATCGGGCGATCCCCAGCAGTCCAGAATCGTTCTATTGGCACCCTTGCCGGAAGAGCGCAAGCCCGCTATCCGCAGCTAAGCGTGCAATGCACTCATTCCACGCAGAGCCATGAATTATCAGGGCTGTCACAAAAATGCAGATCGCGCTTTTCCAGCCCGACATCCCCCAGAACACCGGGACGATCCTCAGGCTCTGTGCCTGCCTGAATGTGGCAGCCCACATCATCGAGCCCGCCGGCTTTACGACCTCGGACCGGCAATTCCGCCGGGCGGGCATGGATTATCTCGACGAGGTGGCGCTGACCCGCCACGATTCCTGGAATAAATTCGAGCAATGGCGGCTTGCCAACGGCTACCGGCTGATCCTGTTCACGACAAAAGGCGCCACGCCCTATCTTGATTTCCGCTACGGCGCGTCGGACATCCTGTTGTTCGGGCGCGAGAGCGCGGGTGTCACCGACGAGGTCATGGCTGCCACCGACGCGCGGCTGGTGATCCCGATCAAGCCGAGCCTGCGTTCGCTCAATGTCGCGATGGCAGCAGCGTTGGCGGTCGGCGAGGCGCTGAGGCAGACCCGGGAGAACGCGTGATGGACATGTCCGTGATCGAGGATCGCAAATCGCGCGCCAGGGCCTGGTTCGAGACGCTGCGCGACGACATCTGCGCGGCCTTCGAGAAACTGGAGGACGACGCGCCGGCATCGCTCTATCCGGGGGGCGCCGGGCGCTTCGAGCGCACCCCATGGGAGCGGACCGACCATAGCGGCGGCTCTGGTGGT
>Ga0210408_10002103_pt1 | contig 19815 bp, 18 predicted proteins | sample IncBWH4MmetaG_FD_155471 | JGI IMG/M metagenome (GOLD analysis project Ga0210408, IMG submission 155471) | Forest soil microbial communities from Barre Woods Harvard Forest LTER site, Petersham, Massachusetts, United States - Inc-BW-H-4-M | ecosystem: Environmental > Terrestrial > Soil >...
TCCATGGGACGCGACAGTCTCGCCCGCACCCCTCTTCCCGGGTCTCGAGAACCTGGGAAGAGGTGCTGACTCTCTCGAATCAGGTACCTCCTTATAGCACGTTTCTAATAGACAAGGGACGCGCTCCGGGACGCGCTCCCGCGCGATCCGCGTCAGGTACGTGCGATGGTCATGTCTAGTCTAGCGCCTCCGATGGTCGATACGCTCCGGCGCGTCCGACGTCGCATGTCATGAACGCGTCCTTTGCTGTTCCTGGCGCGCGCATCCCGCCTACGGCTCCCGCAGATTCCAGTTGCTAACTGGAATCCTGGAGATAGATTGCCGACTTCTTATGCCAAAACCGATAGCGAGACGCAAAACGAAGAAAGCAGTGGCGAAACGCTTCAAGGTGACGGCGACCGGCAAGGTGCTTCGTGGCCACGCTGGCCGTCGACACTTGCTCGTGTCGAAAAATGCGAAGCGCAAGCGCCAACTCGCTAAAACCGCCGTTCTCGACAAAACTGACGAGGCACGGATTAAAGAAAACCTGCCATTCAACTAAGAAAGCGGCAGATCGTTCTTCGCCTGTCCCGAAATGTTTTGGGACTGATGCGACAGGTGAGGTGGGGGGACGAAAATTGAAACAACAACCTGTGCGTGAGGATCCGGCGGACGCCGGATAAAATATATGCCTAGAGCAACCAATGCGCGTGCCAGCAGAGAGCGCCGTAAAAGAGTTCTCGACAAAGCTAAGGGATATCGCGGGCGTCGATCCAAGCTTTTCCGCTATGCTAAAGATGCCACGATGAAAGCCCAATATTGGGCGTATCGTGATCGGAAAACGCGAAAGCGCAATTTTCGCAACCTCTGGATTCAGCGAATCAATGCAGCTTGCCGCCAATTTGGCACCTCCTACAGCCGTTTTATGGAAGGCTTGGCTGCGGCCAAAATTGAAATTGATCGTAAGGTATTGGCGGACCTGGTAGTCAGCGATGAAACGGCATTCAAGGTAATTTTGGACAGGGCCGTTGCGGCGCTGGACCGGAAGAACGCAGCCTAGTGCACGCCCAGTCTCCTGATGGACAGTGATCTTCAAAGTTTGCAGGAAACGGCGCTTGGCGAAATCCAACAGGCACACAGCAAAATCGCCCTTGAAAATCTTCGGGTGAAATTTCTGGGGAAAGCCGGCGCAGTTTCTCGGTTGAGTGAAAACATGCGCAACGTGCCGAAAGAGGACCGTCCGCGAATCGGTAAGCTCTTAAATGAGATCCGAAACGGAGTGACGGTTGCCTTGGACAGCCGGCTCGTTGCCCTGGAGTCCGAGGGAGAGGCGCGGAATTTGAACGATTTGGACGAGACGCTACCGGGAACGCCGTTTCGCGTCGGAGGCATACATCCGTTGACACTCCTTCAGGAACGAGCGGTGCAAATTTTGCGGCGTCTGGGCTTTGCGCTGGCCGACGGGCCTGACATTGAAACCGAATGGCACTGTTTCGACGCATTGAACACACCGGCGAATCATCCGGCCCGCAACGACTCGGATACATTTTATTTGCCCGACGGAAGACTGTTGCGCACGCATACCTCGACCGTCCAGATCCGTACGATGGTTGTGAATGAACCTCCCGTGCGGGTAATCGGACCCGGAGCAGCTTATCGCCGAGACGAAACCGATGCCACGCATCTGAACCAGTTCAATCAGCTAGAGGGGCTGTACGTCGATCGCAACGTCAGCGTCGCTGATCTCAAAGGAACTTTGGAATATTTCGTTCGGGAACTGTTAGGTCAAGAGGTGCAGACCCGGCTTCGACCACATTTCTTTCCGTTTACCGAGCCAAGCTTTGAACTCGATATCCGATTGCCCGGGATCCAGGATGGCAAATGGATGGAACTCTTAGGATGTGGAATGGTCAATCCCGCCGTGTTCGAAGCGGTCAACCTAAAACGGGGCGACAGCGCTTATGACCCAGAGAATTGGACCGGATTCGCGTTCGGAATGGGGCTCGAGCGTTTGGCGATGTCCTTGTTCGGTTTACCTGATATCCGCCTGTTGATCGAGAATGACCAACGATTCTTAGCCCAGTTTGCGACATGAAATTGTCTCTGAGTTGGCTGAAGGAATTTTTGCTGATCAAACATTCGGTAGCGGAGATCGTCGAAGCTCTGACATTTGCCGGAGTTGAGGTCGAGGGTGTCGAACAACGTGGTGCAGACCTCGATAAAGTAATCGTGGCGCAAATAGTATCCTTCGAGTCGCATCCCAATGCGGATCGTCTGAGTGTCTGCCGCGTGAACGACGGCTCCAGTCTGCCGCGACAAATCGTCTGTGGCGCGAAGAATTTTCGAGCTGGAGATAAGGTGGCGCTGGCTTTGCCAGGCGCAGTACTGCCGGACGGAGTGAAAATCAAAGCAAGCAAACTGCGAGGCGTCGAATCCGAGGGGATGCTTTGCAGTCCAAGTGAGCTTCATCTTGCGGATGATGCCTCCGGGTTGCTGATTTTGCCCGCTGATGCGTCCGTTGGAAGTCCGTTATCCGAGATTTTTCCACCTGACACGATCATCGAAGTGGAGGTCACACCGAATCGGCCTGACTTGTTGAGTCATTTTGGGATTGCGCGGGAGTTGGCTGCGTTGCTTGATCTTACTGAGCCGAAGTTGCCGCAAGTCATAGCAAGCCCCGAATCCGCTCGCGAAGATTCCTCCGTCGTTCGGCTCGAGGCTCCGGTTTGCCCCTTTTATTCCGCACGCTTTCTCCGTGATGTTCAGGTGGGACCGAGTCCAGGATGGCTTCGGCAAAGGTTGGAGGCGGCTGGGTTGCGCTCGATCAATAATGTGGTCGACGCGACGAACTACGTGCTCTTGGAGCTTGGTCAGCCACTTCACGCGTTCGACGCCGCAAAAATCAGAGGAGGCATAGTTGTTCGATTTGCCAATCCAGGCGAGGAGTTGCTGGCGCTGGATGGGAAAGTCTATGAGCTTGGGCCTGATGATCTCGTGATCGCTGACCACGAAAGGGTGCTGGCGATCGCCGGAGTGATGGGTGGCGAGGGAAGCGGTGTTGCCGCGACTACGACCGATTTGCTTCTGGAGGCAGCCTATTTCAATCCAGGTTCTATTCGCCGAACCAGTCGCCGGCTAGGGTTGATTTCGGATTCCAGTTTTCGGTTCGAGCGTGGGGTGGATCCGGAAGCGGTATTGATGGCTTCTGCCCGTGCAATCGATCTGTTATTGGAAGTTGCCGGCGGAAAGGCGGACGAAGGCATCGTGGTTGGTGGTTCCATGCCGAACTTGACCGGAGTAGTCGAGATGCGTCCTGAACGTTGTAATATGCTCTTGGGCATGGAGATCCCTGATTCCGCCAAACTGCTGAGCCGGCTGGGGCTCAAGCACGCCGGAGGAAATCGCTGGGAGATACCAAGCTTCCGGCAAGACCTGATCCGAGAGGTAGACTTGATTGAAGAAGTGTGCCGGATGGCCGGCATCCAAAGAATTCCGTCGCGTGCTTACGGTTCGGCAACCCGAAGTTCGGCTGCCGATCGTGTTCACGACGAACTCATGCAACTCCGCCAACGGCTCGTGGGTCTTGGGCTTTTCGAAGCGCGAACCTTAACGTTAGTGGACGAGCACAGTTTGGATTTTCTCGTCGAACCACGACCAGAGGCTCTGAAATTGAGAAATCCGCTGGTCGAAGATCAGAAAATTTTGAGGCCCTCATTGATACCGGGCCTGGTTAGAGCTGCCGAGCGAAACTTCAATCGTGGATTGAGTAGTGTGGCAATATTCGAAATAGGCCGCGTTTTCCGAGTCGCGGGATCGGAAGAATCCATGTGTCTTTCGATTCTTCTGTCCGGAGAGCGCCAAAGCAAGAGCTGGAATCAGAACGCTGCAGCCTTTGATCTGTTCGATCTGAAGGGCATGCTGAAAACGGCGCTCCGCGAGGAGTTTGCCTTAACCAGGGTGCAGCCGACGATTTTCGCTCCGCTCGTTTGCAATGTAGTCGATATGGAGGGGCGCTTGATGGGTAAGGTCGGTCAGGTACGGCCCGGGCTGGCGAAAGAGATCGGAGCGCGTGACCCCGTCTTGGTCGCTGAACTGACTCTGCGGGCGGGTGAGACGGCCAAAGGCTTCAGATACAAACCGCTAGACCGGTTTCCGACTGTGACGCGAGACGTTGCATTTCTTGCCGATCGAGAATTGAAATACCAGGCGGTGCTTGATGCTTTTGCGTCCGCCGACGAGCCGCTTCTAACCGACATTCGCTTGTTCGATCTTTTTATTGATCCGAGTGGGGAAAAGGTGCCCCTCCACAAGAAATCGATGGCCTGCAGTTTGACATATCGGGCAAGCGACCGGACTTTGACACAGGAAGAAGCGAACGCGGCACATGGCCGCTTGAAATCGCAGCTCGTGGAGCGTCTGGGTGTGACGTTGCGCGAGTAGTTCTTTGGAACCCGGAAAAGATTTTAGAATTTGCCCTGCGGTGTTCGGGATTTAAGGCTAATGCCCCAAACCCGATATTACCAATCCCAGGAGGCCAGGCTGCGCGTGTGATAATGACAGGCCTTGATTGGAAGTCAGCGTTCACGTCAGCGGTTATCCGCCCTTGTTTCGAGGGGAATGGGAGCTTCGCCTAAACGACATCGGTGGGGCAAAATCTTTTCTAGCCCGCAATGAGTTCGTCGCTTTGGCTTTCGCGTGACTTTTGCGGGTTAGCCAGGCGGCCAGGCTAACGGACGCCCTCCGAGCAGATGAACGTGCAAATGGGGTACCGTCTCTCCGCCGTTGCGTCCGTTATTTATAACGACTCGAAATCCAGACTCCGCGATTCCGAGCGACTTAGCGATCTCCTGGGCCTTCAGCAGGAGATCGCCTAACAGTTTTCCGTCTTCTTTTGTTGCGCCGGTGAGACGCGGGATGGGTTTTTTCGGAACCACTAGAACATGAATCGGCGCTTGTGGGTTGATATCGTGGAAAACTATGAGGTCCTCATCTTCCTGGATTATCTTTGCAGGAATCTCGCGAGCCGCGATTTTTTCAAACAGTGTCATCTGATTGTAAGTAGGAAATCGGTTTTCAGGTTAGCTCGTTCCAGTTGTGCGCGAAGGAACTCTACGATTTCGTTTCGTAATTGAGAGCAGTTACGACTCCAAGTTTTAACTGCTTGCAAATGCCGGACACAGGATTGTAGTCCGTAAATATCGAGATTCGAGGCTCGATGGGATAGTGCAGGCTGGATGCGCTCCTTCAGCAGCCGGAAAAAAGCCAATTCGTATCCCGGACCGGCCTCTTTGGCTAGTTCGCTCAGTGAAAGTTCGAATTGGGGGTGGAGCGTATCCAGACAGAGGGCCACTTCGGCATAACCGACGGCCTGCAGCACTGAGATAACGATGTTGCATAGCTCTCTCAAAGTGATGAGGTTTTTCTCGTACGTTGATGAAAGGTAACAGATCACACTCGCAGCGACATGTTCAGCGAGCCACCAATGGCTGTACCCGGCCTTCTCAGCAGCTCGACAAAGGCAAAAACAGAGCCAGTCTTGTCGAATCTGTGAGTCCTCATTTTCATCTTGCCGAAGCAGAGGTAAGGAGTCGCGTAGCGCTATCACGGGGCAAACAGATCTGGTTGAAGGGCGTTGCGTTTCGTTTTTCGGCCAAGTGATTCGATCTCGTTAATAAACTCTCCAATGTCTTGAAATTGGCGATAAACGGAGGCGTACCGGATATAAGCCACTTCGTCCATCGCATGTAATCGTTCCATTACGCGTATACCGATAGCGTTCGTAGGTACCTCATGGTCGAAGGATTGCTCCAATTCCTGGATGATCTCTTCCACCGCGCGCTCTAAGGCATCGTAACCGACCGGTCGCTTTTCGCAGGCCTTTACCATTCCGCTCAAAAGCTTCTGCCGCTCGAACGGTTCATGGCGGCCGTCTCTTTTGATGACCCTCAGGTCGCGACGCTCGATTTCTTCGTAAGTCGTAAAACGATGTTGGCATGCCAAGCACTCACGACGGCGCCGAATAGCTGCCCCCGCTTTAGCTGAACGAGAATCGATGACCTTGTCTTCAAGGTTACCGCATTTTGGGCACCGCATGATTGAATGAGATCCGAGAACCGACCACAAGATATAGTGGTCCTCTACCGCAAAAATACAAGGCTAAGTTTTGGCAGGGGGGCACGGGGCCGTACACGCTTTTCAGCCTCATGCGTAAAGCGAAGGCTCCAGCCTTTGCACCGGTCGTCGACAGGGGAGCAAAACTTGGAGCTTTCGCCTACGCCTGCGCTGGGTGTATATCTACCAAAACTATGCCTGTTCGCGGGCGCGAGTTTCGCGAGGTTCGAATCGGGTGTATTTTTTCAGGAACGTCAACGCAACGTCTCCAGTGGGACCATTCCGCTGCTTCGCGATAATTAGCTCTGCTTCGCTCGCGATTTCGTTTTTTGCATCATCGTCCGTCTCATAATAATCGGATCTGACCAGCAGTCCGACCAAGTCGGCATCTTGTTCGATCGAACCGGATTCACGTAAATCACTCAAACGGGGACGCCCGCCCTGGTTCGCGCGCGCGTCTGGTTGGCGATTCAATTGGGCAATGACGATGATCGGCAGGTTAAGCTCCTTGGCAAGGGCCTTGATTCCGCCCGAGATCTCTGAGATTTCCAATTGCCGGTTGTCCTGTGCCCTTCGACTCATCGAGCGAAGCAGTTGAAGGTAATCAATCACGATAAGCTGTATATCGTACTGCGACTTCATGCGCCGAGACTTAGCGCGTAGTTCCGTGACGGTAAGACCCGGTGTGTCATCAATAAACATTTTCGCCGCAGCGAGTTGCGAGGCTGCCGAAGTGAGCTTGGGAAAGTCTCGCTCCGATAGAAATCCATTTCTGACATTCTGCAGATCTACCTGCGCTCTTGAGCAGAGAAGTCTTTGGACCAGCTGCTGGCTGCTCATTTCGAGGCTGAAAACCGCAACGGGCTTGCCGGCGTTTATTGAAACGTGCTCTGCGATGTTCATTGCCAACGCGGTTTTCCCCATGCTCGGTCGTGCCGCGATGACGATCATCTCGGCTGGATGAAGCCCGCTCGTCATCCGGTCTAACTCAAGGAATCCAGTCGGCAAACCGGTAACCGAACCCCGATTCTCATACAACTTTTCGATCTGTTCGATCGCCTCCATCACGAGATCTTTGGTGGGTACAATCTCCGTTTTGACGTGTTCTCCGGTGATTGCAAAAATCTCCTTCTCTGCGTCGTCCATTAAAGGCTCGATTTCCCCCTGCTGATCGTAGCACTGAGTGGAAAGCTTGTTGCACGCGAGGATTAACCGGCGCAAGACGTACTTCTCGCGGACGATATCAATGTAGTAGCTGGCGTTTGCCGCCGTCGGAACAAAGCTGTAAAGAGCGCTGAGGTATTCGGGCCCGCCGATCTCTTCAAGTTGATTTCGATCTTTGAGTGCTTGCTTAAGTGAGACGAAATCGATCGGCTTACTCTTATCACCAAATTCAAGGATCAGACTGTAAAGAATTTGGTGTGCCGGTATGTAAAATGCACCGGGACGAAGGCGCAGAACACAAGTGTCGGCTACTTCTCGGGGAGACAGCAGTAGGGAGCAAAGGACACCTTTTTCGCCATCCTCGCTGCATGGCAGGGATCGAGGAACCTCTCTGCCTGTGGATGGGCTGTGCAAATCTTGTGAATAACTCGATCTTCGGGTCCCTGTGCCTGTCCCCTCGGTGTTTAAGGGGTTCTCAGCAGGTTTCGTCAAACCTTGAGAACCTTTTGCCATTGATCGTCAGGCCCCAGGCTTCGTTTTTCGCTTTGCTTTTGATTTCGCGTCGGTCACGTCGCTCTCCTCGCGAACAGGATGTGCAGGCGTGATAGATTTGATTTCGATTTTCAGGGTCGCCACAACACTTTGATGCAGCTTTATCTGGATCTCTTTCTCACCAGTCTCTTTGATCGAACGCTCTAAGTCGATCTTGTGGCGGTCGAGCGTAATCCCGAATTCGCCCTGGAGCTTATCTTCAATGTCCTTTGCGGTCACCGAACCAAAAGCCTTTCCCGACTCGCCCGTATGCAGTGTAAACTCGAGCTTCAATTTATTAATCTTACGGGCGAATTCTTCGGCTTCATTGAGCTCAGTGGCTTCTCGTTGGGCGCGCTTGGTTTTTAACTGGTTAAGACGCTTCAGATTAGAGGGAGTGACCTCATAGGCTTTGCCGGTCGGAATCAAGTGATTCCGCGCATAGCCCTTACGGACCTTAACGATATCAGCCTCGGCGCCCAAGCCCGGGATATTTTCTTTCAAAATTATTTCAGCGTCAGGCATAAAGATTCGGTCGGAAAGTCGCGGGAGGGCATCACTACAGCCCAAGAGAGAGCGTGTCAAGAGAGTTCAATGACTAGTGGCTGGTGGCTAGTGGTCAGTGGCTGGCGGAGACATAGTGTGTCGATCTTCTAGCCACCAGCCACTAGCCACTGATCGCCAGGCCTACGATTCTTCAGAATCGAGTGGGTCAGGAGGCAGTTCCTCGTCTTCAACGGTGAATTTTCGCTTCCGCTTGTTCACGGGAAGTGGCGACATGGTCATGTTGATGCTCTTGCCCATTAGCTTCGGTTCCATCTCTACCTGTCCCATCGTTGAGAGGTCCTCCTTCAACCGTCGCATTAGTTGGTCACCGAGTTCTTTATGGCTCATTTCACGACCGCGAAACTGGAGCTGAAACTTCACCTTGTTGCCTTTGTCCAGAAATTGCTCAGCGTGCCGCACCTTAATCATGTAATCGTGCGGATCGATATTCACCCGAAACTTGATCTCTTTAAGCTTGGACGAGGTTGATTTGCGATCCTTCTCCTGTTTGGAAAGGTCGTATCTGTACTTTCCAAAATCGACGATCTTGCAAACGGGTGGATTGGCGGTAGGAGCCACCTCGACCAGATCAAGCCCCAGCGATTGAGCTCTTCGCAAGGCATCCTGCAATTTCATGATTCCCAACTGTTCGTTGGTCGTGCCTAGAATAACCCGCACTTCTCGTGCGCGAATTCGACCGTTGACGCGGATCTGCTGCTGTTGCTGAATAAAACTATCTCCTCAGAGTGCGGCCGGGGCGCCGAGCGGTGCACTCAATCACGTTGACGTTCTCTGACTTCCATTTGAATTCGTTCTACAAACTCGGACACACTCACGGCTCCCTCATCACCGTTTTTGCGGCTACGCACGGCGACTTCGCCGGCCTGCTCTTCTCGTGCGCCGAGCACCAACATATATGGGACCTTCTGTAGCTGGGCAAGGCGAATCTTAGCCCCGATCTTGTCGGAACTTTCGTCGATTGAAGCCCTGATATTGCGATCCAAAAGGCGCCCGGAGACGGACCTTCCGTATTCGAGATGCTTTTCGGAGATTGGAAGAACACGCACCTGTTCCGGCGCCAGCCAGGCAGGAAAACTTCCTGCAAAGTGCTCGATCAAAACACCGCAGAAACGTTCCAGAGAACCAAATGGCGCCCGATGAATCATCACAGGCCGGCGTGCCGAATTGTCCGGAGCGACATAACTGAGTCCGAACCGTTCCGGCAAATTGTAGTCAACTTGAACGGTCCCAAGCTGCCATTCCCGCCCAATAACGTCCTTGACGACAAAATCGATCTTTGGACCGTAGAAAGCCGCTTCGCCAATTTCCTCGGAGAAAGGTACGCCGAGGTTTTTGGCGCTCTCGCGAAGGGCATCCTCAGCGCGATCCCATTGTTCCGATGTTCCGACGTATTTGGACGAGTCGGAATCGCGAAGCCCTACGCGGACCCGGTAGGAGTTCATGCCCAGGGTATTCAAAATTCTCAGGACCAGCTGGAGGCAGCCCTGGATTTCACCGAGCACCTGTTCTTCAGTGCAAAAAATGTGAGCGTCGTCCTGTGTAAAGCCCCGCACCCTGGTCATGCCGCCGAGTTCGCCCGATTGTTCCCAGCGATAAACGGTCCCGAACTCCGCCAACCGGACCGGGAGGTCTCTATACGAATGCTGACTCGATGCATAGATCTTGATATGCATTGGGCAATTCATCGGCTTTAGCAAGTAGCCCTCAATTTCACCTTTCATCAGCCGATTCGAAAGCTCCGCGCACGAGCAGCCCTCCTCGGCGAATTTAGCCAAAGTTTCCGGTTCGATGAGCGGTGGGAACTGCGACTCGCGGTAATAGGGATAGTGGCCGGAGGTACGAAAGAGACTCAGTTTGCCGATGTGGGGCGTAAAGACTTCGGTATACCCCTGTCGTCCCAGCTCTTCAGAAATAAAGGCCTGAAGTTCCTTTCGAACGATTGCGCCCTTCGGTTTCCAGAGCACCAATCCGGGCCCGACCTCTTCGTCGATGTGAAACAATTCAAGTTCCCGACCTAGCTTACGGTGATCTCGTTTTTTGGCCTCTTCGAGCAGCGCAAAGTACTGGTCCAGCTCGGCCCGTGTTTTAAATGCAGTGCCGTACACGCGTTGCAGTTGTGGATTGTTCGCATCCCTTTTGTAGTAGGCGCTTGCGATCGAGGTGAGTTTAAATGCGCCGATGTTGCCTGTTCGCATTACGTGAGGCCCGGCGCAGAGGTCAGTGAAGTCTCCATTGCGATACAAAGAGATCTCTTCCTCGTCGGGTATCCCTCGCAGAATATCGAGCTTAAATTTACTCGGCATGGGTCTTGGCCCAAGCGCGCCCAATTGCCCTTCATTCGCTAATCGAATCGCTTCGTCGCGAGAGACGACGACCCGTTCGAACGGTTGGTTCTCCTTGATAATCTTCTTCATCTCGGTCTCGATTTTATCGAAGTCATCAGATGAAATGTGATGATCCAATTCGAGATCGTAGTAGAAGCCATTCTCGACCGGTGGACCGGCTGCGAACTGTGCTTCCGGCCAGATCCGTAGAATGGCTGTCGCAAGCACGTGGGCGCACGAGTGCCGAATTCGCTCGATGTCCGTCATCCGCTGTCGCTCTTCAGTGGTTTTCCGATCGTCCGCCATGGGAGGGCTCGAAAATACACGTGGCGCACCGAATATCCAGTTTTGAGTTTTGAGTTTTGAGTTTTGGGTTTTGAGTCGGTAGGGTCGCGCTTCCGCGCGACCGGCGCTGCCCGCGTAAGACTCGCCAATTTGCCTCGACGCCGGTCGCGCGGGAGCGCGACCCTATCGCGCCAAACTCAAAACTCAAAACGCAAGACTCAAAACCCAAAACTAGTTATACTAACGAAGAATCCGGGAACATTTTATGAACAAAGCGAAAATCGCGGTTTTTGGGGCGAGCGGTTATTCGGGTGAAGAGCTTGTGAAGCGTCTTGCCGAACATCCTTTGGTCGAGCTTGGCTGTCTCACTTCTCGACAATACGCCGGTAAGAAGGCATCCGAAGTATTCGCCTGGGTTGGTAATCACTCTCCGCTGGCGAGTCTCGAATTCATCGAGCCCGACGCAAGATCGCTGCATTCTCTCAACATCGACTTCGCCTTTCTTGCGCTTCCGCATGGTGTTGCATTCGAGTTTGCGGCGCCGTTGCTGGAGCGAGGGATCAAAGTTATCGATCTGAGCGCGGATTTTCGAGTGAAGGATGCGGAAGTGTACAAGTATTTCTACAAGCACGAGCATATGGCGCCCGAGCTATTGAAGGAATCGGTTTACGGGCTTCCTGAAGCATATCGCGATAAGATCAGGGGCGCTAAGTTGCTGGCGTGTCCAGGTTGTTTTCCGACGAGCATTCTCATACCACTGCTTCCGGTCGTACGCGCAAACTTGATCCGCTCGTCGAGTATCGTGGTGAACAGTCTCAGCGGCGTGAGTGGCGCTGGCCGGAAAGCAGACGCGGATTTGCTTTTTGTCGAGTGCAACGAGAGCGCTCGGCCCTATGGTTTGCCCTCGCACCGGCATTTATCTGAGATTGAACAGGAGATCGCAAACGCGGCCGGAGAAAAGGTGATCATCCAATTCGCGCCGCATTTGATCCCGCTCAGTCGCGGAATTATTACGACCATTCACGCGGATCCTGTGAGAGAGCTGACTATCGACTCTCTGCGCGAAGTGTACGAGACGGCCTATGGCTCCGATCGGTTCATCCGATTGTTGGGTTCAAATCGATATCCTGACATCAAGAACGTTGCTCTTACCAACCGTTTGGAAATCGCCTGGCGCATCGATCCGAGAACAGGGCGAGTCATCCTGATGTCCGCGATAGACAACCTTGTCAAGGGGGCGGCCGGCCAGGCTATCCAGTGTTTCAATATCATGAACGGCTGGGACGAGGGGATTGGACTTGGAACGTAGTGAAAATAGCTCGGCAGAAGTCTCGTCCTGTTGTATCAAATGAGGCCGCTCTTCGAACATGGAATCAACATTTTTTGAGATCGGTGGAGGGATTACTGCCCCAAGCGGTTTCCGTGCTGCTGCGGTTCGGTGCGGGATCACGGAGGGATCACCCGAAAAGTGTGACCTTGGATTAATCATTTCGGACTTTCCGGCTGTGGCCGCGGCCACGTTCACTTCGAACAAGATCAAAGCTGCGCCGGTTCGTGTTTCTGCTGCCCATGTGCGTGCTGCTGATACGAGGGCAATCATTGCCAACAGCGGAAATGCGAATGCTTGCACGGGCTCGACCGGCATCCAGAATGCCAGGAGAATGACCCAGGCTGCAGCCCGCCAGCTGGGTCTGAAGGAACGACAGATCCTGGTCTGCTCAACTGGCCGAATCGGGCGCGATTTGCCAATCGAAAATATCGAGGAGTCCATGCCGGCATTAGTGGCGGGATTGAGCGCGAGTGGGAGTTACCTCGTGGCCAAAGCGATAATGACTTCCGATACCTTCCAGAAAGAAATCGCCGTAGAGCTGCCGCTGGCAGGCAAAAGAGTTCGAATCGGGGGTATCGCCAAGGGGGCAGGAATGATTAATCCCGACATGGCGACCATGCTTTGCTTCATTACGACTGATGCCCCGATTTCTAAAAGAGACTTGCAAAGGCTGACTTCCGCGAGCGTGGAGCAGTCGTTCAATTGTATCACGATTGACGGTGATATGAGCACGAACGACACCGCCATCTGCTTGGCGAATGGCCAGGCGGGCATCCCGCAAATCGAGGCGGACCACGAAGCGTACGGGTGGTTCGCCGAAGGTCTCAACTTTGTGACCCGGCAATTGGCGCGTATGATAGTCGAAGACGGCGAAGGCGTGACAAAATTTGTCGAAGTCCATGTAAAGGGCGCGGCCACCTACCAGGATGCTAGAAAGGCCGCAGAAGCGGTTGCCAACTCGGTGCTGGTAAAATGCGCATGGTATGGCGAGGATCCGAATTGGGGCCGAATCATGGATGCCGTCGGATATTCATTGGCTAAAGTCCGAGAAGAGATGGTCGACATATTTTTCAATGGGGCGGTTGCAGTCGAGCACGGTATGGCGAGCAGTACTCCGCAGGAAACGCTCAAAGAAGTTCTCGGAAACAAAAAATTTACGGTTACAATTGACCTTCATCTGGGGTCGGCGGAATACAAGGTATTTACTACCGACCTAACCCCGGATTACGTGAAATTTAACATGGGCGAGTAGTTCGAAGAGAGAGAAATACGAATGCCGAACAAATTCGAGGTCGGAAAGGCGGAGGCTCTTTTGGAAGCGCTTCCCTTTATCCAAAAATTCCGCGGCCAGACGTTTGTCATCAAGTATGGTGGCAGCGCCATGGAGGACGATCACTTGATCGAGCGTCTTCTGCGTGATGTCGTCTTCCTTGAAGCAGTCGGTATCAATCCAGTACTGGTCCACGGCGGCGGCAAGGCGATCACCCAACGTATGCGTGAGGCTGGAAAGGCGCCGCGCTTCGTCAACGGACTCCGCGTCACGGACCAATTGACTATTAAGATCGTGGAGGAGGTCCTGGATACGGTGATCCGTCCCCGGATTGTCGGCACGATGCACGAATTTGGCGGACACGCGGAAGGATTTTCCGGACGAGACGTTTTCAAGGCGAAACGTCTTCCACCACAGATCGACGGAAAGAACCTGATCGATATTGGATTTGTGGGGGAAGTCACTTCGCTGGAGCTGTCCGGTGTGAGCGAGGCGATTGATCGAGAAGTGGTGCCGGTGATCTCTCCGATTGCTCAGGCTGAAGATGGGACAATTCTCAACGTCAACGCAGATGTGGCGGCAGGAGCAATGGCAGGCGCGTTGAAAGCTTCGAAGATGATCTATGTGAGTGACGTAATGGGTGTCATGCGAGATGTGAAAGACGTGAACTCCTTGATTCCTACCATCAATCGAGAAAACGTGACCGAACTGATCGATGACGAAATTATCGAGGGAGGAATGATTCCCAAAGTTTTATCAGCGGTCGATGCGCTCAATGAAGGCGTTGGGAAAGTACACCTGATCGACGGCCGCATTCCGCACGCCCTGCTCCTCGAAGTCTTTACCGCGCGCGGCATCGGTACGGAAATCGTGCCCTAACGAAGTCAGAAGTTGCAGGAGTTCAGGAGTTGCAGAATGGGACAGCGGCTTACCGGCGCGTGTTTGGTGACTCATCCGATTGCGTGCGACGGAGAATTCGAGTTAGCTATCGAGTCGACACCACCATTTGTTCCCGGCCATAGCTATTTGCCTCCTGAACTCCCGCAACTCCTGAACTCCTGACTCCTGCTTTAGAATTGTGGCAGCCACCTTTTTTGCGCTTCCAACATTTCGTCCACCATGCTCCGGATCTGGGGCAGGGTGCAAACCGCAGCCGTCAGCGGATCCAGCATGACAGCGTGATAGACAGCCTCGGTGCCGCCGCTCAACGCAGCCTCGACGATCAACTCCTGGACGTTGATGTTCGTCCGGTTCAGCGCAGCCAGTTGTGTAGGGAGGGAGCCGACCTTCGTTGGTTGGATGCCGTTCCCGTCCACCAGGCATGGAACCTCGACGCAGCAGCCTTGGGGTAGATTATCAATCAGACCTGTATTTGGGACGTTTCCGTTAATGCAGATGGCTGTGTGCGTTTCAACCGCCTCGATAATGTAAGAACCGTATTCATGACTTCGAGTTGTTGCCGGTCCTTCCGCGAGAATTTCCTCGAATTCGCGCTCGAACTTTTCAATCCGATTCAGGCAATGCCGCAAGTAACCGCCGGTTCGCCCAAAATCGAGCCAGTAATTTACCTTATCAGTGAAATTCGGAACCAATTCGTCATGCACCATCTTCGCGCTCTTCCGGAAGTAGGGAACGTACTCGCTCGCATGACCACTGGACTCGGTGACAAAGAATCCGAAGTGTTTCATGAGTTCGATGCGGACCGGCTCTTGGGCATAATTCTCCGCCTTCTCGATGGCCTTCCAGATCGATGGGTAGAGATCTTCTTTTCTGCGCCAGAACTCGAGGAAGAATGCTTGATGGTTGATCCCGGCACAGAAAAAGGTGACTTCGTTGTACGGGATATCGATCCATTTCGCGAGCATCTCGCTCGTCCCTTGCACACTATGGCAGAGTCCGACATGGGGACGACCGGTTGCGGCGTCGATCGCCCAGCAGTTTGCTGCCATCGGGTTAACGTAATTCAAGAGCAAGGCGTCCGGCGCAAAATCGTCCAGTTCAAGACAAAGATCGATGAGGACCGGAATCGTCCGGAGCGCTCGAAATACACCGCCCGGGCCGAGCGTATCGCCGACACACTGTTCCACTCCGTATTTCTGCGGTATCTCGATGTCCAGTTTGTAAGCGTCCAGTCCGCCCTGTTGAAACGTGGTGATCACATAATCGGCATCCCGGATGGCGTTCTTACGGTCAGTCGTCGCTTCGATTTTTGCGGGTAGCTTTCTTCGGGTGGCGATTGATTGGGCGATCTGGCGGCTCTGTTCGAGCCGTTGCGAATCGATATCCATCAGGCTGATCGTGCAATCCTGCAGACTTGGTGCCAGCAAGATATCGCTGCAGAGGTTTCGGGTGAATACCAGGCTTCCAGCACCAATAAGGGTAATCTTCGGCATAACTATTTTTATTCGGATACGGGCCCGTTTAAAATAAAGGAATCGAAACAAACTGTTTCTAAACTCTCGTCTCCAAAAAGCAGCGAAATTTTCCGGCGTAGCCGGTGAGTTCCGATGCAGGCTAGCTCTTAACGGCACCTGCGGTGAGACCGGAAACCAATCGGCGCTGCACGATCGAAAAGAAAATCACCGTCGGCACGATTGCAAGGACTGTTCCTGCGGTGATCAGTCCCCATTGGACCTCCAGACTGCTCATAAAGGTTTGTAAACCGATTGGCAGCGTCTGGGTCTCGTTGCTTTGCGACAAAATCGAAACGAACAGGTAATCGCCCCATGAAACCACAAAGGCAAAGAACCCGGCGACCACCAACCCCGGAATCGCGACGGGATAAAGGATGCGAAACAGCACCCCGAATCGCGAGCATCCGTCGATCAGCGCTGCTTGATCAAGTTCCATCGGAATGGCATTGAAGTAGCCGGTCAACATCCAGAGCGCAAACGGGAGCGTCAGCGAAGTGTGGGTCAGGATCAGGCCGACGTGGGTGTCAACCAGGTTCAAGTTCGACATCAGAACATAAAACGGGATCAAGACCAGGACGTAAGGAAAGAATTGCGGCAACAGAGCGGCCATCATGAAGAGCCGTTTGCCCTTCAACGCAAACCGGCTCAAAGCGTAGGCACCGAGGCTGCCCAGGAAAACGGTCAGCACCATAACGCTGAATGCGATCACGAAGGAATTCACCAGGTAAGTGACAAAGTTGCTGATCTGAAAAGTCTGAATGTAATTTTGGAATGTCAGTTCCGACCACGCGGGGAGCAAACGTCCCGATTGAACCGAATCACTGTTGCGGAAGCTTGAGAGAACAAGCCAGGCGATGGGCAGCAGCAGAAAAATATAGAAGATTGAAAGTCCGCAATAGGTGACGATTCGGCGGAATGGAAATGGCCTTCTCATTGTTCTGACAAGCCTTTAATGAACTTGTTACAGACCAGCACCAGGACAACGAGGATCACCAGCATGATCACCCCACCGGCGCTGGCATACCCGAGCGCATATCCATTCCAGGCCTGTTTGTAGATGTAAGTGGGCAATACTTCCGTGGCGTTTACCGGACCGCCTCCGGTAGAAAGAAAAACAAAATCGAAGTTGTTGAAAGTGAAGGTTACGTGCAGAACGACCATCACCAGAATGATATATCTCAGATTAGGAAGTGTAATGAACCAGAATTGCCGCCAATCGCCTGCTCCATCGATCCGCGCGGCTTCGTACAGGTCCGCAGGAATCGCTTGCATGGCCGCCATGAAAGCAATTGCGTAAAACGGCACGTTCCGCCACAGGTGCATGATGAGCACCAGAAGAAACGCGTAGGTCTCATCGCCAAACCAATTTCGTGCCATCTGCCCCAGGCCCGCGTCCTTCAAGAGGATGTTGATCAAGCCATAACCCGGCAGGGTCATGAACCGGAACATGACCACCGAAGCGATGATCGGTAGCACCCAGGTGATCATCGCGACGCTTCTGAAAAAATGAATACCAGGAACTGGCTGGATCAGGAGATGCGCCATGACCAGTCCAAGAAGCACCTGGAGCATCACCGCAAAAAAGGTCAACTCCAGAGAGTGCGCCAGCGCTACCTGGAAGACCGGGTCCTTCAGGAGCTTGAAATAATTGTCGAATCCGACGTATGCGGAATGGCCCGGATCGATGAGAGATTGATTGGTAAAAGAGGTCAGGATTCCCTGAATCGTCGGGTAAAGGTTCAACCCCAGGATCACGAAAAGGGCGGGGAAGATGAGCCAGTAGCCGAAACTCCTCCGGCCCAGACTTTGCCAAAACGTGAGTGAGCTGTTAGCCTGCATCGCTCACAAATCCTTAAAGACTTGTGAGCGATACAGGCTGACACAGCAAAATTTTCCGGCTACGCCGGAAAATTTCACTGCATTTTTGCTGAGAAGAGTTTCGAAAGTTTGTTTCAATTCGTTTATTCTAAAACGGGCCCAGCACCATATCCCTTCGCAGCCTGGCAGTGCACAAGACTGGAGTCCGCCAGGATATGGTGCTGGGCTTTCTAACCCCCAAAGAGCTCGTCGCTCCGGCATTTGGGTGATTTTTGCGGGTTAGAGCTGATTGTCTTTAGCCCGCTGCTCGAGTGTATTGTAAAGCTCCTTGCCGGCGTCTTCCGGAGTTGCATTCTTGTAAATCGCCTTTTGCAGAGCCTCTGTAATATCGTTGATGACGAGGCCCCAGTTGATCGGCGCCAAGGCCACGCCGGTTGGCAACTGCGCTATGAAGGCCTGTTCCCACCAGTCGTTTTTGAAGTCGGGCAATTCCGCGACATCTTTTCTGGGCGGATTGACCCCTTCGATCCGGTTTGCCGTCGCCACGAACTCTTTGCTTGTCAGAATCTTGACGAGATTCCAGGCATCTTTCTTATCCTTGCTGAACGCGTTGATCGAGATCGGCTTCACCTCCAGATAAGTCGCCTGGACGCCTCCCGGTGGCAGGGGCAGCGGAGTTACACCCGTTTCTTCTTCGAGAATCTTCTTCGCAACGTCACCGCTCGTCCGGTAACTGTAGATCCACGGACCCATCGGTACCATTGCACTCTTTCCCGACACATAATCGGTGTCTGTCGCTTGATAATCGTTTCCGCGCGTATTCTGGTTCGCCGCAGACGGGGTCGCCGCGAAAAAGAAATCGGTGTAAAGCTTGAGGACCTGGGCCAGCTTTTCGGGCGTTGTATTCATCACCCATTTCTTGCCGGCTTCATCGTATTTGTAAGGATTCTCGCCGTTGTTCACCTCAAAGAAGAACGAAATAAATTCCTGAAACGTTCTGACACTTCCGTTTTTCGTCGTTAACCCCAGACCCGCAACGCCGGATTCCTTTGAGGAGATTGTGGCCGCGTCCTGCAGGAAATCGTCCCAGGTTTTCGGCGGCGTGAGCCCGTATTTCTCAAACAGATCTTTCCGGTAAAGTAGGACGCGAACGTTTGTATTGTACGGGACGCCGTAGAGTTTTCCGTTAAGAGTCAGAGCCTTGATGGTGCTTGGGATGAACTGGTCTTTGTCTGGCCATTTGTCGAAAAGATCATCAATCGGAGCGAGCAATCCGGCTCTCTGATAAGCAATCATCCCTTCAAGCACGGATTCGATCACATCCGGCTTGCCTTTGCGACCTTGAACGACAAACTTTTGCTGGCCATCCTGGTAAATCGGCGGCCCGTAATTGTCGGCGACGGTCACCCCGGGGAGTTCCTTCGGCAGGCTTTCTTTCAGCCATTTGGTCAAGGGCGCTTTCATGGGCCCTTCGGATGAGAGTGGTGTGAACCAGAGATCGAGCTCTGCGGCGAACCCGACCGACGCTGTAGCCGCGAGTGCGGCGATGATCGGCAGGATATAGGGGAACTTGATGCGCATGATCGTTGCAACTCCTTCGAATCTTGAAGTTTGATAGTGTTAACAGGTGATATTGTGGGGAACTTAAACGGGTTAATTGTTTAATCCGAAGCGACCGCTGGCAAGTCGAGAATTTAGGATATTCGCGACTGAATCTCTCTGCATCGCAAAAAAGATTAAGTCCAGTCGCGCGTGTGCGCCCGGAACGCGCAGGCGCGTACCCACCATCGCGCCGGAGAGCGGTTTTTCGCAAGCAAAGCGGGATGTGCAACCTTGTGAACCCATCCATGCCCCCGGCGCTTGTGCGAACGGCTGCGACAGGTTATTCTCAACTTTTTCCGATGGCAGCCATGAACTCAGATACTCGACAGCTTTTCGATGAATTCGTTGTGCCCAATTACGGCAGGTACGATCTCGTTTTGGTTCGTGGATTGGGTTCCCGCGTGTGGGATGAGGACGGGA